>Ga0209666_1002808_pt1 | contig 12919 bp, 12 predicted proteins | sample SaaInlV_125m_DNA_FD_184679 | JGI IMG/M metagenome (GOLD analysis project Ga0209666, IMG submission 184679) | Marine microbial communities from expanding oxygen minimum zones in the Saanich Inlet - Saanich Inlet SI037_S3LV_10m_DNA (SPAdes)... | ecosystem: Environmental > Aquatic > Marine >...
TGATGGGCGTAGACTACTCAAAGCTAGTACCTATGCTTGTAAAAGAAATTCAATCACTACGTGCCAGAGTTGCACAATTGGAGACTAACTAATGGCTACATGGACTATAGGAACACTTGAGCGTAACTTGGCAGACGGCGGTGTAACCGTTGCACACTGGCGATGCACTGAAGAAGAAACCGTGGGTACTGGCGACGACGCTGTGACTTACTCTGCATCCTCTTACGGCACTGTCGGGTTTACACCAGACCCAACTGCATCTGACTACATTGCCTATGACAGCCTGACTGAGGCTAATGTCTTAGGTTGGGTATGGGAGTCTGTAGGTCAAGACACTGTCGAAGCGGCACTAACTGCTAAGATCGAAGCAGACAAGAACCCAACTAGCGGCTCTGGTGTGCCTTGGTAAATGATTGATCCTGTTACTGCTATAACAAATACATACAAAGAAGCAATTGGAATTGAAATTTACGAGGATTAATCATGGCTACTACTATTAAACTTAAAAACGGCTCTGGTGCACCAACTACGCTAGCTAAAAGTGAACCTGCGTTTGACCTAACTAATAACCGTCTTTACACGGCATCAAATACAAGCAATACAATTGTAGAGGTAGGTACAAATCCCAGCTCGCTATCTATTGCTGGAACTGCAGTTACATCTACGGCGGCAGAGTTAAATCTGCTTGATGGATCTTCGGCGGGAACTGTAGTTAATAGTAAAGGAGTTGTTTACAGCGGCGCTGGACAGGTTAAGGGCACCACACTGGCTCTTGGTAGTTGGGTAATTGAAGAAGTATCAAATCATTTGATCTTTAAATACAACGGAAACTCTGTATTTAAGGTTATGACTACTGGGGCTATTGTTGCTGAAGGCGACATTACTGCGTTTGGTACAGCCTAATGACTCTTCAATCTGGTGGATCAATAAGCCTTGGAAAAATTCATGGTGAGGCTAGCAATTTAGCTGGGTCAACTCTTACGTCAACAGTGTCTATTAATGATCTTGATGTTAGGGCTTTAATTAGCAAAGGCTTTTTAAATCAGTCTAGTTTTTCTGAGTTTTATGGCGCTCAATATCCTAGCGGTGGCGGTGGTGGAGGCTATGAGCCTTAATGATCGACCCTGTTACCGCTATTGCCGGAGCGACAAAAGCATTCACGCTCGTAAAAGCCATGGTAGAAGTGGGGAAGTCAGCAGAAGATACAATGATGCAAGTTGGGGTTTGGTACGGTCATGCTTCAGACATACTTTACGCTGACAAAAAAGCCAAAAACATTAGCCCTTTTAAGAGGGTGGTTTTTAGAAAGAGTGTACAGCAAGAGGCTATTCAGGCTTTTGCGGCTAAGAAAAAACTACAGAGTCAGCAACGCGAGCTGATATCTATGATTAACATGGTTTATGGTGCGCAGGGGTTGCAAGAGTTTAGGGACATACGAAAACAAATAGCGCAAGAACGAGAGGATACAGTTTATCGTCAGCAAGAAATGAAGGAGCAGATGCTAGCTTCATTAGCAGTATTTATAGGCCTTGGGGCAATTTCAAGTTTAATTATTTTTATAGTGGGTAGTTAGAGATGGTAGCAAAAACAGCGACACAAAAAGTAAACGACGTATTAGCTCGACTTGAAAAGCATGAGGCTGAATGCGCTGTTCGCTATGAAATGATTAACAAACAACTTGATAACGGAGAAAAGCGGTTTGATAAGTTAGAGACATTAATCATCTCTATGTATCCATTTATTTTGGTGACCATAGCTATTGCGGAATATCTTAGATGATTGAGTCTCTGATTGGCCCTGTTGCAGGGATTTTAGATAAGTTTATTGAGGATAAAGACCAAAAGTCTGCGCTTGCTCACGAGATAAGCACAATGGCTGAACGTCACGCTCAAGAGCTTGCTAAAGCACAATTAGAAGTTAATAAGATTGAAGCGGCTCATAAGTCGTTGTTTGTTTCTGGGTGGAGACCGGCTGTGGGTTGGTGTTGTGTATTAGGGATGATGGGTAACTTTATGGTAATACCCTTTACTAACTTTGTTTTAGCTCTTTTAGCTATTCAGGTTACCATCCCGCTAATCGACTTAGAGACTATGATGCCTGTACTAATGGGCATGCTTGGCTTAGGTGCAATGCGCTCCTATGAAAAGACCAAAGGTGTATCGAGGGAAAAGTAAATGGCTAGAAAAGCTAAAACAGGAATGCTTACTGGTAAAACAGATAAGCCTGCTATGCCCACAAAAGATACGGCGCCTCGCGAAACTGGCGGCATTAAGCCTATGCTCGATATTAAGGAAGGTGATTCGCCAGAATCTACTTCTGGCATGACCTTTACTTTTTTTGAAGGGGCTGAAAAAGGAAATGCTACTCCAACAACTCTGTATGGAAGCAGAGAATCTACTCAAGTAACTGAAGCAGAATTACGAGAGTATTTTGAAAGCGACAAAGTAAATAGATTGTCTGAAGCGTTTGGAGATTTTGATAACTACCTGGCCTACATGACTGAGCGAGAAGAGCTTATACAGTCTGGCGATTATGACGTAGGAGAATGGGACGAGTACACAGGATCGTTAACTGAAGACGATCTATCGATACTTGAAGGAGAAGATTTAACCCAGTATGGCGATGACGCCTCTTCTACATACGAAGAGCTTTTTGGTGAGCGCACTCAAAACCAAGCCTCTGCTTACGAAAGATGGATTAACTCTGAAGCCAACCAGGAGTTAATGGCAAAGTATGGTGTTAGCCGGACTGTATATAGCGAAACGGGAGATACGTTTCAATGGAATGGTTCTGCTTATGTAAAAACAGTTGATGTTGACCATGCTGGCGTTACTGACTTTGTAAAAACAGGTTTAATTATTGCCGTAGGGGCTGTGGCGGCTAGTGCTGGCGTTGGCTCTGCTCTCGCTCAACACCTTGGCTTGGCTACCACGGTCGGCACAAAAGTAACCCTAACAACTGCAGGATCTGCTTTAGCTGGAGCAGTTAATGGCGTTGTAAGTCAATTGGCAACAAGCGTTGTTAGCGGTGAAAGCCCTAATATAACTATCGAAGGCGTAATTCAAAGTGCAATTACCGCTGGCTTGTTAGATACAGAAACAGCGCAGTCAGCTTTGTCAGCTCTAGAAACAGGAAGCGAGTTAGCAGACTCAATAATTCAAGCTGGAGTAATAAATTCAGCAACGCAATTAGCTACAAGTGGAGATATTGACTTAGAAAGTCTTGCTATGGCTATGGCTCAAGCTGGATTAGAGAATCAATTTAGCGAGTACATTAAGACTGTAGAAGATCTAGCTGATAGCAAGCTTGATGAGTTAAAGGGGATATTTAAGCTTGATGATGAGTCATCTTTAAATAATGTTTTAGATTTTTTGCAAGACACAAGAGATTCTATTTCGGAGAGTTTAGATACTAAGCTTACAGATCAACTAGAAGATACCTTTAGTGACATAAAAGATGCTACAGAAGAAGCGTTTTCTGAGCTAACAGAAGAAGAAGAAGAAGATCTTGTTGGTTTAGATGAGCTTTTAGCTAACTCTAAATACATCGAAGGAGAAGGATTCATAGAGCCTGGCTCAATGGACTACTACATTGACCAAGACAACAACATTGTTTTGGGAGATAGACTTCCTGATGACGTTACTTACAATTCTGACGGAAATTACACAGACAACGATGGCAATGTTTATACATTAGGCGGAACTGCGCGAGTTAATGATGATGGTAGCGTTGACTACTGGGATGGTTCAGTAGAAGCAATTTATAACGTTAATGGAGAAAATGTTAGGCAAGTTGATCTTGATTTATATGATGAAAATGGCAATCAAGTTTTGTTTATTCAAGACAATGGCGATGTTGTTAGTTATGAAACAAACGAAGATGGCACATTTGCGCTCGACAATGATGGCAACAGAGTTATTGATGAAGTTGTATATGAAACAGAAAGACAAGGCGTTGTTGACTTAGATACTGGCGATATAGATTTTAATATTGAGGCAGATGCGACAGGAAGAGTCGATATGACTCAAGACTCCGTTCAAACTGCTGACGGAAATACCTATGAGCAACGAGAAGGGTCTTGGTATAACTCTGATACTGGTGAAATAGTTGATGATCCACAGCTTTTAGATGATTTAGTTAATATTGCTAGAGGCGAGGGAGATGAATCTAATGTCCCATACCAAGAGTCAGACATTGATTACGGTAAAGATGATACTGGACTGAATAATGCTCTTGAAGACGCGGCTCAATCTCAAGACATTGGAGCTGTAATTGATTACATGACCAGCATAGGAACTGGTGTTGATGATCGAAACTACTTTGGCATTTACGGCTCTGACCGAGAAACATTAATGGAGATATTTCAAGTAGATACCATTGATGATTTAGCTCAAGCGTTAGCCAGTCATGGTTACTTTGTGCATACCAATGGCGATCAAGTTGTTATTGATTTCAATAGAGATAGAGACTTAGATAATAGAGGCGCAGTTCAAGACTGGGATAATTCTAGTCAAGACACTCCGTTTTTAGAAGATGATAAAGAATCTGGCGGATTTGTGTATGTCACCACTCCTGACAAAACAGATGATGCAGTTGATCCGGTTAATCCAGCAGATGCAGAAAATGGAGATGCGGCGCAAGGAGAAGCAGGGACTTCGGGGACAGCCGGAACTCCAGGAACAACTGGATCAGAAGGACAAACCGGACAAACCGGACAAACCGGACAAACCGGACAAACCGGACAAACGGGGCAAACGGGACAAACCGGACAAACCGGACAAACCGGAGAATCCGGAGAAACCGGACAAACCAATACAAGCAACACAAGCAATACAAGTGGATCAAGCGCCGCTGGAAATGTTGGTGTTACATTAGCTCCAGAACCTGCTCCTGCTCCTGAGCCTGCCCCTGAGCCTGAACCGGAACGAACTACTGAAGATACATCGCCTGACTCAGAAGATCCTATTGCAGATGCAATAGCCTCAGTTTTAAATGACGGAGACGGAGATGGTGATGGGGATGGACCTCCTGCAGGTGATGACAGAACCCAATTAGATGATGTAGTTACTCCTCCGCCAGAGCCTCCGCCTGAGCCAGAAACAGATGATAACACTGACCCTGATCCTGATCCGCCTGAAGATGTTGACCCAACAGAAAATCCAAATGACCAGGTTGATCCACCGGAAGATCCAGATGAAGACGTTGATCCAGCGGAGGATCCTGTTGATCCAACAGAGAATCCAGAAGAGGATGCTGATCCAACAGAAGATCCAGACGAAGATACTGACTCAAACGAAGATGCTGTTGATTCAACTGAAAATTTAGAAGACGAAACTAACGAGACAAGCGAAACACCAATAACTGATAGCTTGTTTGATGACATATTAGATACGGCAAACAATGAAAATAATGAAACACAAGATCAGGCCGCACTAGATGTAAAAGCTATAGTCGCGGAAACAATAGCAAGCTTACCTCCCGGTCTAAGTTCAGAAGAAGTACAGCAAATTGTAGAGGATGCAATTAGCGAAATACCTACTGCCGACACATTAACCTCAGATCAAGTTGGCGAAATTGTTGACGGCGCACTTACCGCAGTAAGCGATGAAGTAAAAGATATACAGGAAGCACAGAACACTGCTTCTGATGAAAGATCAGATCTTGCTGACGCAATTGCTGGGCTAGACGATACAACTAAAAAGCAACTGGAGGCCTTGGGATTAGATATTGAAGGAATATCTGAAGTTCAAGATGATATATCTACTGCTCAAGACACTGCTTCTGATGAAAGAGAAGACTTAGAAGAAGCAATAATTGCAGTAGGCGGAGACATTACTAAGCTAGATGAAGAAACTCAAGCTCGGCTTGAGGAGTTTGAGGATAATGTTGGCGGACAATTTGAAGATGTTGGTGAAGACTTAAGTGGGATTAGATCGGATATAGAGGGAATAGGTGACCAGGTTTCAGGCGTCGGACAAGGCCTTTCAGACCTGGGAGCTGGACTAGGCGCTGGATTACTTGGTCTTGCTGGCGCTCAAGAAGCATTGCCAGGTCAAATTGCGGCTATGATGCCCAGGGAAACTCCTGAGTTTAAAAAGTTTATGAAAAATTTAAGCCCAAGAAAAACTATCAATCCACTAACTCTTGATCCTATTAAACAAAAAGATGCGGTAAGTGAGTTAAATAGCTTTATTGGCAGGGCAAGCGGCGGCGGCGCTAATAGAAAAGGGATGTTTAAGATATGACATACAAAAATTTAGTGAACAATGTTTTGAGGCGTTTGCGTGAAACAGAAGTTAGTTCGGACGGCTCCGTTCAAAATAACGCGTACAGCAAATTAATAGGTGATCTTGTTAATGATGCTAAAAACACAGTAGAAAATGCTTGGGATTGGTCGGCCCTTAGAACAACGCTAACAGTAACAACTCAGGCTAATGTATTTAACTACGCGTTGACCGGAAGCGGTAACAGCATTAAAGAGCTTAACGTACTTAACGACACAACCAATGTTGTTATGTCTTACCAAAGCGCAAATTGGTTTGATGAAAAATATTTAATCCAAGATGTTATTACAGGGTCTCCGGAGTATTTCACATACAACGGGGTTAACAGCTCAGGCGATACTTTGATTGATGTCTACCCTAAACCAGATGGGGTTTATGCTTTACGGTTTAACTGCGTATTACGCAATGTTCCTTTAAGCGATGACGATGACACTTTAAAGATACCTTCAATGCCAGTAATTCATTTGGCAGTTGCTTTGGCCGCTAGAGAGCGAGGCGAAACCGGAGGAACGTCAACGGCAGAATACTTCAAAATGGCAGATACTTATTTGTCTGATGCAATTGCACAAGATGCGGGTCGCCACCCAGAAGAACTTATTTTTTATACTCCTTGAGGTTGTTATGGCACAAGAACTTAAAAGCATAAATCTTGTAGCTCCTGGCTTTAAAGGGATTAACACGGAGGACTCTCCGTTAGCTCAAGATCCTTCGTTTGCCGAAGTAGCGGATAACGCTGTAATTGATAAGCGAGGTCGGATTGCGGCCAGGAAAGGTTTAAACGTTATTACTACAAACAAAACAGCATTGGGATCGGAAAGCATTCAGGCAATAAAAGAATTTAAGGATGACGGTGGAAACTCTGTTGTATTTTCTGTAGGCAATAACAAGATTATGACTGGCACTACTACTTTGGTAGATGCTACTCCAGGCGGATACTCAATTAATGTTAATAACTGGAAAACAGTTAACTTTAATGACCATATATATTTTTTCCAAAAAGGTTTTGAGCCTCTTGTTTATGACAATGCAAGTAGCGCAGTAGCCACTTTAAGCTCTGTATCTGGCGCCGCCGGAATGACTAGCGCAAAGTACGGCAATGAAGTGTTAGCCGCATACGGAAGGCTTTGGACTGCAGATTTTAGCACTGACAAATCCACTGTTTACTGGTCTGATTTATTGCAAGGTCATGTATGGACTGGAGGTAGCAGTGGCTCTATTGATATAACAAAAGTATGGCCTGATGGTTATGACGAAATTGTTGCTTTAGCCGCTCATAACAACCTTCTGCTTATATTTGGAAAGCACAGCATTGTTGTTTATTCAGGCGCAGAAGTTCCTGCAAGCATGGCGCTATCAGATACAATTGCAGGTGTTGGTTGCGTTGATAGAGATACTGTTCAGTATACGGGGACCGATGTTTTATTTTTGTCCCATACTGGATTGCGTAGCTTTGGAAGAACCATCCAAGAAAAATCAATGCCAATCGGTAGCCTGTCAGCAAACATATCTAAAGACATTATCTCCTTACTAACCGAACCCAACGAATCCTTCACTTCAACTTATCACCCCGAAGAAAATTTTTATCTTCTTGTGTTTAGAAACCAAGACATTGCGCTTTGCTTTGATGTTAGGGGTTTGCTTGAGAATGGGTCTTATAGGGTTACAAGGTGGCCTGGCACTGGGTTTAAATGTTTTGCCGGAAAAGACGATGGAACATTATTAATAGGTGGAAGCCACGGAGTTGGTACGTACTCAGGAAATACAGACAACTCCAACTCATATCGCTTTAAATACTTTAGCCCCGAGCTGACATTTGGCGACGCGTCAAAACTTAAATTCCTTAAAAAACTACGCCCAACAATTATTGGCGGCAGTGGTGCAAGCCTATTTATTAAGTGGGCCTATGACTTTGGCACGGTATATAGCTCAGAGTCTATTTCACTAACAACTCAAGGACTGGCTGAATACAATACAGCTGAGTTTAATGTAGGCGAGTTTGCTGTAGGCGAGAACACATCAAGAACGTCAATAAACGCTAACGGTAGTGGCGGAACTTTGACAATTGGGGTTGAATCAGACATCAATGGGTTTGAATTGTCTGTCCAAGAAATAAACGTACTAGCATTAGCGGGTAGAACGATATGAGTAATTACACAAAATCCACTGACTTTGCCGCAAAAGATAGCTTGCCTTCGGGTGATGCCGGCAAAATTATTAAAGGAACAGAGTTTGATAATGAGTTTGTTGCTATTGCTTCGGCAGTAACAACAAAGGCAAATCTTGCTTCTCCGACATTCACAGGCACAGTAACAATTCCTGCACTGACTTTTAGTGGAACTTTGTCAACGGGAACAATTGATGGAGGCACATACTAATGGACGATCAAGCAGATCCTAACGTACTACAGTCGTTATTTAATTTCTTTTCATCTCCTGGCGGAACGTCATTGTTGACTGGAGCCGCAGGTGGATTGCTTACTAACAAAGCTTATGATCGACTAAGCGATGTAGGAAAAGACGCAGAAAGAGATGCTCTTAAATATGCTGAACGAGGGCAAGAAGAATCTAGCTTTAAGCCTTTTACTGTTACGACGCCTACGGGATCTATGTTTCGATCTCAGATTGGCCCGATGACACAGCCTCCTGTAGGGATAATGCCTCCAATGAATAGGATAGGACGCGCTAACGAGTTTACTGATAATAGGATGCGGGAATTCCTACAGAATCAGAATCCGCCTATGACACAGCCTATTATGGAGACAACGCCTCCAATAAACCCCCCTATTTATACTAACGGGAGTGAATTGAATAGAAGAATGGAAGAAGAGATGAGGCGTCTAAATCCGGGTTTATTTGGACAGCCAGTAACTGGCGGACCTACTGAGGTTCCTCGATTTGACACAGAGCTTAATCAAATGCCTGGAGCTGTAATGGACGGTGTCGGTGTATTTGGAAGCGGGCAGGGCCGTCTTGCTGGGATGCCCTTTCGCTCTGGCAATCCTGATAGCCAACCTGCGGCAGACGCTATGGCAAGGCAAAACTTTATGCAAAACGGATTGCCACAGCCAGGACCTCAATCTCAAGAGGGCGTTAATGTAGAAATGTCGTTGTCTCCTGCAGAGCAGGCTATGTACCAAGGTTTGTTTGGAGGCGCTGGAAACTTCTTTGGTCAGGCTCAACAATCCACTGCGGGCAGAGAGCAAGACATCTTTAATCGAATAAGAGACGCTCAAAGACCAGAAGAAGAAAGGCAAAACCTTGCTTTAGAGCAAAGACTCGCGGCACAAGGAAGACTCGGAGTTAGAACCGCGGACTTTGGCGGGACTCCAGAGCAACTTGCTATGTCAAAAGCTCAGTCAGAAGCTCGCAACACGGCAATGCTGGGTGCCATGCAACAAGCTCAAGCCGAGCAAGCACAGCAAGCCGCGCTGGGCCAGCAGTTCTTGGGTGCATCTTACTTGCCGCAAGCTCAAATGCTTAATGCTTTACAGCCTGGACTTGCTCAACAGCAAATGGCTCAACAAGCACAGCAGTTTGGCACAGGGTTGTTTAGTGAAACAGCAATGTCTGGATTGGAAGCAAGGTTAATTGCAGAGCAAGCAAGGGCTAACTTGTTGGGAGGAGTTGGTAGCAACATCCTTTCAGGGCTTATGTCTCCTCAGTTTAATAAAGCCGGAAACGTTACAAGTCCTGGCGGATTAACGGGATCAGTTGATGCAATTAAAGAATTGCTTGAAGGCCTGGGAATAAAATTAGGCAAGGACGACTAGGAGATTATCATGGCTAAGTTTTCACAGGCACTTCTTCAAAGCCTTATGCAACCCTCCTACCAAGAGGGGCTGTTTACTGCCGCTCAGGGTTTGGGCGGTGCACCTAGGCTTGCTCAACAGCAGGCAGTTCAAGAGCAAGAAGCCGAAAAGTTTTCTAATTTAAATACTGTTGGTCAACTTGATTTTGCTATTACCAAAGCTAATCAGTCAGGTGATTTTGGAGCCGCAGCAAGGCTTGCCACCACTAGAGACAAATACATTTTGGATATAGCCAAAAAAACAGCCGATGCTACAAAGGTTAAACAAGAAAGTTATATTGATGCTGTTTCAAATGTATTGTTTAAAGCAAATCAAAGTGAAGTTCCCGACACAATATCAGCCCCTGACGGAAGTGAAGCTCCAATTCCTTTAGATTTGCGAGATAAAATAGCTAAAAGACTTACTGAAATGTATGAGGACAGTAACGCTAGAGCATTGGCGTCAGGCAAGGGAGAGCTATATCCAGAGTCCTTCAAAGCTTTAAAGGACAATCGAAAAAACTTAAATCCAACAGTTCAAGCAGAGCTAAGAAAGTGGGAAGGCTTAAAAGACAAGCCTGCTTCCGGTGAAAAAAGAAGGCTTGCATTAGTTTTAAACCAAGCCGCAGACTCGATTAAAGAGAAATCAAGACAGGCAAGAAAAAGCAAAGAAGGTCTTGAGATAAGAGTGGATGCAATTATTAAGCAGATTACTGATATTGGATCATTTACTAACTGGGGGTTTGGTGTCGACGTTGCTGAATTTCTTATGGATGAAAGTCGTGAGAGTGAGAATTACAAGAAATTTAGAAGGAACATGGCGCAGGCTCTTAGGGAAGGTATAAGCGACGATAACCTAGAGGCTGTTATTGCCAAGTCAATTGTAGGATTAGAAAAACAAATTGATGGTGAAGACAAAGGCCGAAGGGGCCGACAGTTAGATAAATTCCAACTTCGCCAGGCTGTTATTGATGATTTTGTCAGTAAAGGTATGAGTCCTGAAGAAGCCGAAGACACTGTAAGAAAAGCAGAAGAAAGCAGATGAGCTTACTAGATGAATACTTAGGCGAATTACGCAAAGAAGATATAAAAACTGATGCTCAGGAAAGCGGAAACCCGTTACTAAATCAGTATCTTCAGGAGCTTGATGAGTCGGACGAGCGTCAAACTAGAGGCAACATTCGTGCTGTCGCTCAGGGTTTGACGTTTGGTTTTGCTGATGAAATTGAAGCGATGCTTTCTAGCGATGATTACGAAACCTCAGTCAATAAGATTAGAGAAGAGCATGAGGTGTACCAGCTTGAAAACCCATTGGCATCTACAAGCTTTGAGCTTTTAGGAGCTATTCCTACGCTGGCAATTAGCGGGCTGGGTGCCGCAAAGCTTGGGGCAAAGGCAATTCCAAAAATAGCTGGAGCTGAAGGCGCTGTATATGGAGTGGGATCTGGAGACACAATAGAAGAGCGAGCTGTTCAAGGGGCCTTTGGTGGATTGGCTGGATACGGTCTTGCGAAAGTCGTAATGATTGGATCGTCTCCCCTTCCTAATGGCGGACTAAAAGGCAACTCCGACTTTCTTTCAGACAAGCAAATTGCTCAAGACATGATTGACGGGATGACCGACCAGCGCCTTATTGAAAAGGCTAGAACAACAGAGGTCTTTACTGAAGTATCAAATCCAGCCTACGCAAAACAATCTCTTAGAGATGCTAAGACTGCTGGTGAATTATGGGAAGGCCTTGGCGGTGCATTCCAGAGGTTCTATAACGACAAAGTAACCGGCGCATCTGACGCTTTAATGAGAGAGGTTAGCCCTTATGTTGGGGCTGTTTTCCAGAGGTTTGATCAAAAAGCATTGCTTAAATCAAACAAAGAATTAAACGCTTTGTCCGAAGATTTAATACCTATAGCAAAAACAGTTAACCAAGATTCAAATTTAAAAGGGATCTTGCTTGACTACGGCTCAGGAAAGATGGGTCATAGCTCAGTTGCATTCACCAACCTACGAAACAAGCTGAGAGCTGACGGCTCACTGAGCAACAAAGACACGATCACCCTACTTAAATACTTGCGGTACAGCAGGAAGAAAAACGAGATCCTCAATAAAAAAGTATTTGGAGCAAAGTACCCGAATGGTCTTACTTATCTGCACACCAGGAACAATGCGTACCTTAAGCAACTCAAGGATGAGGGGTTAAGCGAAGCAGAAATTGAGCAGAAAATGCTTTCCTTTGATGACCCTGGTCAACAGCGAAGAACCAGGGGATCTTACATTAAGGGGGAGGTTTCTCCTGATGACTATGACAATCCGATCATCACTGATATGCAACGCATCTTTAAGATGGAGCGGTTAAGCCAGTTGCAAGATGGGTTTGGCGTAGATATCAATGACATCATAAAGCCAAGGCTTGCTATGGCGGGGCCTCGAGACTTTGTTTCCGTTACTCCCGATGAGTTCATGCTTCAACTGCACAACACGTTAGTTAAGAAAGGTATTAGCAATGACGGTGCTGACTACGCAGTAGCGAAGATGAGCGACACCATCATGGGTCAAACCAAAGCGCCTCATCCTTTGATACAGGCCCTTAACTCTGTTGCTTACGCAACTACACTGGCTGGCCCAATGTCCGCAATTCTCAATATTGCAGACGCTCCACTAGTTGGAGCTAAGTATGGTAGTGCGGCGGCTAATGAAGCAATGAAGTCTGTTGCTAAATCCATGATGCCTAAGCCATTCAAAAAGCCAGACGGTATAGACCTGGAAGTTATGGGATTAAACAACCAGGCAATGGGTGAGTTTGTATCTCAAATGAATACCTTTGCTGGCAATCCTAATTGGGCTTCAAAGAC
>Ga0209666_1002813_pt1 | contig 12908 bp, 8 predicted proteins | sample SaaInlV_125m_DNA_FD_184679 | JGI IMG/M metagenome (GOLD analysis project Ga0209666, IMG submission 184679) | Marine microbial communities from expanding oxygen minimum zones in the Saanich Inlet - Saanich Inlet SI037_S3LV_10m_DNA (SPAdes)... | ecosystem: Environmental > Aquatic > Marine >...
TCAGCTCGCACGGCCCGGCTTCGTTTTCCGGGTACGCGAACACCGCGCCCTTCGCGTGCTCGAATCCGGTTTCCGAAGCGCAAAACCGAACGTCTTTTTCTTTCCCGCCGCCGTTTGTCAACGCCTCCGCCGCCTCCCGCAGGAGCCGCGTGTCGTTCGAGACGCACACGAGCGCCTCTCCGGGAGGCGGTCGCGACGCGCGCGCGAACGACTCGAGCGCCGCGGTCTGGCGCGGGTAGTCGCCGTCCTCGGGGGACGCGAGCGATGAGGACGAAACGCGTGTTTCCACGGAAACGCGTGTTTCTTCCGGAGAGACGCCTGAGAGACGCGCGGCTATTTCGGCGGCAGTTTCCTCGCCGGGCCTGGAACTTTTCGGGAAGGCCATCGTGGCCTTCGCCACCCCGAACCCGGCGAGCACGGACGCGAGCTCCACGCCGAGGGAGGCGGCCTGCGTTTGTCCCTCCGCGCCCAGACCGAACGGCTCGAACGGCCGGTCGACGCGCTCTCCCGACGCGCCGGAACCGCTCGTCCCCGCCGACCCCTCGCCCGAAGACTCCGACCAAACGCGCGCCTGCATTTCCGCCATCGTCTCCACGGCCTCGCCCTCCACCGCCGCGCGGACCAGCACGAGCAGGGAGCGCGCGGCGCGGCGCGAAGCATCGTTCGACACCATCGTCGAGACGTACCGCGTCCCGACGCCCGTCGCCGTGCGTCGCGGAATCGACGAGGAGTGACGAACGGTACCACTCTCGTGACGAGTTGTTGAGAATTTTGTTGCGATAACTATTCGCGTCTACGGTGTACACGTACAAACCCGATCCTAACTACTCCGCGCTTCATCGTCACGCCACGTTCCACAGCGTCGCGGCGGTGGCCCCCGGCGGCAAGGGCTCTATGGCCAGCCCCAGCGTTTCGTCGAAGACGGGCTCGAGGGACGCTCTGTCCGTGCCGTCGTTCCCGGAGGCTCCGTCCGCGTAATATCTCGCCACCAAGTCGGCGCCGCTCTCTCCGCCGTCCACAATCTCGACGTCGTCCTCCAGTCGCGGCGTCCGTCCGTCGGCTAAAGAGCCGTCCAAAGGCCCGTCCTTTCCGAGCCCTTCTTTCTTGTCGAACGCCACGCCGAAGATGGGGTTCTTCGTGAACACCCTGTGCAGCGCCTCAACCTCCCTGTGCACCGCCTCGAGCTTCTCACTCGACTCGACGCGGAACCCCAGCACGTACCCGCCGCTTCTCTGCGTGGTGGTCACCACGAGCGCTCGTCCGAATTTGCTGTCGCGCACGGCGACGCTCCGCATCTGCAGGTAAGGAATGGAGACGTTGAAGTTCTCGCTGTTCTCGGCGTGCCACACCAAACGCACGTTCGTGAGGTGGAACACCCCGTCGTTCCCTCTCGAGTTACTTAAGTTCATCACGCCGCCGATCTTGTTGTACACCTCCTCGTTCGGAAGGAGCTTGAGCTCGTCGTTCGCGATGACGGCGCCGCGCAGTTTCAAGTCGCGATACAGCTTGGTCTTGTCGTACGCCTTGTGCACCGCCTGCAGCGTTAAAAACGCGGGCGTGCCCTCCCCCGTGGTCCTCGCCCTCGCCTCGCCCGAGACGGACCGGTCGAGGTTGGTGAATATGAACTCGAAGCGGCTTCCGTTGAACTTGGTCATCACGAACAGCGCGTTGGTCACGCCCTTCAGCCGGCTCGCCGCTTGCTTCACGCTCATGGAGGTGATGCTGGCGTACCCGATGCTGAGGTTCGCGCGCTTCGACCGCGCGCTCCGCCAAATCACGCGCAGGTTGGTGATGGTCAAGTTGCCGGCGTCGCCGTTGTTGCCCTTGGTGTCCTCCACCTTGGTCATCACGTCAATCACGAACTCCCCGTCGCGCAGCGCGAGCGTCGAGGCGGGGGAGTCGAACTTGATCTCGCGGTCCTGCCACACGACGTCGGGGCCGTCCGCCTTGGAGGAAGGCATCGCGCGCGCGCGCCGGCGAGAGACCGCCCGAACCCGCCCCGTGCCCGAGTCCGCCGGGAAACCGGGACGACCGCCGCGGCAGTCCTCCCTGCCGCGCGGGGTCCTCTGACCGCGTCCGGAAAAGGGCACGCTCGTCTCGTTTCCGTCTATTGACGCGGTTTCGACGAGCGGCGGGTCAATTTCCCTTCTTGAACCGTCAAATCGTGGGTTAAAGCGCCCGTATCACGGCGTCGGACGTTTCAAGCAAACGGTCGTTTTGAAAGTCACGCGAGCCACGACGCGCGCTCGCCGCGCACTCCACGCCGCGCGGCCGCGATGGAGTTCTTCGAGGGCAAGCGCGTGCGCGAGCTTCGAAGCACGTACGAAGATGCGCTGGAGAAGACCCTCGAGCCGCAGACGCTCGAGGTGCGTCGCGACCCCCCGTTCCGCCCCGCACCCCGCGTCGGCGACCGCCATCCGTCCACGAGGGGGACGACGAGGGGAAAGATGTCCCCGTCCACGCGCGTCCCCCTCGCCGCGAACGCGCGCGTCCTGACCTTCCCTCTCCTCTTCCCCGTCGCGTAGGAGTTTTCCGCCGCCCTGAGCGGCCTCGACGCGGAGATGCACGAGCCCCTGTACGACCTGTACTGCCAGCTCCTGCAGGGCATCTCGACGTTCTCGCTGGATGAATTCGAATCCATCGTGCGCGAGGAAGCGCTGGTCCCGCGCCTGAACGCGCTGGACCAGGCGTGCGAGGCGCGCGGGATCATGGAGCTGGGCGCGCGCGCGGACGGAGGCGTCGCGCCGCTCGCGAGGCCGCCCGACGCGGTGATGCGCGCGCTGCGAGCGGACGTGAAGAAGAGGGAAACCGCGGCGCTGCGCGTGAAGCTCGAGGATGCCGAGAAGGATGCGGCGGAGGCTCGCGAACGCCTGCGCGCGAAATCCAACGACGCGAGGGCGGTTGCCGCGGGGCTGAGACAGGGCGCGGCGGAGTTACAGGGTGTGCACAACAGTTCCATGCAGTGGGCGAACAGGCAACCGGCGTTCCCGAAAGGGGCGGGGACCGGACCGGCGGTGGCTGTGCCCGTCGCGCAAGTCGCGCGCCGGTGACGAGAAGCGCACTCCGCGTTGAAACCGAAACACTCAAAAAAAGCTCGTCTCGAATCGTCTTTTCGTCGTCTGATTTGATTATTGATTGTACACAACCGCGTCTCTCTCGTCCCGCGCGCGGACGCTCCGTCGGTCCGACAAAAAAAAAAGCCGCGCCGCGCCGAACACGTCTCGGTCACAGCCACGAGAGCTCCCGGGGCCTCCGTTTCGGCGTCGCGGTTTTCTTCCCGCCGCCCCGACGCGACTTCTCGGCGGCGAACGATCCGCCGCGCTCGCCGCGGAACTCGGACGACGGGAAACCCGGGACGGCGGCGACGCGCGACTTGGCGGTTCGCCCTTTGTCGCTCGTCGACCGCGGTTGATCCGCCGAGTCGCGGCGATCCCACGCGGCGTCAAAAGCGTCCGCGCCGTCAGAGCTCGCGTCGTCGTCCGAGCGCTCGTCGTCGTTGACGGGCGCCGAGTAATTAGTCTGCAAAAGTTTTTTCGGGCGCCGCGCGTCGTCCAGCCGTCTCGTCGGCAGCGCCGGCAGATCGACGCCAAACGCGCGGACACCCGCGAACGTTCGTGCGGGCGCGGATTTGGGCGCCTCGCGTTCGTTCCGCGGCGGTCGGAACGTGAGTGTCGGAGGTCTCGCCGGCGCGGGCGTGTGGAACTTCAGGCCCGCGAACGGCGAGGCGCGCGTCGAGTTCGCGGCGCGCACCTCGCGCGTCTTCGGGCGCTGAAACGCGAGCGCGGGGGCGTCCGCCGCCTTGATCCACCGCGGCGTCGCCGCCGCCGGCGGGGACGCCTTCTGGGGAGAGCTTTTTTCGGGCGGGGAGATGGGCGTCGAGACGAGCGCTCGCTCTTTCTCCGCCACGCCGCCGTCGGCGCGCGTCGCCGCCGCGTTCGGCGGTGGGCGCGCGCTCGCCGCCGCGGCGACGGCGGCGGCGGCGGGCGAAAAGGACGGCCGCGCGCGCGTCAGCGCGCGCGACAGCGGAAGCAGCATCGCCATGACGCCGTCGGGGCACCGCGAGAGCGCTTCCGTGAACGCGTCCGCCTGCGCCTGCGAGAAGTTGGGGTCGATCCCGCGCCACGTCTGCTGCAGCACGCCGGAGACGAAGCCCTCGGCGACGCCGCGGCGGTACTCCGCGCTCGGGGACCGGTCGCCGGGAAGTGGACCCGCCGGGCAAGGTTCCGCGCCCGCGAGGAGCCGAGCGTCGCCGAGCGCCGCCGCCGCCGCCGCCGCGCGCGCCGAAACCGCCGCCGCGTCTTTTTCGCCGTCGGGGTCCGCGCCGGGACGGACGTCCGTCCCGTCCTTCCCGGGACGGTCCGGGACGGTTCGCGCGGCGCGCGTCCCGGGATCAGGCACCGCCTCCGCTATGGCCAGCCTGTTCGCCCCCGCCCCCACCCCCGGCTCCGGGGTCGCCGCGCGCGCCGGCGCCGGCGCCGGCGCCGGCGCTCTCGCGTCGCCGCCATTCCCGTCGCGCGGAAGCGGCGCGCTCGGTCTCTCGGCGCCCCTCGTTTTTTCGTCTTCGTCGTCGTCGTCTCTAGGAGCGCCGCTTCTCCTCTCGGCGTTCTTCTCCGGAGCTCCGCGCGGGAGGTCGTTCTTCGCCGGAAAGTCTCTCCGTTCTTCGCCGGAAGGAGGTCTCTGTCTCTCGCCGTCGTCCGGGAGCGCCTCCATCACGTCCCGCGCCGTCTCCATCTCCGCGGCGCGCGCGAGCTCGCTCAGGGGGTCCAAGGACGCGCCAAAGCCGCCGAAGCCGTCGGCGTTCGCCGTCGTCGTCGCGTCGTCGCTCCCGCCGCCTTCGTCGCCGTCGCACAGTTTTCGCAGACTGTCTCTGTCGTCGCGCGCGGACTTTTGTCTCGGCAGCGCGGACCGACTCGCGCTCCCGACGCTCCCGTCGTCGTCGTCGCCGCGACGTTTCGTGAGCGACGCGCGTCGCGACAGGTCGAGCGTCGAGAGTCGAGAGTCGCCCCGCATGGACTGCTCCAGGAGCTTCTCCGCCGTGCGAAGCAGCGCGTCGGTGCGCGCCGCCGTGCGCGCGTCGTCGTCGCGACCCGCGCGGCGACGGCGCTTGGCGCCCGCCCGCGCCGAAACCGCCGCCGCGGCCGCGGCCGCCGCCGCGGCCGCCGCCGCCGCCGCGCGCGAGTCCCGCCCCGCCTGCCACGCGCCGGTGGGCTCCGGCGGGAGAAACGGCTCGGGCTCGGGCTCGTTCCCTTGCTCGGGCGTGGTCGGGTCCGGGTCGAGCGCGCGCGCGACGCGGCGCAGCGCGCGCGCGGCGGCGTCGACGGCTCGAAAGTCCCCGGCGACGCGCTTCAAGCACGCGCGCGCGCCCTTGAGCTCGGCCGGCCTGAATCCCTCCGTGAAGGTAGCCGCGGCGAGCGCCGGCGCGACGCGCTGCTTGGCTCTGACGCCCGTCGCCTCGGCGACGCGCGCGGAGGCGCCCGCGAAGCGCTCGCGCACCCAGTCGGCGACGCCGTCGGCGGCGAGGCGCGCGACGTAGGGCGCGTCGCGTTCGACGGCGTGCAGAAACCGTGCCGTCGCCGTCGTGCGCACGTTCTCGGCGTAGTTCGGCGGGAGCTGGTGCAGCGCGCCGCGCTGGTGCAGCGCGCGGACGTTCTCGGAAGCCTCCCAGAGCAAATGCCGCGTCGCCGCGGCGCACTCCGCGCAGTGCGCGGCGACGTCGCGCTCGAGTTTGGCGCGCGCCTTGGCGCACAGCGCGGACGGACCGGGAGCCACCGCGACGCCGCGCGCCGTTTCGACGACGAGCGCGTCCACGGCGGCGTCCGCCACCGCGCTTGAAACGCGCGCGGCGACGTGCGCGATGACGGCGCGCGTGCAGACGCCCGCGCCGACGGAAACGCCGCCCAGGTCATCCGCGCTCGCCGCGCTCGCCGCGCGAACGAGCGCGTCGCCGTCGCCCCAGCTCTCCGTTACGCGCGCCGTCGCGCGGCTCGCGAAGCTCGAGGCGCCGTCGTCCAGCAGCGGCGCGAAGAGCGTCGGGACGATCGCGCGCGCGAGCGTCAGCGCCGCGCGCGAAAAAGGAGTCAAAGCGCTCTCTTTTTCGTGCTCCGCCTCCTTTTTTCCGGAAGGCGCGAAGGAAACGGCGCTGCCGCGCGCCGCCGTCTGGCCGACGGGATTGAACAGCAAAAACTCGATCGCCTCCGACGCCCTCTGCAGCGCGTCGGGGGGCGCCGACGCCAAGGGGCGATCGCGCGCGCAGCACTGCGCCGAAGCCGCCAGAAGCGCGTCGCGCGCGCGCTCGGCAGCCTCCTCGGCGGCGCGCCGGCCGGCGCGGGCCACCGCCGTTCGCACGGCATCCGCCGCGCGCGAGCCCCCCGCGCCGACGCGCGCGTGCACGTCCTCCGCGAGCGCGCGTCTTTCCGCGGGGTTCAGCTCGAGCGTCTCCTGCTCTCCGGCTCGGTCGTCTTCAAAAAAAATGTGGTCGTTTTCGTCGCTGCCGCTCTCCTTCGAAGGCGCGTCGGCGGAGTCGTCTCGGGTTTCTTTGCCGCGCTTACGTTTCTTGGCGCGCGATTCTTCGTCGCCGCCCAGCCGCGCTAACGACTTGGCGCACCCGGGCTCCTCGGACCACGCGCGGCACGCCTCGTGGCCGCGCCGCGCGGCGGCGGCCGCGACGCGCGCGCGCGTGTCCTTGCCGCACGCGCGGAGTTGGTCGGCGGCGCGAGCGAGCTCGGCGGCGGCGGAGCGCGTCGCGCGGCGGTCGACGCCAAACGCGCCGGCGCCCTCGACTTCGTGCGCGCGCAACGCGCGCGTCGCCGCATCCACGCGGCCCACCAGCGTTTCCTGAGGTGCGCGTTTTCGTCACCAGGTTTTATCGGGAAGTGTTCAGCGCGCGAGAGGGGAACCGAGACGGCGGTCAGCGACGAGGGAGGGAAGCGGAGGTGGATGGTCGGGAGACGGAGGAGTCGTTCGACGACTCGACGACGGAACGACGACGAACGAAAAAAACGATTCTGCGCGTCCAAGAATCGGAGGGAGGATTCGATTCGCCCGCCGCGCGCGCCCCGGGAGCGCGGCGCGCGGCCCCCCGGTACGCGTCGGAGACGGGTGTGGGATCGCGGGGCTTCGATCGAGCGCTCAGCGCACGCACCAGGATGAACCTCAGGGTGGTCTCGTCCACGACCGCGTCGTCGTCCGGGCCCTCACTCGAGGGCCCGGCGGTGGCCGCCATGCGAGTCTCCTCTCGAGAAAACATGTGTGCCTCCCCGGATCTGGTGGGGCCTCGGCGTCCGAGGCCGGATCGACGCCGGGGTGGACTCGTCGCCGATCGAGCTCGCCTCAACACTCGACGCCACCTCCCCCGACGCTACCTGTGGGCGCGCTCGGAGCGCGCCCAGGAGTGGCCGCGGACACGAGCCCGCCCAAAAACGAGCGGGTTGTCGAACCGAGGTAGAACGACAAAAAGGTTGTCACGACTCGTCCTTTTCAGACTAATTGCTCATACCTTGTTCCGAGATTGTTCCGAAATGGAAAGCGCGTAAAAAAAAGCGCGCCGAGCAAAATTTTAAGCGCACTCGTCAGATCTCTGAGCGCCGAGAACCTCTACGCGTCGCCTCGCCGGCGACCGCTCGTCGCCCCCGCGTCCCGCGGCGATGGTGCGTATCACCGAGCACGACCCCGAGCCGGCTTCCGCGTCCCCGCGAGACGCGGAGGCGCACAAGCTGGAGGGAAATCGCGCGTTCGGGGAGGGGCGTTTCGAAGATGCGGAGAGGCACTACACCGCGGCGTTGGAGGCGAGCGCCTCCACCTCGGACGAGGGCGCGTCGGACGAGCCGGACGAGACTGGGGACGCGAGCGCGCGACGCGAGGACGCGCGCGAGGACGACCGCGCGACGGGCGCGGGAACGACCGACGGAGAGACGCGCGTCGCGTCGAGCGTCGTGCGTTCGAACGAGGATGGGAAGACGACGACGTCTCGGCGCGGCGTCGTCGATCGCGCGCGCGCGACGTACTTCGCGAACCGCGCGGCGTGTCGCCTGAAGCTGGCGCGACCGAACGAGGCTGCCGAGGACTGCACGCGCGCGCTGCGGTGCGACGAATCGTTCGTCAAGGCGAGGCTGCGTCGCGCGGAGGCGCGGGAAACGGTGGATCCGAAAGATCTGGAGGGCGCGCTGGCGGATTGCGAGGCGGCGGCGGCGGATGCCGACGCCGACGCGGGTCTGCGTCTTCACGCCGAGACCGCCGCGGCGCGCCTGCGGCCGCTCGTGGAGGCCCGGCGCGAGGCGCTGAAGGAGGAGATGCTCGGGACGCTCAGGGGGCTGGGGGACGCGCTGCTCGGGAACTTCGGGCTGAGCACGAAGAACTTCGAGGCGGAGAAGGACGCGACGGGCGCCTACAGCGTCCGGTTCGTGCGAAACCCGTCGTGAACGAGAGGTTTAATAGAGAGAAGGTAATATAGCTTGTAGCTCGCCGGCTGGCGAGCCACATCGAAGGGTAGAGTAGTACGCACACGATGTTCGCGCCTCACCGGCTCGGCTCTCGTGTCAGCCTGTGAAACACCCCCAGCCTGAGTATGCCCTCGAGCGACTTTGACCCGAGAAACGCGGGGTCCGCTTCGCTCGCCAGACGCCACGCGCGTAGGCCCGCGGCGCCCGTCTTCCGCAGCGTCTGCACGAGCTCGCGCGCCAGCCGCTCCGCGTCGTTCAGGTTGTGCTCCACGACGACGTCCGCCATCGCGGTCTCCAGCAGGATGTCGAAGTCCTTGCCCTCGTCGTCGCTCCCGGAGAGCTCCTCGCCCTCGAGCGCGCGCCGCTGCTGCGAGCTCGCCAGCCGCGCCACGTTGGGCATGCGCGTCTTCAAGAAACGCAGTTGTTTGGTTATCAGCTCGAGTGCGGACTCGGACGTCAGAAGTTCGAGCCCTTCGTGTTCTTCCTCCTCCGCGACGCACGCACGCAACGCGAGCGCCGCGAAAAGGTCCGCCGCGTGAGACGCGTCCGCGTCGGCGACGCGACCGGTCTCGGCGACGTCTAGCGCCGCGTGCAGCGCCGCGCACAGGAACGGTCGGTTCGCCGTCGCGGGGCCGAACGGCGCGATGTTTTCCAGCTCGCGGCACGCGTTGCTGAAGTCGCGCAGGCCCAGGCCCGGGTGCGGGTTGGTAAGGTCGTCGTCCTCGCCGGCGCGCGGGGTCGGGTTCGAGGCCGCGTGCGCGAACGCGGCGAGGACTCGCGCGCGCGTCGCCGGGTCTTTTTTGACGCGCGGGAACGTTTTCTTTTTTTTCGCGTCGTCTTCGTCCTCGACGCGCTCGCCGACGTCCTCGTCTCCGTCAGGACTCTTCGCCTTCGCCTCGACGGAAGCCCTCTCGAGCTCGCTCGCCGCGGCTTCGTCGCTCGCCGCCCCTCGTGACTCGCGCCGTCCGCCGAACAGCTCGTCGCACCGGCTCTCGAAGGCGCCGATCTGTAACCGGCTCACCTCCTCGAACACGAGCGCGACCACCTGCGAGTGCACGACCGAGTTCACCTTGAAGTCCAGGTCGAACGCCACGGCGGTCTCGTCCGGCGCGCGCCCGGGCTTGAACCGCCACGTGCTCACCAGCCGCTGGAACAGCCCGTCGCCGTCGCCGCGCGGCGGGATCGCCGTCGCGGTGACTTTTTTCTCTCCCGTCGCGGGGTCCTCCTCCAGGGTCACGTCCGAGACGTACCGCTCGGAGAAGACTTTGAATCCGATCTCCAGCTCCGCCTCGAAGCGCGTGGGGGTCAGGACGCGGAGCACGCGCGAGGACGCGCAGAAAGGCACGAACTCCTCGTACCGCGCCACGTCCGCGACCACCTGGAACAGCTTCTCCGGCGGGTGCCTCACCAGTTTCGAGGAGGAGAAGACGCGCTCGCGCATGGCGTCCAGGTCGGGCACGGAGAAGAACGACCGCCGACGCGAACGCGCGGGGGAGCGCTCCTCCCGACGGCGGTCCTGGAGGTGCGCGACACCGGCGACCGCACGGGAAGCCCCCGAGCGGTTCGAGCCCACGCGCTCGACCGCGTCCGCGCGCGGCGCCGCGACCCATCGCGCCAACCCGCGAGCCGCGCGCCGCGTGGACGCCATCGGCAGCTCCACTGTCCTGTGTGGGAGCGGCGCGCGAAACACCGCAGAAAATCGGATTCACGAGCAGAGAGGCGCTCGAGATTCTTCGTCGGCGCGCGGCGCGTCGAAAGCCATCTCGAAGCCATCTCGCTCGAACAGAACCGATTCAGCGCTCGCTTTCAGCCAATCAGGTGATTCCAAATCATATATTTGCGAGCTTGAGTTGGCTCCCGATTGCCAAGTTTGCCGGTCGATCCCGCCCGGACTCCGGTCATATTCGCACACACCGAGTCGATACAATGGCTGCCATCACCTCCGCTGCTTCCGCCGTCGTGGCCCGCCCGGCCTTCGTCGGCAAGACCGAGTCCCTCCGCGCCCGCGCGGTCGCCCCCGCGGCGCCCAAGCGCGCGTCCGTGGTGACCTTCGCCTCGGCCGAGGAGACCTCCCGCCGCGCGGCCCTCTCCACCTTCACCGTAAGTGCCCGCGCGACAATCCACCTCGCGACCCGCGCCGGACGTCACGACGAAAGCGCGTCTCGCGGCGACCGCGCGCGTCGACCGCGCCGCCGACGCGCGTCGCGTGCGCGCGTGCGGGCGACGACCGACGACGTTGTCACGGGAAAAAAACCCTCCGCATCGCGACTGCGACACGCGAAATCTCGCATCGCGCGATCGGAGCTCGTCCGGACGCCCCCGCTGACCGCTCGACCCTCGATTCCTCTCCCAATCTCAGGCCGCCGGTGTCGCGCTCGCCGCGAAGCCCTCCCTCGCCGCGTACGGTGACTCCGCCAACATCTGGGGTTCCACCACCAACACCTCCGGTACGTGCACGCGAAACGCAGAAAGTTACAACGGGGACCGGCGCGCGCGACAATCTCGATCGGTCCGCGTCGGATAGAGTTTATCTGAACCGACGCGCGCGCGCGAGTCGCGTCGTCGCGCGCGCGGTCCACGGCCGTGACGTCGCCGTCGAGCACGCGCGAGACGCGCGGCGGACGTCGCGCTCGCGCGCTCGCGTCGCCCGTCGCGCGCCGGTTCCGGACTCGGCACGAGCGCGTTTTGTTTCGGCACGCCTCGGCGTCATTTCTTCTCGCGGGCAGAAATCCAGCGTTCGAGTTTTTTCCCTTCGCTGACGAATTCGCTTTCGCTTCGTCTCGCGCCACCAGGCTTCATCCCCTACTCCGGCGATGGCTACGCGTTCCTGCTCCCCTCGAAGTACAACCCCACCCGCGAGCGCCCCTACCCCAACTGCGACGCGTACTTCGAGGACAACTTCGACGCCGTGTCCAACATCTCGGTGATGGTGGAGAAGGTGAGCAAGTCCAAGATCGAGGACTTCGGCTCCCCCGAGGCGTACCTCGAGCAGATCGGCTACCTGCTCGGCCAGCAGGTGTACTCCGGCGAGACCCGCTCCGAGGGTGGCTTCGCCGCCAACCGCGTGTCCACCGCCGCGGTCCTGGACGTCTTCACCAAGTCCAACAAGGGCAAGACGTACTACTACTACGAGGTGCTCACCCGCACCGCCGACGGCGACGAGGGTGGCCGCCACCAGCTCATCGCCACCACCGTGTCGGACGGCGTGCTGTACACCTGCAAGCTCCAGTCCGGCGACAAGCGCTGGTTCAAGGGCCAGGAGCGCGACCTCAAGCAGACCTGGTCCTCCTTCACCGTCGCCTAAGCGGCGAACGAAGGCGACCGCGCGCGGGGGCCTGCGCGCGATCGGCTGCGGCGCGTGAGCGCGAGTCGGCGAGAGTGCTGAATTTGTGAATGTCGAAAAGTCCCGCTGGGGTATTTTACGTATTCTCCGCGCGTCACCGCCTTCGTCTACTCGCCGCGTCTCGCGTCTCGCGTCTCTCTCGCAAAAAAACACACGTCACGAACGTCACACGCTGTCCGCGTACTTTTGAAGCACCCCGTCGACGTACGAAGTGAGCCGCCACGCCGCGTCGTCGCAGTCGGTGCGCTCGTGGACGTACTGCAGGACCCGCTCGTGGTACTCGGCGCGGTCGCGCGGGTCGTCCGTCCACAGGCCGCCGCTCTCGTCCTCGGGGGGGATGAGCCAGTGCACGTCCGGGTGATCGCCGAACGTGCTCATGAACTCGATCGCGTCGTTATCGCCGCGGTGCACGCCCTCTATTTCGCGCACCATGTCCCACACGGTCACCGCCAAGGGCGAGGCGAAGAAGAAGGCGGGACCCGCGGGGCGCGACGAGGTCTCGACGCCGGGGACCGGAGCCGTCGGGCGACGCTTCTCCTCGGAGCGGCGGAGCGTCGCTTCCGCCTCGTCGAAGGTATAGTCGCGAGACACGTCAACGAACCCGCCATCATCCGTCCCGTCGTCCGCCCCGTCGTCGCCTTCGGAGGAGGAGATGGAAATCACGGGGACGGGCGATTCGGCGGCGGCGGCGGCGGCGGCGGCGGCGTCCGGAAGCGGCTGACGCGCGGCGAACGCGATCGGGTTCGCGTCCGCTTCCGCGCCCCGCCGATCGTCTCCGTCTCCCTCCGCCTCGTCGGCGATATGTCTCCAGCCGAGCGCGAGCGGCGGCGTCCTCGACCTGCGTCGCCGGTCGCGGCGGGGAGCGTCTTCCCGCGAGACGAAAAGCGATCGCGTCGCCGGGAGGAGGAGAAACAAAGCGGCGGCGGCGGCGAATGTCGCGGCGAGAAGAACGACGCCCCGGCGTCTCGCGCGCGCCGCGTCGCGAAGCGAAGCGACGTGTTGGTCGGTCGCGGCGAACGCGCGCGCGACTTCGCGAAGCGCGTCGGGGGACATGTTCCCAGCCTTTCGCGCGGTGTCGCTCGCCGACGAGGAGAGGAACGTCCTCTTCCCGAAAAACGTCCGGGCGT
>Ga0209666_1002815_pt1 | contig 12905 bp, 8 predicted proteins | sample SaaInlV_125m_DNA_FD_184679 | JGI IMG/M metagenome (GOLD analysis project Ga0209666, IMG submission 184679) | Marine microbial communities from expanding oxygen minimum zones in the Saanich Inlet - Saanich Inlet SI037_S3LV_10m_DNA (SPAdes)... | ecosystem: Environmental > Aquatic > Marine >...
GTTCGCCCGCGCGTCCACCACGCCGTACGCGCGCGTCCCGCCTCCCTCGTCCTCGCTCGAATCGCTCGCGCTGTCCTCCATCGCGCACCGCTCCGCGCCCGCGCGCGCCCGCGCGCTTCTCCCCGTTTCCCGCGACGCGCTCGGCGGCGTCGCTCGCTCCGACGTCGTCAGCCGCCGCTCGAGCAGTTCGATCTTCGCGCGCGCCTCGCGCGACAGCTCGCGCGCGTGAAACATCTCCAGCGCCGCGCTCGCCTCCGTCGCGCGCGGCGTCGACGACATCGCGTCGAGTTCGACGAACACGCCCGCGACGTCGCGCGCGTCTTCGTCGATCCGCGCGTCGCGACGACGCGCGCGGGCGTCGCGCGATGGCGACTCGACGCGCGGCGATTTCAAATCCCGCGCGCGCGCGAAAACGATCGATCGATCGATCGAGGTTTAAAACGGCGCGCGGGCGAACCGCGCGCGAGGGTCGACGCGCGCGAGAACGATCGATCGATCGCGCGGTCGATCGATCGATCGATCGAGGTTTAAAACGGCGCGCGGTCGAACCGCGCGCGAGGGTCGACGCGCGCGAGAACGATCGATCGATCGCGCGGTCGATCGGTCGCGCGGTCGGTCGCCGCCGCCGCCGCCGCCGCCGCGCGCGCGCCGACGCGCGACCGCGACGCGCGACCGACGCTCGACATGTTCTGGGGCGCGCGACTCGAGCCGGGGGTGTGGACGCCGTACGTCCCGCCGCCGGACGTCGACGTGCGGCTGCACGTGTCGCAGGCGACGGCGGCGAGCGACGCCCTCGAGGACGGCGCGCGCGTCGTGATCAAGATGCGATGCGAGACCGACGACGCGGTGCTGCGAGCGGCGGCGGGCGCGGACGATGACGACGATGACGATGATTCGTCGACGGACGATTCGTTCGAGCGGGAGGAGTACCGCGTGTGCGCGCTGATCGGTGGGCGAGTGGAGACGTGCGGGTTGGATTTGGTGCTGGACGAGTACGCGGAGTTCACGGTCGAGGGCGCGTGCGGGGCGCACTTGACGGGGTATTACATGCCGGAGTACGGCGAGGGGGATGAGTTGGACGAGGACGACGTGTACGGCGACGAGGGGGACTCGGATTCGGACGAGGAGGAGGAGATGATGACGACGGGCGACGACGACGAGTCCGACTCGGAAGACGACGACTCCGAAGACGACGACTCCGAAGACGACGACTCCGAAGACGACGACTCCGAGTCCGAGTCCGAGTCCGAGTCCGAGCCCGAAGGCGTCACTCGTAAGGGTGGTGTGAAGATCGTCGAGATGACCGAAGACGAGTCGGCGCGCTCGGCGAAGAAGCGCGAGGCGGAAACCAAGCCCGCGAAGACCCCCGAACCGAAGAAGCGAGCGGTGGAGGCGAAACCGGAATCTGCGTCGAAGAAACCGGAGACGCCCAAGCGCGTGCACAAGAATGGCATGGAAATCATCAACACCTTTGCCACGAAGAACACCAGCGCGAAAGTCGCCGCCGGCGGCAAAAAAGTGGCGATGAAGTACATCGGAAAGCTCCCGAGCGGTAAGATTTTCGATCAAACCAAAGGCAGCGCTACTTTTACGTTCCGCTTGGGCGTGGGCGAAGTCATCAAGGGCTGGGACGTCGGCGTCGAGGGCATGCGCGAGGGCGACAAGCGCACGCTCATCATTCCCAGCGCCATGGGTTACGGTAAAAAAGGCATCAAGGGCGTCATCCCCGGCGGATCCGCGCTGCACTTCGACGTCGAGCTCGTCAAGGTTTTCTAAACCGACGCACCGAGCGCCCTCTCGCGCCGTCGTCGACCGTCCACGCGCGTTCGAAGTAATAATTTGAAGATACGACGCCGCTATTCGCGGTATTTGCTTACGCGCTTTGATTTTGATTTACACGCGCCGCGCGCGACCGCGCGCGCGCTTCGACGCTATTCTTTCGCCATCTCTACCCCTCTCCCATCCCATCGTCGTCCGGCACGACGAACACCCCCCCCCCGCGCTTCCCGCGCCGCTCGCGTCGTTTCCCGTCGTCGTCGCCCGCCATCCCTCGCGCCTGCGCGCGCGCGATGACCCCGTCCAGCCTCGCGCCGCCGACGCACAGCCCCAGCAGCGCGGCGCCGACGACGAATCCCGCGATTTCGTTCGCCGGCGGCAGCGCCGACGCGCGCGCGCGCGCCGCGCGTCGACGATTCGCATCCGTCGCGCGTCCGTCGCGCGCGGCGACCGGCGGCGCGACGCCGCGCGACGCCGCGCGCGCGCCGGTCGCGGCGACGCGGACGCGCGGCGCGCGCGACGGACGCGGCGCCCACATCGCCGCGGCGCGCGCGTCGTCGCGCGCGTCGCGATGTCGGGACGACGTCGACGATGGATGAAACGGCGGCGCGCGCGCGACGCGACGCGCCGCACACGCCGACGCGCGCGAACGACGGCGACGCGAAGCGAAGGGACGGGAAATTAGGATCGAACGGCGCGCATGCCGGGCTCGGACGCGGCGCGACGCGACGGCGCGGACGACGGCGCGGACGTCGATCCTGATTTTGAAAAATCGGTCGACGGCGCGCAGGTCATGGCGGCGCTGCAGCAGCTGCACGGGAACAGCGGCCTGATCGGGGCGCTGCAGCAAAAGCTCGATGGATTGGTCGGGCTGCGATCGGGATTCCTCGAGGAGCTGCACCCGAGGGTGCGAGCGCGGGTGAAGGCGCTGGAGAAGCTGCAGGAGGCGCACGACGGCGTCCACGAGGCGTATCTCGAAGAGAAAAAGGCGCTGGAGGCGAAATACGCGGCGCTGTACGCGCCGATGTATAAGGCGAGAAGTGAAATCGTGACGGGGGCGAAGGAAGCGGCGGTGCCGGACGATGATGAAGAGCTGAAGGCGGAGATCGAAGCGGCGGCGAAGGACGCCGTCGAGGCGCCGAAGGGGGTGCCAGAGTTTTGGATGATTGCGCTCAAGAATAACGAGGAGCTGGCGCAGATGATCACCGAACGCGATGAGGGGGCGTTGAAGCACTTGATCGATATCACCACGTCCGCGCTCGAGGGCGAAGACGAAGACGGCGACGAGCTGTGCGGCTTCAAGATCGACTTTCACTTTGAAGAAAATGAGTACTTTGAAGATTCCGTGTTGACGAAGACGTATCACATGGACGACGAGGAAGACAATCTCTTGCGATACATTGAGTCGAGTGAAATCAACTGGAAATCGGGTAAGAACTTGACGGTGAAGGTTTTGCGAAAGAAGCCGAAACCAGGGGCGAAGAACAAAAAGCCCATCACGAAGACGGAACCGGCGGAAAGCTTTTTCCAATTCTTCTACCCGCCCGAAGTCCCGGACGAAGAAGAGCAACAAAACATGTCCGAAGATGACGCCGAACAGTTGCAAGACGCGATGGAGCAAGATTACGAGCTCGGCATGATGATCGCGAACAACTTGATTCCAGACGCCGTCAACTGGTTCACCGGCGACGCATTCGCCGACGACGAAGAAGATGAATTCGACGAAGACGACGATGAAGACGAATTCGACGACGAGGACGATGAGGACGACGAGGACGACGAGGACGACGAAGATGAAGACGAGGACGAGGAAGAAGAGTTCGTCGGCGGTAAGAAGTCTTTCGCGGCGCCGCCGGCGATGGGCGGCGCGGCGAAGGAGGGCGAACAACCGCCCGAGTGCAAGCAGCAATGAACGCGAAACCCGTACTTTTCTAACGCTCGGATTATCATCTAGTTGTTGCTAAGACACATTACCCATTTTAAAATCCACGAAACTCATCTCCTTGCGAACGATGCGCGGGCGCGCCGCACTCGGCTCTTTCGCGTTCGCCTCGGCGCTCGAGCGCCTTGATGATCTCGCGCGATTTGTGCCTAGACACAGAATTTTCAGTAAAATCGAGCTCGCGGCGCGCAGGCACGTGCGGTGGTGCGAGGCGACGCCTGGTGACGTCGGCCCAATCGACCGTGAAGAAATTGTGACTCTTCAAATCCCAAACGCCGCGCGCGCTCGATCCCAGTCTTCGCGACACGTCCACGACGCATAGACGAGAAATGAGGGATTTTGCGGTGAGAGGAAAGTATGCGGTACTAAATTTTAGATCGGAAGTGACGATGCGACGGTGACGAGCGCCGTCGTTCGCGCTCGCGAATGGGGCGTAACCGACCAGCATTTCGTACAAGAGCACGCCAAACGACCAATAATCGGCGAGCTGATCGTATCCTTGCGCGAGCATGACCTCTGGAGCCATGTAATCCGCGGTGCCACATGTCGTGTACGCGCGTTCGCCTCGTAATAATCGGCGACAAAAGCCAAAGTCAGTGAGCTTGATGTGCCCGTCGGCGTCGATGAGGACGTTTTCGGGCTTCAAATCGCGGTACACGTACTCGTTCGCATGAATGTACTCGAGCGCCACGAGGACTTCGGCAGCATAAAATTGAGCGATATCGACGGGGAATTGTCCACCTCTGAATGGTCCGCTCACCAAGAGCTGGAACAAATCGCCGCCGGGAAGATAATCCATGAGCAAGTACAACGCGCGAGCGTCTTGAAACGCACCCAAGGCGCGCGTCAGGAACGGCGAATCGAATCGTTTCATGAGCTCGAGCTCACGTGAGACGTTTTTTTCTTGATCTAAATGCGCGACTTTCCATTTGTGCATGACTTTGACGCAGCACGTTGTGAGTGTGCTCAACGTCTTTGCGACGAAGACGGCGCCGAGCATGCCTCCACCAATTTCCTTGACGAAAACAACGTCTTTGCTCGAGCGCACGCAAATTTCGGGCGCGACGTCGATCGATGCCATCGCATGAATATTGTGCGGTGAATCAATTGCTTCTGTTCGGCGTGCGATATTTCGCCGATCGAAAGAAAGCCATCGAAATCGTGACGTCACCGCCCCTCGCAACGCAGCGAACGATCCCGCTCGACGCGTCAATCTTCGCTTCGATTTCTTTTCCACCTTATTCGACGCGTACGAGTAGGAGTCTATCTTTTTTGCCATCATGTCGATTATTTCCTCTCCAATCATTCGATGGAATGACTCAGCATCGAGCGTCAACGCGCTAACTTGACCGACGGCGACCACCGTCGCCGTAGGCGATGTCTTATGAATTAGGCTCACCTCGCCAAAGTAATCCCCTCGCTTCAACCTATTCACCTCGAACGATTCGCCATCTTCCACGTGAACGACCGATTCGCCTTTGACGATGACGTAAAACTTTGAGGAGGTTTTATCGTAAGAATCATCTGGGCTGACGATGACGGCGCCACTCTCAAATGTCGTCATGCGAAGCGCGTCGACCAACATTGACGTCGTTCGCGCGTCGAGCGAGTCGCGAAACACGGCGACAGATTCTAGATAACCCATGTACTCGCAACGTCGCTCGAAAGTCGTACGTTTGAGCGTCTCGTGAAACGTCGCCCGATCGAGCACCCAGAGTTTGATGACTGGCGACGCCGCGACGACGGTCGCGGTGCGCGGGCACTTTCGCACCAACGCCACCTCCCCGAAAGTTTCGCCCGGATACAACAACTTAGAACTATCTTTGAGTGGCGTTACTCTCGCCTCGCCGTCGCACGACGACGGACTTTCCGGCGCGATTTGTTCTCGCCGCGACGCCACGACTCGACGACTGCCATCCTTCGCCGAGATGTCTTCGTCCTCCATCGATCCCACGTCGACGGTATCCGCGACGTCACCCTCGTCGTCGCGCGCGTCCACTCGCACGCATCCCTGCGCGATTACGTAAAAATTCGCCCCAACCTCGCCCTTACGCACGATCACCTCGCCTCGTTCGAACTCGCACTCGACCATGCGCGCGCACAGCGCCGCGCGATCGTCCCTTCGAAGCTCTCTGAACAGCGCCACACCGTTCAGCGCCTCGCCCGCGCGCGCCGGTTCGCTCACCCTCCTCGCGCGCGCGCGCGTGCGCGCCTCCTCGTCCGCCTCTCGCGCCGTCATCGCCCGTCCCGCGTCTCCCGCGCGTCGCGTCCCGCGCCGCGACGCGAACCGTCGTCCCGCGCCGTCCCGCGTCTCCCGCGCGTCGCGTCGTCCGCGCCGTCGACGCGACCGCGCGCCGGCCGCCGCCGCGCGACGCGACGCGACGCGACGCGTCTCGCTCGCGCGTCGCGCACTGCGCGCGCGCTTTATTTAGCCCGACGACGACGACCGCGCGCGCGCGCGCTAACATCGCCGCCCGACGACGCGAATCGACGCTTCAAATCCCGTCCTCGATTGCGCACGATGCGCGGCCGACGCGCGACGACGCGCCGCGCGCGCGGCACTCGACGACGACGCGCGCGCGATGAGCGATTTCGCCGGCGCGACGCAGTACGCGGGGAGCCACGGGTACATGCCGCAGTGCGTCGCGACGCGACGCGACGGCGCGACGACGACGCGACGCGACCGAACGCGCGCGCGATCGAGGACGAGCTGTTGATTTTGAAATTTTGAAATTCTCGGCACTCGAACGATGATCTCGACGCGCGCGCGCGAGCGGACGCGGGAGAGGACGAGGAGGGACGGGAGAGGGAAGCGCGCGCGGACGATCGTGGACGGGTGACTGACGATGGGACGCGAACGGCGTCGATGACGCGACGTAGACCGCAGGATGGATCGAGCGAAGGGAAGACGTACGCGAACGGGAGCGCGCCGCCGACGATGAAACCGTTGACGGTTAAGATGCTTAAGCGAGCGATCGACGCGCGACAGACGCCGGATGAAACGCTCGTGGTGAATGGGGTGCCGGTTCATAACCTGACCGTCGTCGGTAAGATTGTGGGCGTCGAGAGTAAGAGCTCGTACGTTTTGTACAAGGTGGACGATTCCACCGGGGTGTGCGACGTCAAGGTGTGGAGTGACCAAGACGGCGATCAGACGGCCGAGCCGATCGAGGTTGGCGCGTACGTTCGTGTGTATGGCTCGGTGAAGACTTTGGCCAACGAACACATGATTGCCGCGCACACTCAGCAGGCGGTGCGTAAGATTACCGACCACAACGAGGTGACGTTTCACATGTTGGAAGTCGTGTACGCGAGCGGCCACGCCGAAAAGACCAAGGTCTCGGGCGGTGCCGCGCCGGCGAACGCTTACACCGTGCCGCAACAAGCGCCGAACGTCGCCGCGAATGGTGATTTGGGCTCCGAGGAAATCGACGTTTCAATTATGGGCGTGCTGAAGCAGTTCGCCGAGGGCGAGCAAGGGATGACCGTTGATGAAATCGCGTCGAAGCAAAACGGCAAGTTTACTCGCGATGCCATCAAAGCTGCGCTCGAAGAAATGTCGAACGGTGGTGAGGTGTTCACGACTATCGACGAAGACCACTACGCCGCTGTGTAAGACGCGACGAGAGACGCATCGGAAACGTTTTTTTGAGACAATGTGATGAACAAATGTTGATTTTACTAACAATCCCCACACTTCCTAATTCTCCCACGCCACGTGACGCGACGAATTTACCCTCGATGACGGATCGGCTTCGGACGAGAGTATGCTCCCGTCGTCGACCGCCGAAGATGACGCCCACGTGTCGTACTGCAATCCTGGGATGTTTTGCGTGTGATCGCTCGAGCGATGCGCGTCCAAGACGAAGGGCTCGTCCAAGAGCGCCACAGCCTCGGGGCGCATCTCCGCGTCTCTTTGTAAACATAGTCGCAAGAAATCTTGTCCTTCGGGGGACAAATCCTCGGGGATGTCTGGGATCTCGTTCGAGGATGCGATTTTGAATATTATTTGCACCTGCGTGCTGCAATCGCTCCACGGCGGCGAGCCCGTAGACATCTCATACACCGTGCACCCAACGCTCCAGATATCGGCTTCAAAACCGATATTTTGTTGGCGTATTACCTCGGGTGCCATCCAACATGCGCTTCCTTTGAACGATTTCCCGATCGACACGCGCTCGAGCACCTTGGCCATACCAAAATCGGCGAGCTTGATGCGCCCGCTCTTTTCTACTAAAATGTTCGCCCCCTTGATGTCTCGATGTACCACGCGCTGCGAGTGCAAATACGCCAAACCGATTAAAATTTGACGCGTATACACACGAATTACGTTTTCTTCAAACTTACCGAATCTCTGCACGAGAGACGCGATGGATCCTCCCGGGACGTATTCTAAAAAGATGTACAGCGCCGTCTCTTGACGCGTGATCCCAATGTAACGTACGATATTGGGATGCACTAAGCGCGAAAGCACGTCCACTTCTTGCTCGAGTTGCTCAATGGACTCGTCACGGTGCTTATCCGAACTCCCCACGCGAACTTCCTTGAGCGCGAAAAGCTCACCCGTGTCGCCATTGAGCGCTAGCCAGACGCTGCCGTACGAACCTTCCCCTAAATTATCCCCTTTTGTCCATCGACGAGGTTTCGTCGGTGCGAGCGACGTGTGACACATTCGTAACATACCATCATCCGAGGTGGTGTAACTCACCTCGCTCCAAGCGCCGCCGCTCGTCGATCGACGATGACCCAAACGCGGCGAAGGAATGCCGTTGTCTGAGTAGTCGTGATCCGTCGACGCCCTCACGGACGGTGCGCCGTCATCCATGAACGGGTTCGATCGATCGCGCTTGTGCATCGTCTCGCGATGACTATCGTCCATCGCGTCTCTCGCGCTCAAGTCGCTTGCCGTCGTGCTAACCTCGGACAACCTCGAATCTCTACGCGCTCGGCGCTCGGGGCCCGAGCTCGGCGGCGACTCGGACAATTCCACCGCCGTCATGGACGCCGCACCTTTCGCGTGCCGAGTGATCGTCACTTTTGTTGACGCAACTTTCGCCACCTTCCCAGCCGCCGCCATCGCGCCCTTCGCCGCCCCAGCCGTGGTGGACACGAAGGAATTCGTCCGCCGAGTCACTCTATCTCGCGAATGAATCAATCGCGTCTTCTCCCCCGAGTCCACCGCCATGTCCAGCGTCACCTCATCCAAACTCACGTATCCATCGTGCGATCCGGGCAAGAGCACTTTCAGCTTCTCCGCGACGCGCGTCGACCCACGCCCGTGCGCTGACGCCAAATTCCCCAACGGAGGCGGCAACGGCAACGGCGTCGCCTCGCTCGTCGTCGCCGCCTCGCGTCGCTCCGCCGCCGCCAACACCTCCGCCGCGGGCGTCATCCGGAGCGATCTCGTGGACTTCGTCATCGCACGGCTACCCATCACCGCTCCATCGCTCGCGCTCTCGCGCGCCACCGCGTCCGCTCGCCGATCGTCTTCGTTCGCGTTCGCGTTCGCGTTCGCGTTCGCGTTCGCGTTCGCGTTCGCGTTCGCGTTCGCCCCGTCTCGCCGCATCCTCTCCTTCGCCTTCACCGCCGCCCCCTTCATCGCGATCGCGATCGCCCGCGCGCGCGCCTTGAAAGATCCAGACCCCGTCGACGTCCGCGCGTCGCCGACGCCGTCGTCGTCGACGTACGGCGTCGTCGACGCGCTCGAAAAGCAAATTCCCATGCCTCGAATCCTCCAACGACTTTCGACTTTCGTTCGTTTTCACCGCGCGCGGCGCGCGCGGCGCGTCGTCGTCGCTCGAGCGTCGCTCGAATCGCGCGCGATCGCCGGCGTCGCGATCACGTCCGCGCGCGCGCGCGTCGGACGCCCGCGCGCGCGGGCATCGACGACGGTCGTCCCGAGCTGCGTCGCACTCTGCGGCGCGCGCGCGCGCGATGCCGCCCGGCGCCGCGCCCGGCGCGCCGGACGACGCGGGCGATGGCTACGACTACGCCGCGCAGCTCGAGCGCGAGCCCGCGCGCGCGCGCGACGCGCGGGCGGCGTTTAAACACGCGCTGCCGCTGCTCGCGCTGACGCTCGTCGCGCTCGCCGCGCTCGCGCTCGACGCCGCGAGCGTCGCGCGAGACCGCGCGCGAGGATTCTCAAAGTTCTTTTCGTCGATCGACGACGATCGCGACGGCGAGCTGACGCTGGGCGAACTGGCGGAGTACTTGGGGACGGCGCGACTCGGCGTGGCGGGCTCGGACGCGGCGACGACGGCGCGACGATTGGATTCTCCGGACGACGACGACACGACGGTGAGCCTACGGGAACTGCGGCGAGGCGCGGGGTTGATGAAGAGCGTGCGCGAGACGGCGGAGTGGGTGCGATGGGGGGTTGGGGCGCCGGAATGCGCGAACGCGTTCGCGGAGAACGGCGTGTCGTCGATGGATTTTCCATCGTTGTTGGCGAAGGACGGCGAACGGTTGCGACGGATGGGGGTGGTGCGCGATCACGAAAAATTGACGAGAGCGATGACGAGGCAGTTGTTGCACGTCGGGCGCGCGCCTTCGTCGCCGAGAGCGGTCAAGGCGAGCGTGGAGCGCGGCGACGGGGAGCCGCGAGTGCGCGTGACGTGGAGAGCGCCGAAAGATCTCGGTTCGCCGCGCGCGCACGAATACGTCGTGCAAAGCGGAGTCGGGGTGGGTGGTAGAGTTTTAAAGTGGACTCACGTTGCGAACGTCGACAGTGAGACGTTTACGGTGGATGTTGATGAGTTGAGTCGCGCGCCTGGGGTGCGGCACAAATTTCGCGTCATTGCTTGGGGCGAGTACGGGAGGAGTAAATCAACCAAAGCGATGTCGAACTGGGTGACGATAGCCGATGAAAGCGACGCCAAGTGGGTGGGTACGATTGTTTCGCTCGCTTTGACGCTTCGATTCGTCATCGCCGCGCGTGGCCTCATCATCCGCGGCTTGGTGCTGATGGCGGCCTTGGTCAAGTTTACCGTCGCTCTAGCGAAGGGAGAGAAGAAGAGCGTGAAGGAATTCCTCGAACCGGCGCTCCGCATGAAGGAACCGTCGACACCGCCGTCCGTCGGTATAAGCATCAACAGAAAGCTCTTCACGCCTACGAAGGTTCTCGAGAGTCAATCGAGCATGAGCGAGAGCGACCCTTACTTTGTCGCTGTGGGAGATGCGTGCATGTCCATGGAAAGCCGCAAGCAGCTAGCAAGGAAACACTTGGACGAGCGTGAGTTCGCCGCCGGTGCGGGAGGCTCGGACGGCTTTTCACCCGTGCATCAAAGCATAGTATCAAGGCACGCGAGAGAAGCGATGACGCTCGCGCCAAACGACTCGTTAAATGGACGACGGCGCGAGCCAGGCGTTAGAGTTCTCGCGTGTAGCGACCCGGGGTGTCAAGTAAACTTGAAAAAAGCTCGCACCGTGCGGCATTTCTGCGGTTTATGTCAGGCGTGGTTTTGCGCGGAGCACACGCGAGTGTCACCTCACGGAAATCGCGGGCGATGCAAGCCCGAGTCGCGGTGCATCTGCGCCGACTGCTACGAGATTCTCTCGAAAGAGGAGCAGCGAGAATTGGACGAAGATAACGCGTATTCGATCGCGTCTCGGACGACAAAAAAGAAGACGTTGTTGCGCGCTGTTACAATGATGATGACACGTCGACGCGGCGCGAAGGCGTCGGAGATTAGTAATAATCTTTTCAAAGACGCCATGAGCGCGTGAGCGGCGCACGCGCACCGCGTAGCTGAGTTGCGATAGTACACTAATTATACGTTAGAACGACGACGACGACGCGCGTTCGAGAGTTTAATAATTTCGTTCGTTCGTCTTAAAACGCTATCGGTATCGACATGCCCGATTTCTACAGACGTAAAATTTGTGCTGTTGTGTCGAAGGGAGTTCAACTTGTTTTTGCTAGTGAGACTCAATTACGCGTCGAGCAACTCGTCATCCTCATCCGGCAACGGCTGCGCCGCCGCATCGGCGAGCTCCTTTTCGTACGCGGCAACCTCGGCCAAGTCCACTTGGACGGTCGGCGGCGCCAACGCCGGGGATTCGGTGAACTGCAACGCCGCGTTCCCGCTCAACTTGCGAGCGAGGTACAAGAACGGCTTTTCAAAGTTGTAGTTGGACTTCGCCGACAACTCGTAGTACTGCAAGTTCTTCTTACGGTGGAACGTGATCGATTTCGCGCGCACCTGACGGTTGCGCACGTCAACCTTGTTACCGCACAACACGATGGGAATGTCCTCGCACACGCGCGTGATGTCGCGGTGCCACGTCGGCACGTTTTTATACGTCGTCCTCGACGTCACGTCGAACATGATGATCGCGCACTGCCCGTGGATGTAATACCCATCGCGCAGGCCGCCAAACTTTTCCTGCCCCGCGGTGTCCCAGCAATCGAATCGAATCGGCCCGCAGTTCGTGTGGAAATCCAGCGGGTGCACGCTCACGCCCACCGTCGGCAAATACTTCTTCTCAAACTCCCCCGTCAAGTGTCGCTTCACGAACGTCGTCTTCCCTGTCCTCGCGCGTCCCGCGCGTCGCGTCGCGTCGTCAGTCACCCACGTCCGCGTCTCCCGTCGCCCTCGTCTTCTCCCCGCCGCGTCCCGCGCGTCCCGTCGCCCTCGTTTTCCGTTTCCGATTCGCAGATTCGGATTCGCGTCGTTCGATCGCGTTCGGCCCTCATCCGCGCTCGCGTCGCGTCGCGTCGCGCACCCGTCCCGCCGTCGCCGACGAGGATCAGCTTGAACGTCGGCACTTGCCCCTGCGGCGGCGCGGACATCGCGTCGATCTCGGCGCGTCGCGCTCTCGCGCAATCCGTCGGCGCGCGCCCTAGGGCGAGGTCCGTTTTGAATATAGCACACACACGGTGCTTTATCCACTCTTTATACGTACTTCAAACACGTATACTACACCAACCAAGATCTATATGAAAAGGATCTCAAAACGGATCGGAACGAGTGGCCCAGCGCGCGCGCGGCGGTCGCGCGCACACCCCGACGCCGCGGCGACGCGACGCGGCGATGGCGAGCGCCCGAAGCGCGACGACGGAGACGCGCTCGCACCGCGTCGCGACCGCGACGCGCGTCGCGACGCGACGACGACGCGCGACGCGGGCGAACGCGACGAACGACGCGCGCGATGGGTCGAGCAAAGCGGCGCTCGCGGCGAAGATCGC
>Ga0209666_1002816_pt1 | contig 12903 bp, 9 predicted proteins | sample SaaInlV_125m_DNA_FD_184679 | JGI IMG/M metagenome (GOLD analysis project Ga0209666, IMG submission 184679) | Marine microbial communities from expanding oxygen minimum zones in the Saanich Inlet - Saanich Inlet SI037_S3LV_10m_DNA (SPAdes)... | ecosystem: Environmental > Aquatic > Marine >...
GTCCGCTCTGGACCTGTCGGCCGCGACTCGCAGGGGATAGGTGACCAGCACCACCGGATGCCCGGTATCCGGATTCCTGTATCCAACGCCGACGATCTTCACGTTCGCATCCAACTTCTTCGCTCCCTGGTTGGACGAGATCCATGTCGCGTCGTCGTCGGTGAAGGGCGTCACACGCTCCGCGTAATCCCTCGCCGCCGATGCCACCTCAGGGTCGTTCAGGTCCACGACGACATCCGAGTGTAAAGCTAAGGCGTGTTGCGGGTTGACGACGCCGGATGTCGGGCCGGACTTTGATTCCCGACCCTTCGGAGCGGACAGCAGCGCGCCCATCTTGTGTCGGCGGTCACGATAATTGTTTTTATAGACTACAAAGACGGCACTCACCTTCACCGCTTCACCACTCGCGCGACGGCGCCCATGGGCCTGCTCGCGGTGGTCCGCAAGGTGGTGACCGCACCGATGCGGCTGATAGAGAAGGTGCGCGGCCACGGGTCGGGCGGGTCCGAGGCGGGCCGCTGGCTCCTCGTCGGTTTGGGCAACCCCGGATCGCGCTTCGAGGGCACCAGGCACAACGCCGGGTTCGACGTCCTGGACATCCTGGCGCGGACTGAGGGTATATCGTGGACGGACGCGTCGAGGCACCGCGCCAAAGTTGGCGTCGGTAAGATCGCGGGGGTCCCCGTGCTCCTCGCTAAGCCCCAGACGTACATGAACCTCAGTGGGGAGTCGGTCCGGTCGCTTTGCCGATGGTATAAGATTCCTAACTCGAACCTGCTGGTGGTGTACGACGACCTGGACACGGCAGTGGGCGCGATCAAGCTCAAGGGTAAGGGGGGGCACGGCGGGCACAACGGCATACGCAACATCATAGACGAGGTGTGCGGCGATAAGGTGTTCGCGCGGCTCAAGTTCGGTATCGGTCGGCCCAAGGGTGGGGTCGAGGTGTATGACCACGTGCTGACCAGGTTCGGGGGCGAGGAGACGACGGAGCTGGAGAGCAAGGGGACGTGGACCAAGGCGTGCGACGCAGTGAGGGCGGTTCTCATGGATGGGCTGGACAAGGCGATGTCGGGGGTCAACACCGAGCACAAGGCACCCAAACCGGCGAAGCCGAAACAGCCGAAACAAGCGAAAAAGCCGAAGCCCGCGGCGGCGGCGGTTCCTCCTTCCCAGGCGAACGAGGGCGATGCCCCGGTGGTGACGGTGGGCATGACCGTCCAGGACGATAAGGTGAAGGTGGAGTTGGCGCAGCGCGTGCCCACGGAGGAGAAGTGAACGCGCGTGTCCATTGCTATCTAATCTAATGCGAAGGTGGTACCTAATCACGAACACTCGCGTCGCACCACGGACCCGTCCGGCTTCACCTCCAAGTCCGGGTGGTGACGCGCCATCACCTCAGGGTGTGACCTAGCCAGAGACTTCAGAGCATTCGCCCCGTACTCCCCGATGAGTCTGTTGCCTCCCTTCCCGTGCGACCCCGTCTCGGCGATGGCCTCGGGCTCTTGCCTGAGCCACGTCAGCGTCGCCGGAAGACTCTCCATCGGTTCGATCACCGCATCCAGACGTGGATTCCAAAAGTACGGAACGCTCAGCCGCGACGGCGACGGCGACGCCTTCGACACCACCCTGTGCGGCGTCGCGAGATAGTACCCCCGCGTCTTGAGCTGCATCATCTCCCCGAGGTTGACCACGATCGCGCCGTCCACCGGGTCGGCGTCGACCCACGTCCCGTCCCCGTTCTGAACCTGCAGTCCGCCCACGTCGTCCTGCAGCAGCAGCGACAGGTACCCGCTGTCGGTGTGCGCGCCCACGCCGAAGGACGGATCCCGCGAACCCTCGGGCGCCGGCGGGCACAACGCGATTTTTGCCTGCACGTTTGGTCTACCGCGGAAGTCGTCCTCGAAATAGTCCCGCGGCATGTCCAGGCTGACCGCCAGGAGCTCCATGAGACGCGCGGACAGTGTCGCCATATCGTCCAGGAACGAGGTCATCGACGTCTTAAACCCCGGACATTGGGTCTCGTCCGGCCACTGGTTCGGACCGACGAGCACGTCGTAGATGTTACCGCCCACACCGCCGTGTGGTGCGTCCGCCTCCACCCCCATCTCGATCTGTTCCCTCCAGTCCGGCCTGCCCGCGGTGTTCTCCGCGCCCAGGCGGACGTATCCTCTGAACGCCGGTGAGTTGATGTTGGCGATTCCCTGCTTGACGTCGTGAGGGAGGGCGAAGAAGGCGCGTGACGAATTCATCGCATCGGCGGTGGTCGACGCATCTATGCCGTGGTTGGTGACGTAGAAGAAGCCCACGGTGTGGCATATGTCCCTCAGTCGACCGCAGAACGCCGTTTCCTCCTCGGGCGTGCAGTCCTTATCGGGAAGGTGCAGCACAGGGAGCGAGGAGAACGTCGAGGCGGCCGTGAACACCTGGGCTCGACTCCCAGTGGCACGCCTCGGATGAGCCCCGCGTTCGGTCCTCCTGCTACAGGCGATACGACGCGCGCGATCCCGTGACACCGACGCGGACGTCGATGCCATCGCGCACGGCCCACGAGAAGTTGTAGCAGCGGACATCCCGCTTCCCTTGGTGTGAAGACGGTGACGAGAGATCTTCTGAATACGAGAGTTTTTCTCGAACTGCTAACTCCTGAAGCTATGTGGTGGCAGCCTCCGGCTGCCCTATGCCTGCCCTGTTCGGGCCTAATGAATCGTTCCTATCGTGTCGAGCCTGCCGCGATATTCCCGTCGCGCGCGGGCCCGTCCTCCTCATTGCGTCTGGGCCCATCGCCCAGAGCCAGTGCCCTCACCCAGAGCCTGTCGCCTCACTTCAATAAACTACTGCTCGGTTGCCAACAGGTTGGTCATCGACCCGAGCGGAGACGATTGCTGACGCTTCGAGTTCGCCGCGCTCATCGCGGCCTCATCCGCGTCGTCGCTGCATCGTTTGCGGGATTTGCTCGCCTGCGAGGATCGAAGAGGGATGCGAGGCGGGTCAGTGAGCAGTTCTTCTGAGAGATTCGATGCACCCCTCCACACAGCTGTGGTTGGAGGCGGGTGAAAACCTGACGGCTGGGAGGCTCACCTGCTGGGAAGACCACGCGGGAGTCGACGTGATGAAATCGCTGTTGACGCGCTCACCGCCGACGAAAATCTGGAACGTCATCGTTCACTCTATACGCGGAAAGATGGGATGGATATTAGCACACGTGAGGAGTGGCGGCGAGGAATCAAGAATCAAGCCGGGCGGGAGAAACTCAACGGCCTGGGATCTGGCGATGGCGGCGGGATAAGCGTAGCAGGAAGGCGCTCGGGGACTCACCGTGTCGACTCTCGATCGTAAAGAAACGTCCCTGGGGTGACTCGATCGACTGACTGTACTTAGACCGTCGAGCGGGGCGCTTGTCGCGTCCTTAAGAGTGGCTTTGACGCTTCGTTACCCATCTGAACTTTTCAAATCGCCACATCGCCACAACAGAAATCTCGTTGCTTTTTCATCGACAGAGCAGGGGCGAGGCTCGGGCGGGGGCACGGCGGCGATATGACCATTCCGGTGAATGCGGGGGTCAACGGAGAATTAGTCGCGAAGGCGCCGAGGCGTATCACGCCCCAGGCGGTCGACGACGACGTCGCGGATCCGGGAGGTTCCCGGAGGGTACGCCAGCCATCGCAGAAACTGCTGGAATCAACCCCCAACGACAAGCGCCCGAGGCTGGACGATGGGCCGCAGAATGGACAGCACGGCGACGACGACCCGTTCGTGGTCGAGCTCCGGATGTTTTTTCAGGAGAAGCTGGACGGGCGAGCCCTGGTGGTGCCCAGGTTTTGCAGGAATCCGCTCGACCTCGGGCACGTCTACAGGGAGGTTGTCGCCAGGGGCGGGTACAAGGAAGTGTGCGATGCGCGGCGATGGAAAGAGGTCTGCGCCACGCTGGGTCACGACCTCTCCGGGCAGACCAGCGCGGGGTACCAGATGCGTCAGAACTACGAGAGGTGCCTGCTGGAGTACGAGTTCGCCCAGCACGGCCGCAGCTTGGGGCTGGTGAAGGACGCCATCGCGAATAACCGCGAGTGGTCCGCTAAGTGGAGCAGGATGCAGGGGAAGATCCCGGGCGGACCGGGGGAGCAGGTCAACCTCGACGTGGGCCTCGGGGTACCCCCGCCCACGGTCCACCTCAACCTGGACAAGACGAGGGCCAACGCCGCGTACAACATGGACGACGCGGATGAGAGAAAGATTGCGCACACGCTCGGGCTCTACGACTCCATCGAACCGTTCGAGCTCAACTTTCTCTTCCCCGGCGCCGACCTCGGCGTGTACATCACCGTTCGGAACAACGTGTTGTGCCGGTGGAGGGCCAACCCCAACGTGTTCGTGTCCGTGGAGCAGGCGTGCTCCTGGTTCATGCCCAAGCACCGCGCCGTCGTGCACTGCGCGCACAGGTTCCTGACTGTGCAGGGGTACATCAACTTCGGCGTGGGTTTCACGGGGAACTACCCCGCGCCGGGCGAGTCCCGCGGGACCGTGGTTGTCATCGGAGCCGGGTTCGCGGGTTTAGCCGCGGCGAGGCAGCTGCAAAACCTCGGGCACAGGTGCGTCGTCATAGAGGCCAGGGACAGGGCCGGCGGGAGGGTGTGGACAGAGCGGCTCGAGGGCGTCGACCCGGAGACCAACGAGAAGGTGGTCGCCGCGTGCGAGATGGGCGGTAGCGTGCTGACCGGCGCCGACGGTAACCCCGTCGCGGTCATCGCCAAGCAGATGGCGCTGCCCTTCTGGAAGATCAGGGACAAGTGCCCGCTGTATTTGGAGGGTGGAGAGCCGGTGGACGCCGAGGTGGACAAGAGGGTGTTTCGGGAGTTTGAGGACTGCATGAACGAGGTTGGAGAGAAAAGGAACGAGCTCACGGAGACGAACGAGCACGGTGCCGATCACCTCTCTCTCGGTAAGGAGCTGGAATGGACGTGGGCGCAGAAGGCGAGGGAAGAGAACAAGCCGCAGATTGAGACGGATCTCTTCAACTGGCACCTGGCCAACCTCGAGTTCGCCAACGCCGATCGCCTCGAGGTCCTCTCGCTCGGGCAGTGGGACCAGGACGACCCGTACGATTTCGACGGAGACCACGTGTGGCTCCCGGGGGGTAACGTCCGGCTGGTGTCCGCCATGGCGCGTGAGCTGCCAATATTTTACGGGCACGCGGTGACCAACGTCGAGTACCAGAATAAAACTGAGGGGCGGCATGACGGCGTGGTGGTGACGTGCAAGAACGGTCGGGAGTTTCGCGCGGACGCGGCGCTCGTCACCGTCCCGCTCGGTGTGCTCAAGAAGGGGAGCGTCAGTTTCGAGCCACCGCTTCCCGACCGAAAGACCCGGGCGATTGGAGCGCTGGGCTTTGGCGTCCTCGACAAGGTGATCCTGCTCTTCCCCAAGCCGTTTTGGGACACGAGCGTGGACACGTTCGGGTACGTCGCCAAGGGGGACAGACAGCGACGTGGCAGGTACTTCATGTTCTACAACTACGCCAAGACGGACGAACACAACCTGAGCGGCGGGGCGGTGCTCATCGCGCTGGTATCGGGCGAAGCCGCGTTGGAGTTTGAGAGAGACGGCCACGCAAGCGCGGTGGAGGATACCATGCAGGTGCTCAAGGATATCTACGAGAGGCAGGGCGTGACGATCCCGGACCCGATAGACTCCAAGTGCGCGTGCTGGGGATCCGATGAGTTTGCGTACGGGTCCTATTCGAACATCAGCGTGGGCGCGACGGGGGAGGATTACGACGCCTTGGCCGAGCCGGTTGGCGACGGGCTGTACTTTGCGGGGGAGGCGACCATGCGGCGGCACCCGGCGACCATGCACGGCGCGTTCCTGTCAGGGATGAGGGAGGCTGCGAGAATTTCGGAGAGGATGCGCGAGATGAACAAGGCGGGCAAGCTGCGGAGAGGATGAGCGGACGTCCAATTAGAACGCAGACGAAACGTTTAACGAGAATAATCAACATAAAAATGGTGCGAGGGGCTCGTTGTCCCTCAACAAATCGTATCGTCCATCCGTTCACATCACGCGGTAACGTCCGAGAACGCAATCTCCGCTTTCGGGTACTGCGGGTTCGCGAACGTCCGTGTCAGCGTCTCCTCGACGCACTCCGATTTCTTCTTGGCCAGCTCAGCCTTGACCTCCTCGCCGGCGCCGTCACCCGCCTCGGAGGTCATCATGACACGCCGCCAACGCCTGACCAACGCCTGCTTGCTCGACAGCGTGGAAGGCGCCAGGGTCTTCGCCGTCTTCCTCGGGTTCCTCGCCGACTTCTGCACAAACTTGAGCAGTTCGTCCGTCTTCTTCGACGCGCGCTCGGCGTCCTTCTTGTGGTCAACCGTCTTGGGCTTCGGCGCAGACTTTTTCGCAGGGGAGTCGCCGATGCCGAGCCGCGCCAGCTCCTTCTCCTGGCTCATGGTCCGAGCCAGCTTGGCGGACATGGTCACCTTACGCTTGGCGGGCAGCGCGCCCAGGGGGTGCTCGTCGTCGTCGCACACGGACCTGTCGTCGTCGTCGTCCCTGGAGTGGGGCCTGGTGAGCCAGTTGTTGTAGTAGTAGTCCACCATGTCGTGCAGCGTCTTGCCCTTGAGCCTCTCGTCCAGGGGTTCTTCGTCGAAGTCGTCGGCGGGGGGAACCTTGCGCCCCGGGGACAGGTGTGTCTCCTTGTCCCTGACGCAGTCGGTGCAGAACCAGTCCCCATCGGGCACGCCAGGGAGACCGAGGCACTGGTAGTGTCCACCTTTGGGGCACCCGTCGCAGAGCACGAAATCCGGCTCGCCGTCCGTCTCGCCGCACTTGAGGCACGGCACGTCGTCCACCTCATCGCCGGTACCGGGCTGCTCCTCCTCCTTCTTCTCATCGGTCTGCTTCTCCTCGGCCTGCTTCTCCTCGGCCTGCTTCTCCTCGGCCTGCTTCTCCTCGGTCTTTTCCTCGTCCACCTTGTTGTCCCCAGCCTTGTCGTTCTCCTTGTCCTTGCCCAGGAACTCGTTACCCTCCTTCAGCATCTCCTTCTCCGGGCTGGTCTTCTTCTTCGGGGGCTTCTTCTGACCCATCCTGGACACGGCAAACAGGTTGTACTTGTGCGCAACCATCTGTTCCTCGAAAGCACTCGCCTGCATCGCGGTCCATCCCCGGGCGTCCGCGCTGCCGATCCCCATCTTCTCCAGTCCCAACAGCGCGGGGCTGGACCGCCTCCTGCGCAGCTTCTCGTCCAGCTTGGACCGCTTCGCCGCAACCTCCTCCGCGGTCGGGCGCTTGGGCTTGGGAACCTCGGTGGGTTCCTCCCACAGAACACCGGTCTTCTTCTCCGGCTCGGCGCGTGGGGTGGACATCATGGTGTCGAGGACGAGGCGCGCGGCGTTGGCTCCGGCCACGTCGGCATCCGCCCGGGCCTGAGCCGCGCGGACCAGCGCAGCCTTGACGTTGTCCCCCTCGTCGTCCGAATCATCCGGCTTGGACAGGTCCCTAGCGCCGGACTTGCGGGGTGAGAGCTTGGACGACGCCAGCGCGCGGGCAGCGGCGGCGGCGGCACGCGCGGCGGCGGCGGCGCGAATCACCGCCAAAGATCCCTCCGCGAGCACGCTCTTGATGCCGTCGATGAAGCCGCCCTCGGGTTCGTCGGTCCTGGCGCGCTTCGACGGGTGGTCCGCGTCGCCCTCAGATATCTCCGACGCCTTCCTCTTGTCCTCGGACGTGGACGGCAGCGCGAGTGTAGACGGCAGCGCGAGTGGGGTACCAACGGACCCTGCGGATGCGGACAGGCTCTGCAGGGTTGACATGGACCCACCCGCGGCGTACGTCCTCCTGGCCACGCCCTCCGGGGGCCAGACCCTGATACCGCCCAGCCGCTCGGCCCGCTCGGGCTCGGTCTCCACCTTCTTCATCTCCTCCGCGATCTCTTTCATCCTCTCGCGCTTCGCCCGCTCCGCCTCCTGCAATTCGCGCGCCACCTTGAGCCGCTCCGCCTCCTCCTTCTCCCGCTTGGCGTCCACCCTTTTGCTCTTCGGCACGGGCACGCCGTACACCGTCACCTCCTTCTCAGGGAGCGCCGACGTGTCCGCGGTGAGGTCGATCGTCCCCGTCGTCACCGGCGCCGACCCGTCCAGGGGTACCGGCCCGTGCCACGCGGGCACCTCCGCCTGGTACTGCTGACCGACGCGGATCACGGAGGGCTTCGTCACCGTCGCCTTGCCGCCGAGGAAGTTCCAAGCCGCGGCTCGAGCGCGGGCGCTACCGCCGCCGCCGCCGCGCGCGCCGCGTCGGGGCTGCATGCGGACCACCGCCGTGGCGACCCTGTACCTGTCGAGTACGATGCAATTCACCTCCTCGGAGTCGCCCTGAACGCGTGGAAAGGAAGGGAGCGGAGGTCAGGAGGAGGGCTCAAGGACGAACGGAAAATATCCTCCCGGCCGCCACGTTTTAGGGGTTTTTTTGAATACTGGGCGCGGGGGGGGGCGCGTCGCGCGCGCTCGAGACTCACCCCGGTGACCCCGCCGGCGCTCACGGGCTGCCTACCAGTGCGTAACGCGACCGACCTGCGAGGAGAGGGGTGCGGAAGGGGCGCGTGAGCGGATCGCGCGCGCGAGAGTGGGTCGAACGAAGGGCGTGGGCTGTGTTGGAAGCTGCTTGACCCGTCACCGGCGCACGGTTGGAGAAATATGGGCACCGCCGAAGCGCGCTTTCCTCGCGCGTCGCGGGGACGATGACGCACCTGAGCCACTGCAGGAGCTCGGACGGTTTGATATCATGCGCGAGGTCGTCGTTCGCGGCGTTTCCGTCGTTCGCGGTGTCCGCGGTCCCCGCGCTGGCGCCGGGAGAAACCGGCACTGTCGCGCCAGCCTCGCCCATCTTGCCAGTCCCAGTGTTCAAGGGCGAATTGCAGCCCGGCGTTGCGTATCAATACTCGAGTTCACGACGCAGCGCGAGTGCGGCCCGACCTCGCGCGCGGACTATAGCGCGGAAAGGTACTCGCGGCGACTTTGTGCGCGTGGAAACCGCGCGCCGTCGAGTATCGCGCGCTCTGGGACCCCGGCACAGGGCGTAAGAACAGAATCGCCTTGCACGGCCTTTTCCACGGCCCCTCTCTCCAGTCTAAATGCCCTGCCAGAGAGAGTCTGACCAATCAGGACTCTCAGCCCGATCTCACTCGACGTCGACGGTTTTTATCCTCAACCCGCCTCGGAGAACACACGAGACGCGCGCATCGGTCCGGCGAGACCCAGCACGCACACGCCAGGTTCGAGCACACGCGCCGCACGCAGCGTCGCCGAGTCGAATCGACGTTTAACCAGCGGAAGAAGGTCGCCACTAAGAGGCGAAGCTTCCATCTCGAAGGAGAGGAAAGTGGGCATCAGCGGGACGTCGGTGTAGAGAAGAGAGTACGTGAGGAGCCATGTTCGCTGTGATGGGAAGGACCGCGGCCGTGCCCGTGAGGTCCGTGGGGCGCGTCGCCGTCGGGGCGAGCAGGATGACGGTCGCGAGGGCGCCGTCCGTGGCGGGTGGCCGGCCCGCGGCGAGGTCGATGCGCCTCATCGGAGACGACGATCGCGCGCGCTCGGTCGTCGCGAGGGCCGCCGACGACGAGCCCGCGGCGGCGTCCGCGCCCGCCGCCGGGGAGCCCGAGTTCGCGTTCGAGCCCAAGAAGAAGATCCGCCCACGCCGCGACGGTTCCAAGACGAAGCGCGCGAAGATCAAGGTGGAGGGCATGGCCATCGAAGCCGCCAAGGGCACCGCGCCCGTCACCCTGCAGTCCGCGTCCGAGGAGGCGTACATCCTCTTCCTCTTCGCCTACATCGTCGTCATCTTCGGTGCGGGCCTGTTCCTGGCCGTCTCCGCCTTCGGCATCCTCCCGGAGAACGTGGACAACTGGGTCACCGAGACGCTCTACCCGGCGTACTCCCCAATCGTCATCGGGTTCCTCCTGTTCTCCTCCGTCTACGGCCTCGTCAAGACCAGGAACGACCCGGACTCGGCGTCCGGCAGGTGATGGCGATATGTGGTGTAGCGTACTTTACGATGTCTAATATTACGATTCTTTGCCTATGATACGGTTTGCCGGTTCGCGTCTCCCTCAGTTGGCGTCGTGTTCACCGTAGCGGCGCTGACGAAGGAACCCTCCTCTAGAACCGTCCTCTTCCTCCCCGCCGCTACGGTGAAAGACGCTCAGAAGTGGTGCACCGAGGACGCCACCGCATCCTTGAAGAACTCGGCCATCTTCGCCTTCTCCTCCGGGTCGAGGAACATGTTCACCCCCCTCTCCGTGCCCCTGTACGCGGCTGTCAGGAACACCAGCGCGTACAGCATCGCCTTGCCCATGCGCACGCTCTTCTCCTTGTCCAGGTGGTTGAATATCTCCGTCACGTCCGCGAGGTGCTGGTTCCTGCCGATCTGCCTCACGTGCCATGCGATGAGCGGTCCGTTCACCAGGACCATGCTCCACGAGCCGCACAGCAGCATCAACCCGGCCGCGGCTGCGTGCGCGATGATCTCGGGCATCACCAATTTGTTGATTCGACCCGCGCAGTCGTGGGGGTTTATCAGGTCGGCCTGCAGGTCCGACAGGCAGATGAGGGCGTAGAGATTGATCCCCATCACCGCGCCCAACACCAGGAAGGCGAGGATCCACAAAAAGAGCACCGCCATGTCTCCAGCCTCGTCGCTCTCTCGTCACTGCCGACCTCCAACTTTTTCTCAAGCTCTCACGGGTCCGCCTCCAGATTTTTTGCGACTTAATCGATCTGGTCTGGGCCACACGTCTCCCACTTCGGGTGACGCTCACGCGCCTCCAGGAAGGACAGAAATGATGCGTCGCGCCGCGCAAGTGATGTGCAGGGCCGCCATGGCGCGCCCTGCCGCCGCGCCCATGGAATCGATGCACCGCAACGCCGCCGCCCCGGTGAGTGTGACACCCCGGCTAAATCCGCAGCACGTGCCCTAAGAAAGATTATTCCGCGGGGGGGTCGCGGGTTCTACGCGGGGGGGGCACGACGCCCGGTTTTCGACGCGCCCGTCGACACCTAGGGCATCGTCTCTCGTGTTCCCTTCGCGCGTTCGACGCGTGCCTCGGACCCCCCGCGCCTTCCCCGCGCCGATCGTTCGACCGGGGGAGTTTGCAAATCCCCCCTCCTCGGGTCCCTCAACGGCCGCCCAGCTGGCACACCGTCTCTCTGTCAGCCCCTCGCCTGTTTTTTCTCTGCTGCTTGGACCCGCCGCTGACCGCTTTCTTCCCTTTCCTTCGATGACAGATCTACGCGGCGAGGCGCGCGATGGGCGATAAGGCTCCGGTCTCCACCGACTGGGAGCACGCCACCGGTCTCGAGCTGCAGGAGCTCCAGGCTGCGGCTGAGGGGAAGGACTTCTTCGACCACTACGACTTCCTCAAGCAGCCCAACGGCACGAAGGAGGCGCCCGTGGTGGTGACGAGCTCGATGCCCTACCGGGTGGTGGGTGCGACCGACCCGGATGACGATACCATCGTTCACTGGGGGCGTGTGGAGGCTGGCAAGCCCCCGGTGAAGATCGGCAGCGAGTGGTTCGTGCACAAGGCTGAGGAGCCGCACTGAGGGCGACGATTAAAACAAGCACGGCGCCGGGAGTTGTAACTTGATTTTGTCGTCTGTGCGGGTCGAACGTTCGCGGGGTCGCCGTTCCTTAGAGGGGCGGTATCGGCCGCGCGCGCGGGTCCACGAGGATGCCTGTAATGCAAAACTCATCACCATCTGAACTAGTCTCTCCCCTCGTCGTGCGCAAAGATAAAAAAAATCCCCTCGGGGTCATATGGCGATTCAGTCTGCGTGCGTCTTGGAAGCTCTCTTTTGGTTCACGCGGGATAGAGGTGGACACAAGGCGAACGGGGCGCGCGGAGACGTCGGTTAAGAACGCACGGTTAGCTTAGATCGAGATTGAAACGTTTCGCTAGTAAACCTACTGGACCTCGGCGCTGGCTGCCGCTTTCACGCGATCAGCCCGCGAGCGGAGGGGATTTTTTCCCAACCCCTCCGCTGGTCGACCCCTGGTCAACCCCTAGTCGACGAAGCGGGCCCATGCGTCCCTTTCGGTGACGCACGCGGCCGCTCCGGTCGACGTTCCACTCGTTTTTCAATCCCCTCGATCGCCACGCTCCGCGCGCGACCAAACCCAATAAAGCCCTACACCACCCCTCGGTTCAAGGACACGCCGGACCCTAAACCTAATGAAACCATCGTCGCTTAGGCAACGAGGGTCGACGCGGTGGCGGAGTCGTACTTCCAGTTGGGCGCGAGCTTCTTGGCGAGCTTGTAGTAGCGGGCCAGGCGGTGGATGCGGGACTCGATGAGAATGAGGCGGAACTTGGAGTCCATGTCCTTGCGGTTACGCTCCATGTGCTTGCGCACGGACACAGCCTTCTTGATGAGGCAGTAAAGATCCTCGGGGAGGGTGGGCGCGAGGCCCTGGCCCTTCAGGATGCGGAGGATCTTGGAGTTGGTGACGGAGGACACCTGGGCAACGCCGTGGTTATCACGGAGAAGCACGCCAATCTGGGAAGGGGTGAGGCCCTTCTTGGCCATCTTGGCGATGATGTCGTTCACCTCCTGGGAGGTGATCTTGAGCCAAGAGGGAGAGGAGCGCTTGTAGGGCAGAGCGGAACCGCTCATGCCCTTGCCGGGAGTGTGCATGCGACCCATGGTTGTCGGGTTTGATTAACAAAGAACCGAACGGTACTTCGTTGGCACTGACGTGTACGTCGTGCGCCGCGTAAAGAGGGTGAGACGGCGCGTCAATCGCCGGCTTTTAGCCAGTTTTAGGGTCTGGCGGCTCGCGAAAAAATAAGTTCATTTGACGAGAGTTCGAACCTTCGTTCTTGAGTTATTTTTTTCGTGAACGGGAACCAGAAAT
>Ga0209666_1002818_pt1 | contig 12897 bp, 9 predicted proteins | sample SaaInlV_125m_DNA_FD_184679 | JGI IMG/M metagenome (GOLD analysis project Ga0209666, IMG submission 184679) | Marine microbial communities from expanding oxygen minimum zones in the Saanich Inlet - Saanich Inlet SI037_S3LV_10m_DNA (SPAdes)... | ecosystem: Environmental > Aquatic > Marine >...
TCCCCTGTGCGCTCGTCGTCCCCTCGCTCTCACCCGCGGACCCGTCCAGCAACAGCGACGCGGTGACGCGGAGCATTTCGTCCACCTTCTTTTCGTACTTCAAGTTGGGCACGGCGGTGGGGTCCGCGAGCGGCGCGCCGTATTGCTTCGCGCCCTTCTCCCCCATCCCGCGGCACGCGAACTTCGCGATCGCAGAGGCGTTCGCCGCGAGTCTGTACGCCGCCTCGTGGCGCGCGGCCTCGTCTCCGTGGTTCATTGAGTCCGGAAGCGGCTCCAGGTCCGCGGCGGAGAGGTTCAGAGGAAGTTTCCAGCTTTCGCCGTCAATCACGCGCTGCGCCTCGGCGGTCGCGTCGTTGTTATCGGAAAACCCGGGACCGTACTGGGGGGGAATGTCCATGACGTGCGTGTAGTAGTCGGATTTGCACGCGTGATAGCACGGGAGCTCCTCGAACGCGAGGAACCAGCGCTCGAGGTTGGCCCAGCGCTCGGTTCCGCGAAGCTGCAAGCCTTTCCAGTACAGGCACGACGCGTTCATGCGTTCGATGTGGCTGACGTACTGCAGGTCGACGATGGACGGGGTATCGCCGCCCAGGAACCAGGGCCCCTCCGTTTCGCCGAGCCCGGCATCGACTGCGTCGAGGGTCTCCTCGAACTGCTTCCGTGCGCCGCCACCGAACGGGCCGGGCATGCCCGGTCGGAAAACGAGCCCGCACCAGTCGGAGAAGAGACGGCGCTCGAGGCGGAGCAGCTCGTTCGCGCGGTCGAAGCCGTCTTCCGGCAACATGCAGTTCTCGGGGAACGTGCTCTCCAGGATCTGCATGATCACGAGAGATTCGGTGATGATCTCGCCGTCCAGCTCGACGACGGGAAGGAGACCGGAGGGGACCTTCTTCAGGAAGGACGCGGGTTTCTCGCCGTAGCTTCGCATGTTGATGCGCTCGATGCGATACGGGATCTGCTTCAGCTCAAACATCATCCAGAGCTTCTGGCAGTACGGACACCATCCGGCGTGGTCGCGGTACAGGGTCACACGGACATCCTCTTCGGCGTGCCCGAAAAGACGAAGCTTGGACGTCACGTGCGGCAAGCCCTCGCCCTTCTCGCGAAGCGCCTCCTCCGCGGCGAGCTTCTTGCCCGTCTCGGTGTCGTGGCACGCCGCGGAGATCGCCTCCCAGTCGAGGACCGTCTCAGGCAGCGTGGCCGACGCCGCGGCCGTCATGGGCGCTCGGATCGACTTGGTTCGGAGGCCGGAACGCGCGCTTCGCCGGGGTCCGACGCTAGCGCTGGCCGGACGGGCAAAGGAAGCGGCGACCGACAGCATGGGAGCGCGCTGATTGAGTGGATAGATCATCCGGAGCCACGTGGCTTTCGTGAAGAGCTCGAGAAAAAATGCCGGGGCGTCGCCGCGTTTTACGTTTGCAGACATTTCAATACATGTACTCCAACAACGCTTTACAATCGTCGCGCGGTTTGGAGGATCAGCCGAATTTAGCGATGAGTATAGCAAGAATCTTCGCGGCGTCCTTCATGTCGCTCAGCGAGCAGTACTCGTTGTCCGCGTGGTACACCGACATTTTACCGAAGCCAATCAGCTGAATATCGAATCCCTCTGACTGCATCTCGTGCACGAGAGGCAGCGACCCGGTGAGCGAGTACGGCTCTGCCTTGCCCTTAACCTCTTCGATGGCGTCGCACATCAAGCCGAACGCAGGGGAAGTCAAGTCACACGCGATGCCAGTCAGGAGGTGATCGCCCCATTCGAGCTTGATGTTCCCCACGATGGGCTCGCCGCCGCCCGGCGGCGTGATGACGTACTTCGAGCACGGTCCGCGCGTGGGAAGCGCTTCGATGTCTGCGTTGATCGCCGCGACTTCAGCCTCGATGCTCGCCTTGAGAGCGTCGACGTCATAGAACGGGGTGAGACGAATGTCTCCGCTGACCGTGGCATCGGGGGGGATCTGGTTGAGTCCACCGGGAGCGCACTTCACCTGCGTGGGTTTCATCGTGCTTGGCGTGATGAACTTGTACTCCGCCTCTTTTTCGCACGCCGGGAACGATTCGTAAAACTTCTTCTGGATACGCGACGTCGCCTCCATCGCCAGCTCGATGGCGTTGATACCCTTGTGAGGCAGACCAGAGTGGAACCTGTGTCCGTTAGCGGTGAGGTGCCACGTGATAGCACCGGCGGTGCCGATGCACGGCTGGCTGTCCGCGCAGTCCACCCACACAACCGGTCCGGGCTTGCAATGGTCCAGCCGTCCCTCATCCACGAGTCCGTCGACGCCGATGCCGGGACCGGATGCCTCTTCGCTGGCGATGAACACGCACGTCAGAGACGTCTTGAGCTCAGGTTTAAGCTCGGCGAGCTGCGAAAAGAGCGTCGTCATCAGCGCGACGTGGCCGAGGCAATCGGTCGTGCCGCGGCCGAAAAGCTTATCGCCGTCGACTGTCAAGCTGAACGGGTCCACTTCCCAAGCGTCGGGGTTGGCGGGGACGACGTCCAAGTGGCTACCAACGAAGCTCAGCACATCCTCGGCGGAGCCGGTGCCGGGATACTTGATGATCAAGTTACCTCGACCCTCCGTGTACGTCACGTGTTCGATCTCGAGAGGACCGCCGTTTTCCTTTCTGTGCGGCGCGAGGACCTCGAGGCAGTGCTTGATGGCGAGATCTTCCTGGGGGACGTACGCGGTGCCCACGCCCGTGTTTTGCAGGTGCTCCACCTCACCGATGAGGTTGCGAAGCAGGCCAACGAAGCGTTCTTCGTTGAGCTCGAGTCCCTGCAGGGCGGTCTGAGCATCCGTCATCGATGCCTGACGTCCAAGGGTTCGCAGGGTTATGGCGGAGCAAGGAGAGGAGAGGTTTTTAGGTCAGAGGTGAACAACGACGTGTCGGTCGAGCCAAAGATGGTCTCAGTCTCACCTTCGGTGTGCTCGCGTGTCGTCGTGTGGGGCGTGTACGCCTTTGCGCTAAGCTGTTGCGGCGGGCACTGGTCGATGCGGTGACCCTGACAGGGGTAAGGGCGACGTGGGGGCAGTAGAGCATCGCACACTGAGCGATTTTGACCGATCAGCGTGCTTTTCGTGTAGAGGAGGAACCGCGTACGTGTTTTACAAGCCGTCCTCTGGCGGGGGTTCATGGCCCTCACCTATCCCGTCTTCAAGTCTTTTGCCGCTTATTCTTGCCCGCTTTGAGAAACTTGTCGACATCATCTTCCTCCACCTCCTCGTTGTCCGCGAAGGCATCCTCGCTCGCATCCACCGTCGTCTTGCCCCCTCCCACGGTTGGCTTGTCCTTCATGTAGTTGGTCAAGTGGTCCATCACTTGCCCTCGGAACCCGGTGAGCGCCTCCGAGAGAGTCCCGCTTACCTCGGTCGTAATCGTCGCGGGCTCCTCTCCCTCGAATGCAAACGTGCCGACGACGCTCTTCGCCATGGTCGCTACCTGGTAGACGCTCGACTTTCGTGCCGGGTGCCGAGGGATGTTAGTTAGCCCCAAGCGAATTCCTGCGCAAAACGCGTCGCCCGGCGCCCCCGACTGGGAAAAGCGGCTCGACGCCAGACCGCCCTCGTGCCGGCGCCGCTAAAAGTACTTTTTGCGGCGATCGGTCTATCCATTCCCCCCTCGCGCGGTCCGAGCCCGCGTTCCACTTGAGTACTCAGTCAGAGCACTTTCGCACGTCAAGCCTCGATGGATCTCAAGCCCCACCCCGTGATCCCCCAGAAGAAGCCCGTCCTCGTGTGCATCTTGGACGGATGGGGAGAGAACCCCATCAAAGATGAGTACAACGCTTGTCACTCGTCGAAGTCCCCCACCATGGACGCGCTCGCCGCGAAGGGTCCGGACTACTACCGTTCCGTCCTCGCCCACGGACCCGCGGTCGGTCTTCCCACTGACCAGGATATGGGTAACAGCGAGGTAGGTCTCCCAATATCACCAGCTCTGTCCCCTCACGCGTGTGTTCGATCCGCGCTTCGGGGCGTTCCGAGACGAGAGGAATTCCCCGACGTGTGCTTTTTCTGCGATGTGCTCTTTCTGACCCGCCTCCTCTCCTCCCTTTGCAGGTCGGTCACAACGCCCTCGGCGCCGGAAAGATAATCGCGCAGGGCGCGTCCCTCGTCGACATCGCCATCGAGAAGAAGTCCATCTTCAACGACGCCGGCTGGCAGTACATCAAGCCCGCGTTCGCGGCCAACACGCTGCACATCATCACCTTGCTCAGCTCCGGTGGCGTGCACTCTCGCTACGATCAGCTCAAGGGCATCATGGACGGCGCGGTTGCGGACGGTTGCAAGAAGTTGCGTGTCCACGTCCTAACCGACGGCCGCGATGTCCCGGATAACAGCTGCCACGCATATATGGCCACGCTCGTCGCTGATCTCGCCAAGCTCGAGGGCTGCGACGCGAAGGTTGCCTCCGGCGGCGGCCGCATGAAGGTCACCATGGATCGCTACGAGGCCGACTGGCCGATGGTCGAGAGGGGCTGGAAGGCGCACGTCCTTGGCGATGCGCCCAACAAGTTCACCGACCCCGTCGAGGCGCTTAAGAAGCTCAAGGAGGGTGGCGACAGCGATCAGTACGTCGAGCCTTTCGTGATCGTAGACGAGGCGGGCAAGGCTGTGGGCACCGTCGAGGACAACGACGCGGTTGTCATCGCCAACTTCCGCGCGGACCGCGTGGTTGAGATTTCCAAGGCGTTCGAGTACGCCGACTTCAACAGCTTCGACCGCGTCAGGTTCCCCAAGGTCAAGTTCGTCGGTCTGATGCAGTACGACGGCGATCTCAAGCTTCCCGCCAACTACTTGGTGCCTCCTCCTCTCATCGAACGCACCTCAGGCGAAGTGCTTGCCGCTAACGGTCTCAAGACGTTTGCGTGCAGCGAGACGCAAAAGTTCGGTCACGTCACCTTCTTCTGGAACGGCAACCGCTCCGGTTACTTCAACGAGGAGCTCGAGACGTACGTCGAGATCCCCAGCGACAACGTGCCTTTCAACCAGGCGCCCTTGATGAAGGCTCGCGAGATCACTGCCGCGGGCAAGGAGGCTCTGAAGAGCGGTAAGTACGACGTGGTGCGCGTCAACTACGCCAACCCGGACATGGTTGGCCACACCGGTGACCTCGCCGCCACGATTGCTGCGTGCGAGGAGTGTGACCAGTGCGTGAAGGAACTCCTCGACCTCGTGGACGAGCTCGGCGGTATGTACCTGGTCACTGCCGACCATGGAAACGCGGATGATATGGTGCAGCGCAACAAGAAGGGCGGGGTGCTCATGGCTGAGGACGGCACGACCCCTCTGTCGCTCACCTCGCACACTCTCGCGCCCGTTCCGGTTGCCATCGGAGGCCCCGCACTCCCGCCCAACATTAAGTTCCGCGACGACCTCCCCAAGGCAGGCCTCGCGAACGTCACGGCCACGTACATCAACCTCATGGGTTACGAAGCTCCCGCTGAGATGGAGCCTTCCCTCATCTGCGCGAAGTAAACACCAAAAAAGATTCAGTCGGAAGGAAGGTAGCACGCGTTGAAACGAAAAGATGACGGTAAAACTCACCCGCTCGAAACAAAAACTCGCGAAAGGTGAAAGCAGACTCTTCAAAATAAATTAATCAAAACGCCAACGCGGCCGAAAAGCGCTTTGCCAAAACATCCGAGTCATACTCGGCACGTGAACCTGCAGCCATCGCTGCTCGCACGCGGCAACGCAAGGGCTTCGAGCCTGTTGCCGCGGCTAGTGGGATGCAGTCTAAAGATGGCGAGGATACGTTGAAGGGCTTGCCGACATGGCTTGGTGACCTGTGGGGCCTGGCCTCACCGCAACCGCCCGCGGCTCTGTCGAGGCAAAGCTCGATGTCTAGGACGAGCTCGAAGCCAACTCTGCCGGTGTTCTTCGACAGGGACGGCAGGGTTGGACCTACGAAGCTGTGGCTCAAAGAGACCCACGCGGTGGCGGGCTTGACGCTAGATAAAGACGCGAAAGAGAAACAGAAACAGGAGGCTGAACTCGCACGAGCCGCGCAGGTTGCCCTCGAGATTGCGCAGGTACGTTGCCTCTTCCGAGGGATTTTGTTTTCGATTTAGTATCCCGAGGTTGCGCTGTTTACTCACCAGTAGATTTCCACCTTACCGCTCCCGACAGGCTGCTTCTCGAGAGCTTCTGAATGACCTACACAACGTCACCATATCGCTTGGATTCTGGGAGACGAAGCTTCATGACAGTCCGCGGAGTTTGTGGTGGTTCTTGCTGCTTCAAACCGGGCCTCGTCACTTTTTGGGAGACTTGGTGAAGGGTTTGAGAGCCGTGTTCTCGGCTTGTTCGTCGACGATTTCTGCGCGGTCTCCGAAGAAGCTGAATCAAGAGCTCACATCCATGTCCAGATCACCACACCTTCACGTCGACGAGAAGGTGAGAGCGCTTTCTGCGATGCAGTTTAGCCTAGCATCCGCCGTCGGCGAAGTGCACAGGCACGCGGGAATCGTCGCCATGGCGTGGGGAAACGCAAACTTGGACTCCGAGCACCTTCGGTCGCTGTTGCACGAAGAGCTTCACGGTTTGATGGGGACGCTCCAGGAAGTGAGCACCTCGAAGTCAACGAAGAACACTTCGGGTCAGATAACCTCTCCTAAGATGGCACAGAGCCCGTTGAGTAAAGCCGTCAACACCGAGTTCACTCCGAGACCGTCACCGCTTGGAGCAGAAAAAGCACACAACGGGCTGCCCCACGTCAAAGCAAACGCACATTCACGCAGTTCATCGAACGGGGAATCAGTTTCTGAGGAAATCGAAGACATTTGGAAGCTCGTGCACGCGCTGGAAGTGGAAGGCAGTCGAGCCTCGGCCAAGGCGAAAGCAGTGATTCTGGCGAACGAGAAGCCACTGAAGTGGCAGCGCCGATGGGTCGTCTACTCAGCGCTCTCATCAGCTATCGGATCGCTGTCGTTTTACGCCATACGGCACAGCAGACTGTGCGGCTCAAGTGACCTTGATAATTTGATGCAGAGCATCTGGTCAGCACTTTTGCGATTCTGGAATACGCATGCAGCGACACCCTGGAAGTACGTACAGAATAATTCAAATTGAAGCGTGCGCGCTGATCAAATGCATCTCGTACGAGTAAATCACTGACCACGCTTTGAATTTCATTCGCAGGGAAATTAAATCCGAACTCTCTCGCGCGTTCGATCAGAACACGGACGTCGTCGGCTTACAGCAGCTAGAGGTACGTCAACACAGAAGCTTCACAATTACTCGTGCATTTCAGCTGACCGCATACCTCTTTCGCTAACAGGAATCGAAAGCGTCTCTCGATAGGATGCTTACCCAATACACTGCTCAAGCGACAAAACCCGGATACAGCGCCCCACTCTATCGTGCATACCGCGCCGTCGCTGGGGGCACGACGGAGCAAGGTGTAGTTGTGCCGCCTGACCCTTTTGAGCTCGTGACCGCGCGCGTAGAAGAGGAACTGAAGAGCCCTTTGCAGAACATGTTAGGGGTAAGTTCGAAACACGAAACGCAGAGTGTTTATTTGAATGTTCTACTGACTCTTCCGTTCGTTATCGCAGGGAGACTTGATGCAGCTACTTCTCATTCAGACGCAGGTTATGAAGGTGGACATGGAGAGTGCACTGTTGCAAATGGACCAGATCATGCGCGCGAACAGACTTAACTTCTCGATAATGGCTGGCATGCCGGCTCTTATTGCCGTAATGTTATCGGGTTCAGTGGGATCTACTTCTCTCGGTGAGTTATTTCTTATGCGCTCTCAAGATTGAATCTTTCTGACTCTTTTCAATAATCCACAGGCATACGCACGCATCGACGTCGCACTCAAAACCGCGAGGATATGCGCATGTTACTCGGCGAGGCTGAGCGCGCTCTGACAGAACTGCAGTACAGCCGCGACCAGAGCTTCGCCAGCGGCATGCTCTTGTATGCGTTGAACACGCTGTATCAATCGGTTCAGCGTCACCGGCAGTTCTTCTCTCCTGCAGAGTGGCGCGCCGTCAGGGTTGATATCATGACGTTGAGTGATAACGAGGTCCCCATTGAAGCAAAGACTCTGGTCGTCGGTCGTCTTGCTCGCATCAAGGCGTTCATTCCTGAGCCTCATCGTGTTCCCAACTTGTAGGAAAAGGCTTGTAGTAAACACACTGGATGTCCTTTACACCACAAAATGGCTAAGTCACGCTTCTTGGCATGCGTCTATGCTATCTACTCTCTATGGTTGCGTTCCGCCCTCCCTTCGTGTTGCACACCGCCAAAACGTGCTGCTTACACCTCTCGTCCGGGCAAGCTTCGAATAATTGTGCCACCTCGGAGACCATTCTCTCGTTGTCACACAACTTTCCAGCCAGCTCCAAGGCGACATTAAGTAAGATGTCTCGCGCCTTCTCGCTCGAATGAGTTGTCATCTGCGATAAGACCACGCTCACGCACCTTAAGTTGTGAAACGCGGCAGCTAAAAAGTCGACGTCCGTGTGATGCTCCCCGTCCGTCGCCGACGCCTCATTGACCCTCGTTGCAGCGCTGGCTAGCTGCCTCGACACGGTTTCGATGTCTCTGTTCTTCCCGGAAATTTCCATCTGCGCTAGTGACACTCTCGTCAAGAAGTCTACCACGAGAGGCCCGCAAGATCCCTGATCTCCTTCTGGCGCTCCCTGAACAGAGCCCAACAAACGCGGCAACGCTTCTTGAAGGACAACATCGAATTCTCTCGCCGTCAGTCGTGGCAGTAAAGTGGTGCAAGCTTCGAGCAACGCTCTGCGAAGCTCCGACGAAGACCCCGAGCAATCTCGAACACGTTCAATGATCTCTTTGAGATTGCCGTCGGCACTTCGATTTCCGTGACTTAGGTCCATGATATCGTCGCCACGCAAAAACTGAGTTGCGCACAAAAGGATCACGTCAGCCAACGCCGAAGCCGTTGCGCTGACGTCATCCTCGGGTCCAAGAGAAGGAGCTGCAGGTGGACTTCGTGTCGGAGTAGGACGAATCTCACGGACTCGACGCATCAGTGTCTCCATGAGCATTCTCGTGTGCCAAGTCAGCCGCGTGGCAGCTTCAGCATCAGCGTGTGCGAGCGATTCGAGCGTCGAGACGTCTTCTTCTCTGTCAAGGCTGCTAGAGTTCAAAGCGGCCACGCAGCACTGCAGCAGACGCGCCGCGAGTTCACGGGTCCTTTCAGCAACACTTCCTGACCGAGAATCAATCCGCGACGCCATAGCAAGAAGCATACTACCAGGATACGTGGCTCGAAGCAGTCTCGTACCGCTCGGCGAACATTCGATTGGAGTTTCGGCATTTCCCGTCTTGTCCCCGTCAAACCCGGTGAGCAGTGTCTGAAGTATTCGCAAAGCCCAAAATTCAAATTCCGAATCCGTCTCTTCGACCGTCAGAGATAGCGCCGGAATGACGATGAACAGTAACACATGCCTATGATCGAGCTGTGAGCGGGAAGGAAGCGCCAGACGCCGTTTCCCGAAGCGTTCGCCGTCGTCGTTGGCGTCAGACAACGCCTGTCGCGGCTGACACAAAGCTTCGATGAGCGTTTTTAATCCCTCGAGCGCATGGGAACCTTTGAGCTCTGCGGGTGGCTTGTGGAGCAAGCGCGCGAGCTCCATCAACATACGCGGAGGCTCGGATGGATTCATCTGCATCCTCACGATACCTGGTTGCGCAAAGAACGCGGATAGCAGCAAAGATGCCTGTGAGGTGTTCGTGCTGGCAACGCGCACGAGGCGAGTGAGCGTCGTCTCCGGACTAGTGAGCAGCAGCTGTACGAGTTCCACGGCCAAGGCCCCGGCATCTCGATTCGATGCCGCATCAGCATCCCCTCGGATTCGATTCAGCACAGCGACGAGTTCTCGATCGGCATCGTTCGTATCGCTGGCTTCTGATCGACGTTTCTCCCGCGATTCCTGGTACCGCTCTGAACACAACAACGACGTCCCGGCGAGTTTCGCGCAAGTGAAAAGGTCGTCTCGGGCGGCTTGCCGAACAGATTCCAGGAGGAAATCAACATCATGCGCAACTTCATGCGACGACGGCCCGGCATCTTCGCTCTTCAGCGATGTACGTTCGTCCGTCTCGGTCTTTGCCCGTCGAGATACACCCTCGTCGTCGTCACTCGCTTCGTCGCCGGACGAGAATAACGATTCGTCGAGGAGAGCGATGATTTTTCGCGACGCGGCGTCTGGCACTCGGCGTAGCGTATCTCGAAGCTCGCGTCCGAGGTTCAGCTCGCGCACCGCGGCTTCGAACTGCTTCAGCGAGAGTCTCCACAAGCTCCGAGCGGTGAAGGGATCACCAGGAGTCACTCCGATGGACGGCGCATGCGACACCCACGCGAAGAAGAACGCGTCGAACACGAGCGCCTTCGCGTCGTGAAACCCGCCGCGCGCCGCTTCCAGCGCTTCCCGCCCGCACGACACGACGGCACGTATGACGTCGCTGTCGTCCTCGTTCTCCGCGTCTCGGTCGTATCGCATGCGCAGGTACTCGAACAACGGTCCAAGCCGTTTTTCGAGGTTCTGCACGCCGACATCGCGTAGACCTGCGCGAGCGTTGCGCGCCACCATTTTCCAGCGAGCACGCAGATTGTTTCAGATTACCGCGCTGCTCCCGGCTTACGCATCCTTCCCGGCCTTGCCTTCCACAGGTTTGCTTCGCATCCAGCGATATACACGCTTAGGAAGCACGTATAAGCAAACGACCGCGAGGAGTGTCAACAACACGAAGTCCTGCGGGGAGAGTTGGGAGTGTGCGTGAGCGACGCGATCCAACCGTCAACCCTAAACGTTTCTGTCGCCAGTGTCATTCTGCGGTCGGGAGAGAACATCCGCGTTTTACGCATCAGGTCACGTACCGTTTGCGTCAGCACGTACACGGTACCCTCGCCACCTGCCATCTGTTTTTCGCGGCGCCTAACGCGCTCTCGCGCTTTCCCGGCACCAGCGACGCTGACCGTGGTGTGACAGGATGCTCAAAGTCGACAGCGACGAAAACATTCCAACGCACGTCCTCGGTTTGATAAAATCGCTCGCTCGCTCCAAACAAAAGTGCGGGTTGCCTCTTTTCGTTTGGTCGTGTTTTGCCGGGAAAGGATCTCGCAAGCTTCCCCCCGAATGCAGGCCCTTTTCTGTCCGTCTATAACCCAGGAACTCGCCTCGACTCGTTTCCCGAAACGCATTTTTTCGCCACCTCATCAATTTTTCTCGCGAGCGTATCCACTGGCGCGGCACCCGCGCCCCGCACAAAGCGACGCGCTCGTCCGCGGTGCAACACCGGGACCGGACGTGGTGATACTGCGGGGATGGTCGTCGACTCCGCGTTGTGGTCTCGATGGATCCCCTCTGTCCCCACGGACGGCATCGACTCGTTCACGCTTCGCAACGCCCGCGTCCCGATATGCGTCACGCGGGGCGCGTCGGAAGAGCTAGAGACGGACCGCGACGGTCTGTGCTTGGTGGACATCGAGATACGCGAAGGACGGATTTACGCCATCTTCCCCGCTGGTAAACCTCGCGCGAGCAACTTCCACCAGGTCGACGTCGACGGAGGCATGTGCTGGCCCACCTTCAGCGATATCCACTGCCACATCGACAAGGGGCACACGTGCGAACGAACGAGGAACGAATCTGGATCTCTCGCGGGGGCTGACGACTCGTGCGCGAAGGATGAGGCGCACTGGGACCGCGAGGACGTGCGTCGACGCATGGAGTTCAGCTTGAAATCCGCGTACGCGCACGGCACATCCGCGATTCGCACGCACATCATGTCCGGCCCGAAGCAGGGCGCCATCGCGTGGCCGGTGTTTTACGAGCTCCGCGGGAAGTGGAAGGGCAAGGTTGAGCTCCAGGGCGTATCGCTGAACATCCTCTCGTTTTTCCGAGACGAAGTCGCGGCCAAAGAGCTCGCGGACAACGTCAAATCGCACGGCGGGATCCTCGGCGCCGCGGTGTCGTGCACGGACCGCGGGGGGTACGCCGACGACGAGTACACGACGTGCGGGGACGACATGCCCGCGCTGCTGGACGTCGTCTTCCGACTCGCCAGCGAGCGCGGTCTGGACCTGGACTTCCACGTCGACGAGAACGGTAACGAAGCCTCCAAGGGCCTGCTGCACATCTCCGAGGCTGCGATGCGCAACGGCTTCAAAGGTCGCATCGTGTGCGGACATTGCTGCTCGCTTGCCGCGCAATCGCCGGCGGAGCTCGCGCGCATCGTCGCCGTCGCGAAGCGCGCCGGAGTCGTCGTCGTGTCGCTTCCGATCGTGAACCAGTGGTTACAGAACCGCGACGAACTCGGCGTCCGCACGCCCATCAGGCGTGGCGTGACCACGCTGAAGGAGCTCGACGACGCCGGCGTGCCGGTGTGCCTGGCGAGCGATAACACTCGCGACCAGTTTTACGGGTACGGCGACCTGGACATGCTCGAGATCTTCCGCGAGTCGTGCCGCATCGGGCATCTCGACAGGCCCATATCGCGCTGGCCGCTCGCCGTCACCGCGCGCCCGGCCGAGATTATGGGTCTCCACGCGCACAGCGGCCTGGTCTCGGTCGGCGGACCCGCCGACCTCGTCGTGTTTCGAGGCAGGCACTACAGCGAGCTGCTGTCTCGCCCGCAGCTGGACAGGTTGGTCCTGCGCGACGGGAAGCCTCTGACGGAGGACGTGCCGGATTACAGAGAGCTGGACGACCTCGGCGCGGTCGAGGGGAAGAGGGAACGACGATCGTCGGTGACGTTCGACGCGGGGGGGCGTTCGGGTGGCGCGTGAGCGCGCGGTGTATTGCTATCGCAAGCAAGGTTTGACGTTTGTTTTCGCGGCTTCGCGGTGATGTTCTTCCGTTTTGAAACGACGCCCGATGGATATTTAGGGATATTTACCGACTGTCCA
>Ga0209666_1002820_pt1 | contig 12895 bp, 11 predicted proteins | sample SaaInlV_125m_DNA_FD_184679 | JGI IMG/M metagenome (GOLD analysis project Ga0209666, IMG submission 184679) | Marine microbial communities from expanding oxygen minimum zones in the Saanich Inlet - Saanich Inlet SI037_S3LV_10m_DNA (SPAdes)... | ecosystem: Environmental > Aquatic > Marine >...
ATAGAGCCGTGGTAGACCACCACGTTGATAGGCTGGATGTGGAAGCGCAGTAATGCGTGCAGCTGACCAGTACTAATAGCTCAATTGGCTTGATTTATGCACTGAAAAAAATTTACTATATTGTTTTCTGTTTTTTAAAATATAGATGTTTATTTTTTATTATTTTTGATATTATTTGTTCAACTTGTGAAAGTTGAATTTTAAATACCTCATTTCTATTAAAAAAATAACTTTTAGATTTGTCAATCTTATACCTTTTTTGCATTATTATATCTCCACCATCAATTAAATTATTACAAAAATGAGTTGTGGAACCAGATTTTAAATCACCATGAAATGCTTTATCAAAGGCATTTAAACCTCTGTGATAAGGAAGGTAAGATGGATGAAAGTTGATAATTCTTCTTCTCATTTTTCGTAATATTTTTCTTTTAAAAATTATATTAGACAAATTAAGTAAATAGCTGTTTTTTTTATTATTCGAATACATTATCAACATATGATTGAATTTTTCATTATTATTAGAATTTATACTTATGATTGATCTAAAATTTTTGCTTACAAATCTTTTTTTTAAGTAATCATGATTGTTAGATATAATTATATTTATATGTTTTCTCAAATCGTTTTTTATTTTGAGAGCTATCGATGCTTCATTCTGCACTAAAATAAATATTTTATTAACAATAATGTTTTTATTCTTAGAGGTTTTTAAAGTAAATTTTTTCACAAATTGGTTTAGATCCGTATTTTAATTTTTTGTTTATAAGATTTTTATTTATATACTTAGTAAATGGATCGTCTGATTTTCCAAAACTAAAAAATTCAATCTTTTTTTTTAAAATGAAATCGGTTAAGTAATCCTGTGCATAGTTTTTTCTTCCAGAATCTGTAAAAGCTGAATATTGCATATGGGCTATATTGTTATTATAATGAAAAATTAAATAACCACCCAAATTTTGATCATCTAAATAACAGCATAAACATTGAACATTATTTGGAAAAACTTTCATTAAATACTTTAATTCTGAAAATGTGTGCGTTGGTTTAGTTTTATATTTAAATTTTAAATGGTCAGACAAAATATTATAAAATTTGTCTATTTTTTTTTCATTTTTAATAGTAATTAAATCATTGTTTTTCTTTAAATATCTATTTACATTTTTTGAGAAAATAAATTTTTGTTTTAAGTCTACAATGGTGTTTAAATAGCACTCGTCTAATGAAAAGCCAGATTTTAATAAGAAGTATTCTTCTAATCCAGACAAACTATTAATTAACTCATCTGGAAAAATTTTATAAATAAATTTTTTGAATCCTTTTTTTTTTATAAATGATAATAATGATGATATTATATTTTCAAAGTCGTCTATATTTATTTTTCGATTTGTTATTATTCCACCATAAGTAATATTTTGATGTGACAACAAACTATCCCCAGAAAAACTACATGGAATTAACGCAATCAATTTTTTATTTTTATAAATTTTAATTGAATAATCATTAACACCATTTTTGTATTCAATAAAGTCTCTTTTAAAAATAAAAAAATTTTTAATTGAATTATCAACAAAATTATCCCATTCATGTTTGTGCAGTTTATCATATATTTTTATATCAAATGTATTCTTTTTAATTGCCATGTTTTATAAACTTAAGTATTTTTTTAATTTGATTATCAATTAAAAATTTTAAATCAATTTTATTAATCAAGCTTTTATACTTTTTTTTATTTTTTTTTAAATATTCTGGAAAACTTTTATCTATTCTAACGTATTTAATTATCATCTCATCATTACCAAGAAGAGCAGGGTCCCCCTTTACTCTGCCAAAAATATCTTTACCATTCTTAATTTTATTAATTAGATTATTCTCATCAAGATAATCTTTGGTATTGTACTCTTGATGAGTAAAATGTTTTATTTTTTCAAAAATCCTTTTGTGCGTTCCAAGATATGAAAAATGCCAACCACCATCTTTATAGATAATAAAGTTTTTTGCTAGATATCTATCTTTTTCAAGATCTACTAAATTCCTTTTATTTAAAATCTTTTTATTAAATATTATTGTACCATTCCATTGATGATTTATTATTCTTCCATTTAAAAAATAATAAAAAAATTTCTGCTCCAAAACTATTGGAAGCTCTTTATGAAATATTAAATTTTTACAAATATCAACGTTGGGTATTTCATCAACCGCACTATAAAATAATATGTCTTCATCATTGAAATTATTTAAAATTTTCTCTGCAAATTTTCTTTGCAAAATATCGTTATCAAATCCCGAGATAACCTCATTTTTTAGATTTGCAGTATAAATAGTTAATTTTTTTTGTGCCCATTCAAAATTATTTTTAAAAAAAATGTTGTTTTTTATAGAATTCCTCTTTTCTCCAGAATAAAAATGATCTCCTTCAATCAGTATGAATTTGTCAAAAAAATCCCAATTTTCACGCATCCTTAGTTCTAATAATTCATACTCATTATTAAAATTAAAAATATCGATTTTCATTTTTAAAAATATTTTCTTTTATAAAAAATTATGCAAGATAAAAAATAATTCACCCCTGAAAAAAATTTCTTATATTTTATTTTATCTGAAGCATTTATAATTTCATTGTTGACCCTAAAGTGATTTAAATTCAAATTAAGAATTTTTAAAAATGAACTTATAATATTATTTTTTTGATCTTCATATTTCAAATAATTCACCTTTATATTGTGGTTTTTAAGATTTTTTTTATAAGCATTATTAAAATAGCAAGTCCAATTTAATGGCTTAATTTCAAAACTCCCTTTGAAAAAAGCTAATAAAAAAAAAGTAAAGAAATCAGGCAATAGCATATCTTCATTATACTTTTTGCTTATCAACAATTCTACGTATCTAGATGATAAATAGAATTTATCATTTCTGGTGTAGCATATTAATTCTATTTCGTAATTCAATTTTCTGAATTCATTTAAAATCTGTAAAAATATCTCTCTTTTATTAATCAGAAATTCAAAAGTTTCTGAACTTAACAGAACTATTTTTTGACTCTTTATTTCATTTAAAAGAGATTTTAACTGACAATCTTTAAATGAATAATTTTTCAATTTTTCAAAGAATAAGTTACAATGATTACTTAAGTGATTAAATTCACATGCTTTTTGAGGTATATAAATATTTTTCTTTAGAAATTCTTTTTCATTATCCTTCATAAATTTTTGGATCGCACTACTTGCGGTCTTGTGTAATCCAATGTGAATATAAATTTTTTTCATAATATTTATTGAATGTACTATTTATATCAATATAAACAAAATAATTACAATTTATGAAAAAAATAATCAATATTGGATTAATTGGAGCAGGATATTGGGGGAAAAACATTTTAAATGTTTTAAAAAAAAAAAAAAATTTAGATATTCATATATATGATACAAATAAAAGTATAAAAAAGCATAGACTTTTTAAAGGAACAAAAATCTATTTTAAATTCAATGAATTTATAAATAAAGACATAGATCTATTATTTGTTGCTGTACCCACATCGCAACATTTTAATATTGTAAATAAAGTTATTAATTATAATAAATTTAAAAGAAATAAAGTTAAATCAATATTTGTTGAAAAACCTTTTTGTGAAAACGCAGATCAACTAAAAAAGCTTATAGAAAAGAATAAAACACATAAAATTGATTTTATGATTGGTTATATTTACAGATTTAACAATAAGATAAATTACATAAAAAATTTAATAAACTTACGAAAGAGAAATAATACAAATCAGCTAAAAAACATACTTATAGAACGTTCAAATTTGGGCCCAGTAAGAACTGATGTTTCATGTGTTTGGGACTTAACTTCTCACGATATATCGATAGTTGATTATATATTAGGAGGAAGAATAAATGTAACTACTTCATTTTTATCAAATTTTTTCGATAACAAGATAGCAGATATGGCTACGGTCTTTTTAAAAAATAAAAATATTAATATTGAGATTAAATCAAGCTGGATTTCAGCAGAAAAAGTAAGAAAATTCACTTTTTTATTTGAAAAAGATATGATCGTGTTTGATGAAATAAAAAAAAATAATCAAATTTGTATTTACAAAAAATATGCAAAAATTAACCCAAAAAACCCAAAAGAAGTAGTTATAAGAGATACTAGTAGAATTTATCCAAAAATATCAGGGGCACAGCCCCTGGACAATGAGATAGAATATTTTATTAATTGTTTTGTTAATAACAAAAAAATTATCCCTGATATAAATTATGCTTATAAAATCACAAAAATATTAGAAATTGTTGAAAAAAAACAGTTTAAAATTCATTAATAATTTTTATTATTTTTTTTATCTCTTTTTTTTTTAATAAAGGGTTTATCGGTAAACTTATACATTTTTTCGCCAAATCCTCTGCAATTTTATATTTTTGATTTCCGAATTTCTTTTTGAAACAACTCAATTGATGAATGGCAAAAGGATAATGCCTTCCGAAAGGAATTTTATTCTTTGTTAAGAAATTTGAAAACTTTGTAGTTTCGTCAACTCTAATTACATATTGGTGGTAAACAGAACCTTTACTATAAATTAACTTTTTAATTTTAGGATTGTTAATTTGTTTATTATAAAAACTTGCAATTTCCTGTCTTTTTTTATTTAATCTATCTAGGTATGGTAGTTTATTAATCAGGAACGCGGCTTGAAGAGTGTCTAGTCTATGATTATTCCCAATTTCTGAATGATAAAATTTTTTTTTTGATCCTAAGTTTTGTATTTCTTTTATCTTTAATTTATATTTTGAATAATTAGTTGTTATTATACCGGCATCACCATAAGCACCAAGATTTTTACCTGGATACAAGCTGTAGCAGCTCATATCTGAATATCTACCAATTTTATATCCTTTTTTACAACATTTATTTTTTTCTCTATTTTTATTTTTACAATTGTAGCAATCAAAAGCGCCATGTGCTTGAGAGGAGTCTTCAATAACTTTAATTTTTTTTCCTACAATTTTTCTTATTTTACCTACATCGCAAATATTACCGTATAGATGAACTGGTAAAATTAGTTTAGTTTTTTTGTTTATTTTTTTTTTTATGTCTTTAATACTAATATTAGAACTATTGTATTCAATATCTACTAACACAGGTTTTAAATTGTTATGGATTATTGCAAATATTGTTGAGCAATAAGTCATGGCTGGAACAAGTACCTCGGATTTTTTTGGTAAATCTAGAGATTTGATCGCTAGATATAATGCATCCGAACCATTGCTGCATCCAACTGCAAATTTAGAGTCAGAAAATTTAGCAAAATATTTCTCAAACATTATAACTTGTTTGCCTAGAATAAAATTGGTCTCCTTAAAAATACTTTTAAAGGCATTTATATGTTTATTTAAAAGGTGCTTATCTTGATTATAAATGTCTAAAAACTTCATATTGAGATTTTAATTTTGAAAAACATATAGTATAAGAAATTTTATGCAAAAAAATACATTAAAATCTCAATTAAATGATTTTTTATATTCCTGGCTATACGATTTAAAAAATCTAAAAATAGATATTATTTTTGCAACTAATGAATTAAAATTAAAATTTTCCAGAACTGAGCTTGGGATATGGTGGGTATTGTTTCAAACAACTATTTGGACTCTAAGTTTATATTTGATTTTTAATAACTTTTTTGGAAACAATGATCCGCACTTTCTTCTTTATTTATCAACAGGAATAATCTTATTTTTTTTTTTAGAACAATTTTTATCTGAGTCATCTCAATTGATTTTTATTAACAGACCAATATTGTTAAACCTTCCAGTTTCGATTTTCTCAATTTTTATAAGATGTTTTTTGAAAAATGTTATGACCTTTTTAATAAACTTTATTTTAATATTTTTTTTATTAATTCTATTTGGTGAAAACTTAAATTTATTTAATATATTTCGTTCAGTAATTTTATTACTTTTATATTTTTTTACTATTTTTTTTATAGGTTTTAGTGTTGGAATTATATCGGCGCGCTATAGAGATCTTGTGCCCATAATTAGTGTCAGCTTAAGAATTCTATTTATTATTACTCCAATTTTTTGGAAAAAAAACTTTTTGATAAATAGAGAGTACCTAGTTGATTTTAACCCATACTTTCATATGCTTGAAATGGTGAGAGCATCCTTTCTTAATAGATCAATAGATATGATAAATGTTTACATTTCGTTAGGTACATTACTATTCTTTTTTTTATTTAGTATGGTTATTTATTTTAATTTTTATAAAAAAATAAAATTGTGGATTTAAATGAATAAAATTGAAGTTAAAGATGTATTTTTTTCTTATCCTCTCTTCGGTATAAAAAAAAAAAATAATAAATTTTCACAACATATTGGTGGAGAAATTACAAATAATAAATTAGTAGAAATAAAAGCATTAAATGGAATTTCTTTAGATCTCGTTGAGGGTGATAGAGTGGCATTATGTGGGTCAAATGGATGTGGAAAATCAACTTTATTAAGAATTCTTTCAAAAATATATTTTCCAGATTCAGGAACAGTATCAATTAAAGGAAACTTTTCATCACTCCTAGATAATCAAAGTGGCTTTGAGTTTGAAGCAACCGGTATAGACAATATTTATATTAGAGGTTTTTTATTAGGAATGTCAAAAAAGTTTATAGATAATAATATAGATGATGTTATCTCTTTTTCTGAGTTGGGAAATTTTATACAATATCCAATAAAAACTTACTCGAGTGGAATGTTAGCAAGGTTATCATTTTCAATTATAAACATGTTGGATCCAGATATTTATCTAATTGATGAACATATTGGTACTGGTGATGAGCAATTTTTAGATAAAATTAAGAATAAGATAAATGAAATAATTGAAAAAAAAAAAATCTTAGTAATATCTTCTCACTCAAAAGAATTAATTACTAAATTTTGCAATAAAACAGTAATGATGAAACAAGGAAAAATAATTGCTACTTCTTCAATAGATAAAAACGGTAATATATTAGATAAAAGATACGATTAGTAAATTTGTAGGAAGTTTAATAATATTTTCTTTTTACTATAATTCTTTCCATAAAATTCAGCAAATTCCTTAGAGAGATGAAAATTATCCCATGTAAAGGGATAATTATTCTGTGTAAAATATTTACATTTTGAGCTACAGATTTCTTTTAAACTTAAATAAAATACGTCTTCATTTTCTGCAAAATTTTTTAGTTGATTTTCAAAATTAAGTTTATGAGTTATGTAAGCCTCATAATTATAGCTTGTATCTTGATTATATTCTCGCATAATTTCAGTAAAGTCTTTCTCTAATGTTAAATAATTCCCAGTAATAATTATTTTTTTTTTATTTATAGACTTTAAAAAATTTAAATATCCTTTTAAATCTTTAGGAGCGAAATAAGTATAGTAATTATGAATAGCAATAATATCTATATTTTTATAAAATTTGGGGTCAAACCTTTTTTTGTTTAATTCAACACATTCTTGCAAATTTACAACACTATCTTTTTTTACGGATGTTATATCCAAGTGTGGCTGACAACCACCTAGAGTATCAAGAATAAAATAATAATCTTTATCGTTATTAATTATTGATCTTAAAATATTAACTGTATCAGGTGCAAAGCTGTCTCCAATAACTAAAATATTTGTTTTGCCTTCTTGAGGTTTATAGCAATTTTTCCATCCTAAATTGTTACATTTTTCAGTTAAATAAGACCATCTTTTTTCTTTTTCTGTTTTTATATGAAAATTCTTATTATTAATTTTAATGTATTCTTTATTCCTAAAATTTTGAAAGTTTACTATTGAAAATGTTATTAAAATAGATCCTAACAAAAATAAAGTAAGAAATAAATGCGTTCTTTTTGATTTTTTTAATTTTAATTCATAAAAATAATAAATTAAAGCAGAAAAAAAAATTGAAAATATCAGTAGTAAAGAAGTTTTTACAATTGTTAATTCTCCAAAATATATTCTTCCATATGAAAAAAACGGTAAGTGAAAAAGATAAAGGGTATAGGAAATATCGCCAAAAAATTTTAAAATTTTGCTTTTAAACAAGATATAATTATCATTTTTTAAAAAGATTATAGTCGATGTAATAAATACAACAATAATATTGGGGACTCCGGGGTGATTACTTTTATTATCAAAATATACTAGACAAAATAATAGAAGAAGCCAAAGTAATAAAGATAAATATTTTTCGCCCTTAAGTAAAAAATTTTTATTATAAAAAAAAATTAAGCATCCTAATAAAATTTCCCAAAATCTTGAAGTAGATAAGAAAAAATTTTCCTCAGGAAAATAATTATTTAAAATTAAACATGAAATTAAGCTAAATGACAAAATCAAAACTAAAAAAATTTTTGTATTTAATCTTATTTTAAAAATTAAAATTAATAATGCTGGAAAAAAAATATAAAATTGTTCTTCTACCCCAAGAGACCATGTGTGCAACAAAGGTTTGAATTGACTTTCTACAGATGTATAAGAGTCTTGAAATAAAAAGAAAAAATTTGATACGAAAAAAATTACTGAAATTACTGCATTTGAATTTTCATGGTATTGCTTATCATTCATTAAAAACAATGAAAAAACTGAGACAGTAAATAATAGTAAGAAAAGAGATGGAAATATTCTTCTTATTCTTCTCTCATAAAATTGAATAAAGGAAAAATTATTATTTTTATAATCATTTACAATTAAGCCTGTTATTAGATACCCCGATATAACAAAAAATATATCAACACCTAAAAAACCACCACTCACAATGTTTTTCTCAAATAATGTTATTTCAGCATGATATAATAGTACACTGACTACCGCCAAAGCTCTTAAAGTGTGAATATCCTTTCTAAAAGATTTCTGATTTATCATTTAATGTCTATTTCTTTTCTGCAATAATATAGCCGTGTAGCTCAATTATTTTTTTGGTAAAATTCTTTGGATGTCCTTTAAAAAATTTTTCGTAATTTTTTGTATTATAATTAGTATCATAAATAACAAAATCTATATTTAAAAGATCCATTGTTTTTTTTAAATCACCAATTCTGACAATTTCATTAAAAAAATCCAAAGAATGCCAGCTAAAAAAATAAACATTATTTTTAAAAAGAAAATAAGCTGGATCATCATAAATGCTTAAAATGAGAATTCTTTTATCTTTAAATTTTTTTTCAGAATTAATTATTTTAGCTATGTTTTTTAAAGGAAGTAGTTTGCTGTCATATTCTTTAAATATTATATTATTAAAATATAATTTTGGGTTATCAATTAATTCACTATTAATTTTATCAAATCTTAAACAATTTACTGTTACCAATAAGTAAATAATTAAAATTAAAATTTTTTTATTCCCAAATACACTCTCCGAAATGATTATTAGGCAGAATATAATTGAGGGTACAACAAAATATATATATCTTAAATAAGCTTGAAATTTAAACATTATGACAGTAGCAGCAATTAATCCAAAGAAAATAATAATTTCCAACTTAAAATAATTTTTTATTTTATTAAAAAATAATAATGGAGTTAAAGTTAGAAAAAAAATACCAATTGCACCATTGTTATTAAACTCTCCATATTTCTTTGAATTTAAAGAAGTATTAAAAAAATCATACAAATTTTCATTAGCATAAAGGGGATGGTAAAATGCACTACTACTTATGAGGAGTGATTTAAAAATTTCATTATATAATGGAAACGTAGGAGATCCTGTTTTCAAAAAAGCAACAAGATAAGGCCCAGTACTAAAAAATAAAAACAAAAATAGACAAAAAAAGAAATCTTTTATATTCAAATTTTTAAGAGATATTTTTTCAATTATATATACTATGGTTATAACTGGTAAAATTATTATTGTTGATGATTTAATCGCAAAACTAAAACCTAGCAACAATGATATAATTTTCCATTTTTTTTCTTCTTTGTTTAAAATTAGAAGAAATATAGCTGTTACAATAAAGCTGTGAAAAATGTCGATAAATTGACCTCTTAAAAGATACAAATTAATTGGTAAACTTAGAAATATTAAAGAAGCTGCAATACTAAGCTCTTTATTTTTTATTAATTTATTACAAAATATATAAAAATAGACAAATAGTAATAAAATAATAATAAATAAAAATAATTTTATAGCCTTTATACCTCCAAAAAAATATAAGAATGTAAATATCCATTGTGTTCCTTGAGGAACAACACTCCAAATATATTTATTTACATCATATTCCCAATAATGATTTAAATTCATTTGAACAGGAATAGTTAGATGATGTGAAACTGCATCATGTGAAACTTCATTTAATATTACAGAAAAAAAATAATAACCAAGCAGATAAAAAAATATGACCTTGGGATAAGATTTAATTTCTTCAAATCTATCGTATAAATTCTTAAAGTTAAACTGATTTGTTTTACTAAAAATTATTATTGAAGGTAAAATAAAAATTAAAAGATAAACAATTGAGAAATTTATTTTAAAAAAAGAAAAGAAAAAAATCGTGGTTGATATTAATGCTAAACCAACGGCTAAAGACTGTAAGGAATATAAAGACAAATTAATTTTTAAAAATTTGCTTATAAAAAAATGTCCTAACATGTAGGCTGAAAAAAAAAGAAGTGCACAACTTACAATAGGGTTGAAATAATGAATATTAGAAAAAATAGCCAACAAAGTTAAAATAAGAAAAGAAATAAAACTCTTTGTACTTAAAACTAATGACAAAATTAATAATGGTAAAAATAAAAAATCAGGAAATTTTAAATTCCCATTCGACCACCATTCATACTTAAAAGTTAAAAATATTAAAAAGAAAGTATTAAGTAATATAATTAGATCTGAAAATTTTACTTTTTTCACAATTTGAATATAACTTAATTTTGGTTTTATTTTAAAAAAAAATTGAACATATGAACAAATTTAAAGTTTCAAAAAATATTCATAATATAGTCTACTTATTAATTTTAAGTTTCATAATTTTTTCATTTTATCTATCTTATAAATTTATTGATATAAATTTTTTTAATTTACATGGAGACTCAGCTGGTTTAGTTGATTTAATCAATAATATTTCTCAACAGGGTAAATCGATTTCAAGCCTATGGAGTTCTTCGAGACCTTTGCTAAAAATTTGGGAAGATATAGAATTGATTTGTCGACAGTCTTTTAGGGATCTGAATGAATTTGATTTCAATATGTTAGACAATCATGGGTGGTACATATCTTACTTTTTTAGCTATATATTAAAGATTGGAGTTTCGTCTAAATCTTTAGTTACCATCTTATCGACATCATCTTTTTATTTCGTGTTGCTATTAGTTTTATTTTATACATATAAAAAAAAATTAAACTCCTTCATAGCATTAATTTTTATATTTTTAATTATAATAAACCCATTATTTTCAGAATCCCTTTATGGACAATTATACTTATCAAAGATTAGCATTTTTCCAGTAGTCCTTTTTTTGTTTATTTATACTAAAGAGTTTAAAGTTCCGAAAAGTTTTTTAATTAGTTTAGTCTTAGGATTTTTTATTTTATCTTTTCATGAAAGAGTATCTTTTTTTCTGGGTATATTCATTTTACTTGATTATTGTTTTAAATACTTAGAAAAAAAAAAAATTAATTGGATTGATAATTTTTTCATTATTTTTTCTTTGTTTTGTTTTTCTGTGTTTATTTTTAAAATTATAAATTCATCCTCACCACATCTCGATGATAATTTTAAAATATTTGAAAATATTTCAATGATAATTAATGATGAAAATTACCAAGATAAAATATTAAAAATGATCCTGGTTTTATCTCCATTGTTGTTTTTTTCTATATTTTGTGGAAAACATTTTTTTACGTTAATAATTTTTTTAATGCCAAATATATTAACTAATATTGGTGGTGCTGAAAAATTAGGATGGTCTGTACATTATCATTCATATTTTTCACCTTATTTAATTTTTTTTTCAACGATAGGTTTCAGAAATTTTTATAATTTAATTTATTTGAAAAATAAAAATAATTTTACTTTTTTTTTGCCACTAGGTCTCTTACTATTTAGCAGCATTATAGATCCATATAACGAAAAAAAACTTTTCAAGTTGAGAAGTCCATTAGAAAATAGATTGTTTCTTAATAATAAATATGTACTAGATGAAAATAGTTATAAATTGTTAAACAATTCAATAAATAAAAAAATTTTATTTTTTGCGGAGGTTAAAAAAAATTCATCAATTTCAATGAGGGAAAACCATACCCCGTATTTTGCTGGAAAACAATTTAATGAAATAAGTTTTTTTCCAATTGGAGTAGGTCTGAGTGATTATTTGTTAATTGATTATGAATTAAAGAAAAATAATCAATTTGAGATAACCTTAGATGCATTTAGACCATCTAAGAAAAAAAGACAAAATGCCTTAAATTGTATAAATAAAATTATTGAAGATAAATACTTTCTAGTTAATTCAATTGAAACCTCAATCCAAACAAAAACTAAAATTTTCAAGAAAATTAATTGATAATTAAATTATGAATAAATATTTATTAAATGTGATAAAAATTATAAAGATAAAAAATAAAAAACCTATCTTTAAAAAAAAAATTTTGTAAATAAAAAAGAAAAAAAATGTGACTTTGTACTTTAAATTTCCATTAGATAACGAGTTATATTCAAATGCAAAATAAATAAACAAGAAAAATACATTAAGAAAACTTAATTCAAAATAAATTTATTTTCTTTATTATTCAAACAATATAATTAAATGTGATTATATAAATACAATAAAGGTTATAATTTAAACTTATTTATGATATGCAAAAATCAACTAAAGAGTTTCATTTAATCAAAATTCATGACCAAAACAAAATATAGATATTTAATTTTCGTAAT
>Ga0209666_1002821_pt1 | contig 12893 bp, 8 predicted proteins | sample SaaInlV_125m_DNA_FD_184679 | JGI IMG/M metagenome (GOLD analysis project Ga0209666, IMG submission 184679) | Marine microbial communities from expanding oxygen minimum zones in the Saanich Inlet - Saanich Inlet SI037_S3LV_10m_DNA (SPAdes)... | ecosystem: Environmental > Aquatic > Marine >...
GCTTACCCTCGTTCGTCTCGACGCCTCCGCTGGAGTACTCGGACGAGGTGATCGAGGCGTGCCATGACCCATTATTAATCGGGGAGGCGAAGGAAGTGCGCGCCGCGCACTTAGAGGCGGCGGCGGCGTTGCGCAAACGACTGGCCTTTGTCGGATGCGACGCCGACGACCTGCGATGGGCCGCGGGCGCGCTGCACAGCCGGTGTTTCACGCACGGCCCGAGAGGCACGCACCTCGCTGTTCCCGGAGTGGACATGTGTAACCACTGCTTCGAGAACCCCACCGCGCAGGTGCGAGTCGTGACGTCGCCGGACGCGTGCCAGGGCGCGGCGGCGACGTTTGAGATCGCGGACGCGGAGCATCTCGAAAATATCGACAAGTCGGAACGTTTCTTCCAGCTCCGCGCGTGCGAAGACGGCGTGGAGGAAGGGTCGGAGATCACAATCTCGTATGGCCCGTGGCCGAACGACCCGTTCTTCCTGTACTTCGGGTTCGTTCCAAATCGTAACCCGAACGACACAGTGGCGCTCTTCGCCGACGCGACGGAGATTGAGGAATGCGCGTCGCGACTCGGGTTGATCGACACGAAAGCGCCGGAGGAGGTTTCCATCTCGAGCGGCTCGACCGAAACCGACATAGGGAGGTCCATTTCGTCGACCGCCGCGCGTCGACGCATGATGCTGACGCGCGAGGGCATAGACCCCGAGATACTGGAAGTCGCGCGTTTGTTGGGCGTGCCCGATTGGCGTCCCCTGGTCGAGGGGAGGTGCTTGGAACTGCTCCGCGCGTTTCCCACCACGCTCAAGGAGGACCGCGCGCTTCTCGGCGGCGGTCTGACCGACGACGAGGCCGTTGCCGTGCGGTACCGCATGAGCAAGAAAGAGGTTTTGCTGGGACCTATAGCGCAGGCGCGCGCGAGGGAAGCGGCGAGGGAAGCAGAGACGAAGTGAAGCGCGCGCGAGCGATACGCGTCGCGCCGTGATATTGGTATCTACCGAGAGCGTATTATCGTCGCGGTTTTTGTTCGGCGGACTCCCTCGACCTCGCCTTCTCGCCTCCCTTCCTCACGCCTTCTTCGGCTTGGCGGGCGCGAGCACGGACTTCCTCTGCTTGAGCATGTACTGGTACAGCATGGGGAACCCGGGGACGTAGCCGAGGAAGAACATCACCTGGATGGACGGGAAGTGCAGCGCGATGTTGTATGCGTTCGGCATGGCGACGGAAAACGCGCCCGACTTGACCAGGTGCTCGAACCCGCTGTACGCGCACCACAGCTCGCTGGAGACGCCGAGCGGGTACAGCACGATGAAGAACGTGTACCTGGCCCACACGATGGCGTGCGGGACGGTCCCCAGGAGCTTGAAAAAGTAGAAGGAGTACCGCACCACCTCGGTGATCCCCCAGCACAGCAGCAGAGACGGCACGCCCAGCCCGAGCTGCACGCCGCCCACCTCGCCGAACGCCAGGACGGCGGTGCGCGAGGGGGGGGAGACGTACAGCACGCCCCAGACCACCATCAGTCGCGAGGAGACCTGCATGGCGGTGACCAGCACGGGCGAGCGCGCGATGCCCAGGATGGCGTGCACCACCTCCAGGCACGCGGCGGTCTGCGCGGCGAGCAGGGGGATCTCGACCGCGGCGTACACGGCGCCCGCGCCGCCCGCGGCGAACGCCGCGGCGGCGAGCATGAGCACGTACGACCATCCCGCGATCAGGGACGCGTTGTACGCCAAGAGGTACGTCTTAGCGAGACTCATGTTGGTTGTCGTGGGGGGTGTCGCGCGCGGACGTGGATAGACGGGACGGGGACTCATCCTCTTTTTTCGCGACCGCCGTCCGGGCGAGCGGAGGAGCCGGAAAATCGTCGATGGACGTTTCTCATCATGTTTCTGTCCCGTCGCGGATTTTTCGCTTTCTCGACGCGATGCGCCGTGCGCGGCGACCTTTCACCGGAGCCATGGCTGGGATTCTATCCCAGAAGATTTGCGCCAAGATTTTAATTCAGGGTTTCATGGTTTTCTATCCCGTTGGAGCACGCGCCACGACGCTTGAAAGCGTTTCCAAATCTCGTTGGGGAAGCCCGGCCCGAGGCCCACTCTTCACGTCGCCGACAAGCCGACGTATCCCCCGAGGTGAGAATCCCCTCGGTCACGCCGCGAAGCGTCTCTCCCGCGCTCGCGCGCGCGTTTCTGCGCGCCGCGGCTGCGCGCTCGGGGCGAAATGCGGAACGCCTTCGCCTTGAAAAGAGCGCGATGTTCTTTTTGGTTTTCGCGCGTCGTCAAGAAAAAAGCCGCGCGAAATGCGTCCGGGTGGGCGCGTCTGGAAGACGCCCCGAGCGCTGGAATCGGGTCTGCGCCCGAGGGCAGACCCTGTCGCGTGCCCTGAACCGAGCGCGCGCGTTTCGCGGCGTTCCGATGACCCCTCGCCGCCTCCGCCGCCGTTCCTCATTCTCACGGACGTTTCTCTCCCGCCTTTCTTCATTTTTCTCGCAGTTCGCGCGCAGGCCTCAGGTGCTGCTAGCAGTCTCGACACTATGGGTGGCAAGGTGCGCGCGAATCTCCCCCCCGCGACTCCGCGCGCGGTCGCGCGCGACCCCGGCACCTCTCCGGCGTCTCCCCACGCCCGGGGACGCGCGCGCGTCCCCACACCCGCCGCCCCCTCGGGTTGTCGAACCGCGCGATGGAATCGGCCCGTTGGGGAAAAGACTCCAATCACAGACCCTGAAACGCGTCGTATGATGTTTCGTTTCGTCACGTTTTTTTTTTTCGTGCGCGAATGAGAAGATGAGATGAAAAAACCGCGGCTGACCGGCGTGCCCCGTCCTTTTCCCCCTCAATCACGAACGCGTTCGTCGAACCTGCAGAGAGATGCCGAGCGCATGGCGTCTATGCCCAAACCTCCTAAGCGCGCGCGCACGGCGTACCTGGTGTTTTGCGATAAGCACCGCCCTTCCATCATGCGCGCCGTGCACCCCGACCCGGCGGCTAAGTTCACGCGCGAGGAGATGCAGAGCGTCACGACGCGCCTGGCTGAGCTCTGGAAGCAAATCGCGCCCGAGGAGCTGGCGGACTGCAAGGCGACTGCGGACCGGCTGAAGGATGAGTACGACGCGGCGAAAGCCGCGCTCCCCCCGGGTGCGTTGAAACGCGACAAGGGAAAAAAGAAACACCAGCTCATTCTCGTGGAGGGCAAAGGAGAGAAGCCCAAGCGCGCGCGCACGGCGTACCTTATTTTCTGCGACCGGTACCGCAACCAGATCATGAAGGACGTGCACCCGGACCCCACCTCCAAGTTCACGCGCGAGGAGATGCAGACGGTGACGACTCGGCTCGCCGAGATGTGGAAGAACGTGGACCCGCGCGAGCTGGAGCAGTGCAAACTGGAGGCGGAGATGTGCAAGGACGAGTACAAGAAGCTCAAGGAGGCGTACGTCCCGCCCGTGTACGCGGCGAAGGGGAAGAACGGCAAGAAGGGCGCGGCGAACGGCGGTAAGCCCAAGCGACCGCGGACCGCGTACCTGCTCTTCGCCGAGGACTGCCGCGCGAGGCTCAAGAAGACCTCGCCTGATCTCTCCTTCACGGACGTCTCGCGCGTCGTGTCGTCCGAGTGGAAGGAGCTCCCGGATGGCAAGAAGAACGCGTACATCCGCACCGCGGAGAAGGAGCAGGAGAAGCACCGCGTCGCCAAGGCGAACTGGGAGGCGAAGCACCTCGTGGACAACGGTCTGACCGGCCTCGCCCCCGCGTGAACGCGGAAAGAGCGCGAAACCGTTACTTTTCCCTTTCAAAAACGACGCTGTACCATAAGGAGCGTCGCGCGCGCGGACGCCGAACGAGCCGACGCTCCCGCGCGCTTCCGCTTCGAAGATTGAGATTACGCCGCCGGGCGTCCCAGCGACGCCGCTGTACATTTCGCGGGACGCGACCCGGGCGAGCGAGAGAGCGAAGTCGCTTGAGATACCGAATTCTGACTGTCGCGAGGATACGAAAACAGGGAGAAACAAACGCTACTTCCCCTCCAAAAGTCGCATCGCGCGCTCCTCCATGGACTCGACCGTCTCCGACTTGAGCGCCATGCCGGCGACGGAGACATCCGTCTTGGCGCGCTTCCTTTTCGGACGGTCGGACGAGTCCGAGTCTGAGTCCGAGTCCGAGTCGTCCGAACCCCCGGAGTCGCGCCCTGATCCTCCCGAGTCCGAGGACGCGTCGTCGTCGTCCGACTCGCCGCCAAGCATTGCGACGCCCGCGCCCTCGTCGTCGTCGCCCGCCAACTTCCGCGCCTTGGCTTTGTTCTTGTCGCGCATGTCCCGCAGCCTCTGCTTCTCCCTGGCGCGGTCCGCGACGTCCGCCTCGAGCCTCTGCTTCTTGACCCGGTCGTAGTGCGCCTTGGTCGCGGCGGCGAGCGCCTCGCCGCCTTCGGGAACCGGGCCCGCGTTCCTGTCCCCGAGTGCCTCCAGGGGCGCCATGGCCTCGCCGTCCTCGCCGAACACAGTGCGCTCGTTCCCTCCGTGGCCGCCAGTCTTGATGCGCAGCTTGCCCTTCTTCGCGCGCGCGCGCAAGGCGGCGCCCAGGTCCGCGGGGCCGTCGGCGAGCGCGGCGCGCGCCGCGGTGGATAAGTTTCGCTCGTCATCGTCGCTCTCGCCGTCCATCGAATGGTTCGCGCGCTTCACGGTCATCAAGTCGTCGTCCTCGTCCGCGCCGTCGATCTGGATGCCGAAATGGCCGCCGCCCGCGCGCTTGACCACGCCCCGGTCGCGGGTCTCGTCCGCGCCATCGTCGTCCGACTCCGAGCCGCTCGCGTCATCGGAGGAGGAGGAAGCCTCCGCCGTTTCCCGCGCGACGCGTCCGTCGTCCTCCTCCTCCTCCTCTTCCTCGTCCTCCTCGTCCTCGTCGTCGTCGCTTTTGCCGGCGCCGGCTTGCTTTTGCGACTTGAGGAAGCGCAGCCTCGGCGGATTCGGGAGCCCCACGGAGTTGGCGAACTTCTCGACGTCAAGCGCGTCGACGTCGAACACGTCTTTGTTCGGCTGAAGATAGACGCTTCTGAGGTAGGACACCACCGCCCTCTGCGCGAGGTATTTCAGCTCCGAGTCCTTCCCGAGCAGACCCTGGATGCTGGACGTGATGGACACGTTCTTCGCCTGGTTCAGGCGCATGGTCTTCAGCGGTACCTTCGCGGCGGCGAGCTCCTCGGCGAACTTGGCCTCGGACGGCGTCAGCAGAAGCAGACCCTTCCCCTCGGCGGTGTATCGCGCCGTGCGCCCGACGCGGTGGATGTAGCACGGGACGTCCTCGGGGCAGTCCGCCTGCACGACCCAGTCGACGGCGGGGAAGTCGAGACCGCGCGCGGCGACGTCCGTGGCGAACAGACACACGTGGTTGGCGCGCGCGAAGCTCTCGAACGTCTTCATGCGCGCCTGCTGCTTCATTCGGCCGTGCAGCATCGCCACCGGCACGCCCGGTCGCATGCGGCGGAACACCTCGTGCGCGAACCTGACTTGTTTGCAGCTGGACAAGAACACCAGTGTCTTACTCGTGAGGTGGCTCTTGATGAATGCCCACAGCGTTTCCATCTTCTTTTCCAGCTCGCACGTCGCGACGAGCTGCGTGAGTTTCGGCGGCGTCGCGCTCGCCGACTCGGCGTGCACGGCGAGGTACTCCGGGTTCCTCAGACTGAGCCGCGCCAGGTCCTTCACAGACTTGGTCTGCGTCGCGCTGAAGCACAGCGTCTGGCGTTTCTTCGGCAGGTTCTCTAAGATCGCCTTGAGCGTGGCGGCGAAGCCGAGGTCCAGAATGCGGTCGGCTTCGTCTAAAACGAGCACTTTGAGCGTCACGCAGTCAAACAGAGGCGTCTCGTCCATGTGCTGCAACAGTCGGCCCGGCGTCGCGACCAGCAGGTTCATCTTATTCACCGTGTCCTTCTCTTCCTTGACGTTCTTGCCGCCGATCAGCAGACCCGCGCTGAGCGTGTGGTACGACCCGGCGTCCACCAGCTGCTTGAAGATCTGCATCGCCAGCTCGCGCGTCGGCGCGATGACCAGTCCGCCCAGGCCGTCTTGCCTTCCCCACTTTTGCCGGAACAAAATCTCGAGCAGCGGAATGACAAAGGCCAAGGTTTTCCCCGAGCCCGTCTTCGCCGCGCCGAGTACGTCCCGGCCGCACAGCGCGTGCGGGATGGTGGCTCTCTGAATCGCGGTCAGCTCCTTGAACCGCGCCGCGGCTAAGCCTCGCTGCGTCGGCGTCGAAAGAGGCATGTCCTTAAATTTGCGCACGCCGATCAGAGACACGTCCGCGTTGCCCCGTTCGCTGTTTTTCCGAGGCGCGACGCTCAGCGGATTGGTGCCCGGTTCCGGTTTCGTGGCCTGTTCGCGTCGGAGATGGGCGGTCGGGAAAGACGGAGACGCGGGCGTCGTCAGTGATACGAAACGAACGAGAAGGGTACGGTCACGTCCGGTGGATTTCCCTCGCGTCTCGGACGAGGATGTCGTGAAGTCCGTAAAAAGTGGCGGCGGTTCCGTCGGCGGCGCTTCGTCGCGCGACACGCACCTCGATGGCAGCCTCGAGCGCCTCGATCTCCCGGTCGACCATCTTCACGCGACCGCCGCCGCCCTTCTCATCGGAGCGGCGGCCTCGCCCTCGGCCGCCTTTGCCGCCATCGCGACCCATGACGTGTGAACCGCGCGTCACCTCGAGTGGCGCACCGCGCCGACAAATGCGGCGAAAGTTTCGGCTCAGTCTGCCTCGCGAACTGCCCAAGAATCTCGACCAAAAAACTCTCGAGGCGCGCGTAACAACACTTCGTCCCGTCGCGCGCGCTTCCCGATGGGGGCTCTCCCCGACGCGTCCCGCGTCGGCGGCACCTGGTTCCCCGACGTCGACCCCGAGGAGTGGGCGCTGCCTGACGGCCTCGCGTCGCAGGTCATCACCCCCGCGCTGGTGATCGACCTGAAGAAAGTGCGCCAGAATGTCGCGGCGGTGAAACGCGCGCTGGGCGGCGATTTGAACCGGTGGCGCCCGCACCTCAAGACCACGAAGATGTCCGTGGTGTGGCTGGAGCTCGTGCGCGCTGGCGTCAAGAACTTCAAGGTGGCCACGACGAAGGAGGCTGCGGTGCTCGCGGTGACGCTGGAGACGTACCTCGACCGCGACGACTCGAAGAAAAAAACAGAGACCACCTTCGAGGATGCGAAAAACGCGAAGGACCGGCTCCGGCGACGTTTGATGAAGGAGAAGGCGGCGTTCGACGTGCTCGTCGCGTACCCGCTCTGCGGACCGGCGCGCGACAGGCTCTCGTGCATCGCCAAGGCGTTCCCTTGGATCCGCTGGTCCTGCCTCATCGAAGCCGAGGAAGCGTTTTCGACGGACGAAGAGGCGGGTCTGGAGAAGACAAACGCGTCCTCCTTCAAGAAGAGACGAAAAACCGGCGCGGCGACGTCTGACGACGAGAAAAAAAGCCCTCGCCAAAGGCGTTTCGAGGATGATAACGTGGGGTACTTCGTGGACGTGAACCCCGGGATGCACCGCACGGGCGCGGAGGCGCGGAGGCGCGACGGCGCGTCGAAAAAAAGCGCGGACGCGAGAGCGCGGGACGTCGCTTTCGACGCGAAAATATGGCGCGCGTGCGTGAACGACCCCACCGACGAAACGGCGTACCTCGGTTTTCGCGGCGTGCACTTCTACGAGGGCCACCTGTCCGCGTGTGTCGCGCACGCCGGCTCGAGCCTCGTCGAGACGGAGATCGCGCGCGCGCGGCGCGCCGACGCGTGTGCGGCGCTGTACGAAGACGTGCTCGCGCCGCTTCTGAGTTATCTTCGCGTGAAAGGCGTACCCCCTATCGAGCTCGTGACCAGCGGCACGCCCGGGTTCACGCACGCGCTGGAGTTTGACGTTCGGAACGCGCTCGTACTTGGCATGGAGGTTGGTGAGACCCCCGAACACGTCGGCGGGTGGGTTTTGAGCCACCGCGTGTCGCCGGGCACGGTGGTGTTCCACGATTGGCGCGGCGAGCGACAGAACCCGGGGCTGGAGTTGACGCCGGCGGCGGTGCTGATGGCGCGGGTGGTGTCTTTGCCTGCCGGAGGACGCGCCACGCTGGACTGCGGCTCCAAGGCCATCGCCGCGGAGGCGGGCGACCCCGCGGGATACGTGCTGGGGCACCCGACATGGCGCGCGCTCGCGTGCTCGGAGGAGCACATGCCGCTCGCCATATATGGTCATTCGACGAATTGCTCGTACCGCGAATCCGCCGCGGCAAGGCTCCCGGAGGCGCACGGCTCCATCGTCGCCGGGGAGGTTTCCGGGATCGACGCGGGTAGCGCGTACGTCGGCTCGGAGGACCTCGCGTCCAAGCGGATTAGGCCCTGGGACGTCGCTCTCGCGAAGCGCTTCCACGCGCTCCCCAAGGACGGCCCGGGGACGGCGACGGCGGCGCGCGGGGACCGTCCCTTGGGATCCCGCGACGGTGCGGGACGCGCGGAGAAGAACGCTGAGAGGGAGCTGACCGGAACGGAAACCGAACGTTTTGAGGAGGACGACCCCGAAGACAAACGCCTGAACCGGGACGGCTCCGGGGACGATCTCCCCAGACGCGGGGACGTGGTGTTTGTCGTCCCGGAGCACGTCTGTCCGACGGTGAACTTAGCCGAACACGCCGTCGTGCTCAACGGGGGCGAGCTCGTGGGGGTGATGGACGTGGAGGCGCGAGGGCACGAGCTCGTCCCCCCGGACCTGCCTCCCGCGACCACCACGCGGGCGCTGAGGAAAGCCGCGCAGGAAAGCGCATGACGTGGGAAGTGCAGCGAGAGAAGCGGCGCGCGAACGAACGTCGACACACTGATGAAATCATGTCGTTCCACAAACTCAGCGCCCCGATGCATCGACATTCTGAAACGGCTCGTCGCGATTTCCTGTAAAGTTCGGGTGGCGTTTCGCGGGATCGGACGAACCCCGCGTCGCCCGTCCCGTGGGTCAGCACACCAGGGCGCGCGAGGCGGGCGACACGCGACGCGCGCGGAGTCACCGGCGCGTGTTGTGGGGGCGCGGGAGCTCGCGGCCGGCCGGGGCTCAGCGGTGAGGCGTTCCGTCCAGACCTCGGCGCTCTCGGGAAATCGCGCATCGTGCCGTTTGCTTCGCCGATGTCGAGCCAGCAGGCGGACGTCGAGTCGGCGTTCGCGAGCCCGCCCGGTTCCGTGGACGCGCATCCCCCGACCTCGCCGCCGCGCGTCGACAATGGAGGCCCACCCGCCACCTTCGCCGAGCCGCCCTCCTCCGCGGTCGTCCTCGACGCCAAGCACGTCGTGGCGGACGGCGACACGCTGGGTCTGATTGGCGAGATGTACCAGACCCCGGTGCGCGTGATCCAGCGCCTGAACGACCTGCACCCCGACTCGATCATCTACCCGGGAGAGACGCTCCGGGTCCCGACGCAGCTCCAGTCTACGACGCACGTGGTGGTTCCCGGCGAGACCCTCGTCTCCATCGCGAGGCGATTCGACGCGCCCGTGGACCACGTGAAGGCGCTCAACGGGCTCGCCGGCGACGACGTGATTCACCCCGGGAGGGAGTTGCGAGTGCTGCGAGGCACCAACGCCATCATCGCGCGCCGCGAGCGCGAGCAAGCGTCGGAAGAGCTGTCAGAAAGCGACGCGACCGCGATGATGCCGACGGCGTCGACGTCGACGCGCGAAGAACGCGATGACGAACGCGACGCCGAGCGTGACGCCGAGCTCGACGCCGCGCCGACGCGCGTCCCTTCCCGCGGGCCCCGCGGGTCCCGCGGGTTGTCGGCGGTGGCGTTGTTCCCGGCGCGCCTCCTGAACGCCACCGTGGACGCGACCCTGCGCGTCGCCTCCGAGCTCACCAGCTCTCTGGGCTGGCGGCTGATCCGCCTCCCATCGGGCGCGGAGACGAATCAGCCGCGAAACCGCCGCGATCAAAAACCAAGCCGCGTCTCTGCTCGGCCCGGCGAGAGTCTCGCGTCGGTCGCGGCGAGGCACGGTTTGCGCATCCGCGAGTTACAACGCGCAAACGGCATCACGAGCGACGCGCTGGATGTCGGCCAGTCTCTGCGCGTCACACGGCTGAGCGCGTCCGAGCGCGCGCCGCGTTTGCGCAGACGCACGCGTAGACACATGTTCGAGCGCGACGCCGAAAACGACGCGACGCGCGACGTCGACCGCGCGTGGCGTCGGTGGCGCTGGCGCTACGAGCCGCGCGGGGAGGAGGCGCGCGAGTTTTTCTCGCGGCGCGCGGGCGTGGGGAGGAGCGATTCAAACGTCACGGAAAGGAGCGATAAGGTGAACGAGGCGATACGAGCATCGTCCTCGGGAGAACGACCGCGTGTCTCTATGACGTGGGAGGATCGGCGGCCGCGTCGATCGTCAACCAAATGGCACCCAAAGTTCGCCGCGCCGGTGCACAAAACGCACGACGCGTTTATAACGAGCGGGTTCGGGTGGCGCTGGGGCAGACTACACGCGGGTGTGGACCTCGCCGCGAACGAGGGTACGCCGATTCGCGCCTCCGCGGGTGGAACCGTCGCCGAGCGCGTGTTCGACGCGGGAGGGTACGGGTGGCTTTTACGCGTGGCGCACGGCGACGGCTGGGAGACGCGATACGCGCATTGCCGCGAAATAGATAAACGCCTAGTCGTCGGAAAGAAGGTGCGGCGGGGGCAGAAGGTCGCCGAGGTGGGGAACACGGGGAGGTCGTTCGGGCCGCACCTGCACTTCGAGGTGCGGCGAAACGGCACACCCGTCGACCCGCTGACGTGCTCAGACGCGTGATGTGCGCACGTGCGACGGTGTGTCTCTTATATAACAGACACGGAGCGGTCCGCGTCGCGTTGTTATGTTACGCGACGGCTTTAGACGTTTTTTTTCAAACGTTTTTCGTTAGGACTACGTTCGCTCGCGACGTCCAGACTGTATCGGTCATCTCGGCAGCTCGTGCGCTTTGTTCGGGATCGCGAGCGGGTCGTCTTCTCCCACCGTGACCTCGTGAAGCACGCCTCTGTACGTGTACCTGACCCGCAGGTACGCCTTCTCGTCTGGACACGGGTCGCAGAACCCCAACAGGCTGGGCTTGTGCGCGCCCGCGTGCACGTCGAGGTGCGAGTCAAACACCATGAACTGCGCGGCGACGGTCACGTCCAGCCACGGCGCGGGCGCCGGTTTCGTCGCGCCGTCCCGATCCCCGTCCCCGTCCCCGTCCCCGCTCGTCCCCGTCGCTCCAGCGTCGCGAGTGTCGTCCGCGAGAGGTGCCTCTCCTTCCTCGCGAAACCCTTCCACGATGGGATCGTCAGCCTTGGGACGCGCGCGTCGCGGGAAGTGACCGAACACCGCGCGTTCGACGACGAGCCCGTTTCGCTCGCGTTCCTTCGACGTGCGCGCGGCGGCTTGCGCCTTGAGGAGCTCCTGCGCCGCGCGCGCCTCTTTCTTGTCGGCCGCCACCTGCGCCGCGTGCTTCGAGCGCAACGCCGCCTGCTCACTGGAGCGCAACTTCAACGCGTACGGCTTGACGACGTACCGCTTCGCGAGACCCACCGCCGCGAAGGGAATCGTCAACGTCGCCAGCGCGTTGATCGGCGTCGCTCTCGGCGCGATCAGGACGGGAAACTGGAACCTCTGTCCCGAGTGGTTGAATCGCAGTTTCACGTGTACGCCCCTGATTCCGACGCTCACCGACATTCCAAGCGCTGTTTCGCGGTTCATCTTGCGCGTGCACCCGACGTCGAAGTCGATCGCCGTCGTGCCCAGACGAACGCCGAGCCGGAAGGTGGACTTTTTCGAGAGGCGCCGCGCGATGAACCCGGCGACGCCGGTGGACGCCGGTCCCACCGAGAAATCGGCTTTCCAGCTGGTTTTTCCCTTCGCGCGCTGCGCGCCGGTGGTCAGACCCCCGACCGGACCCACGTTCCACGTCAGATGGCCTTTGCTGTGCTCAGACAGCGCCCGCTGGACACCAACCTCCAGCCCCAAACCGCCCTGCGCGGCGGCGTACGAGTACGCGAGCGTGCCCGCCGCGCGCGCGCTGAGCTGCCGCTGCACGTGGAACGTCGCCGCGCTCTGCATGGACCCCGCCACCAGAGCGCACTCCCAGCTGGTGTGCTCGCTGGCTGTTTTCCGCAGTCCAACGATGAGCCCTCCGGCGCCGGCGCCGCGGCTCATCTGGCCCTGCGCGCCGACGTACGCGACGGCGTCGTCGGACCACGTCGGGACGTCAAACACCGAGTTGAAGTCGACGCCGTTCAAGTCGAGAAACGGCGATTGGTTCGCGACGCCTCTTCTCGCGGCGATTAAAGTCCTTCGGTACGCGACGTGCTCGTCGAACAGGTGCGCGGCGGAAAAGCTGAACCCGTAAGACCCGCGGAAGTTCAGTTTGGCCTCCATCTGTGCCCTCGCCTCTTTAGCGCGCGCGCGTTCAAACTCCTCCGAGATCTCGCGCAGAGTCTTTCTGCGCGACCCGACTTCGAGGCCGGCGTTTACGCCCGCCATGCCGTACACATCGTACACGCGCCTTTTCTCCTTGTCGCTCAGGATCTCGTACGCCTCGTTCACCGTGTTGAAAGACCGAGAGGCTGCCTCTCTGAGCACGGAAGAGGAGTGCTTATCGGGGTGCGCGACTTGCGCCAGCGCGCGGTACGCCTTCTTGATGTCATCTTCGGACGCGTCGCGCGACACTGCGGCCGATCGGATGGTGATTTTTCGGGTGAGGGGGAGGCGGGGAGGGAGCGAGCGGGGGCGCGGGTCAGCGGTTCGCGCGACCGCGAGGAAAGACGATGTCGGTCTCGTCGAGATTCTGCGAAGGTAGACGCGCGACGCGCGGCGGCGTCTCGGCGAGAGCGCGCGTTTCCCTTCCGCCTCTTCGCGAGGCGGACTCGCCGTTCAGAAAAGCGCA
>Ga0209666_1002826_pt1 | contig 12888 bp, 10 predicted proteins | sample SaaInlV_125m_DNA_FD_184679 | JGI IMG/M metagenome (GOLD analysis project Ga0209666, IMG submission 184679) | Marine microbial communities from expanding oxygen minimum zones in the Saanich Inlet - Saanich Inlet SI037_S3LV_10m_DNA (SPAdes)... | ecosystem: Environmental > Aquatic > Marine >...
ATCCGTGCACGGATAACGTGCTGCAGGCGGCGTTCGCGGGGGTGCAAGGCTTGACGACGAGCGAAAAATTGGAAAAGATGGGACGACCGACGAACGCGGTGAATTCGTCGAGTCAGTATTTCGGTTTTTGAAAATGAATGCGGCGTGTAATCGAATCAATCTAAACATCTATGCTTCTATTAGGTGCGTGGCTTCGTCGACCGCGCTGTCTTCCTCGCGCAGCTCGCCCCAAGACGTGCCGACGGCGAGTTTGATTGGCGTCGGCACGGCGAGTTTGATCGCGTTCTCCATGACGTTCTTCACCGCTCGCGCGCACTCTGGGACGTAGTCTTCGTCGACTTCGAACAAAAGTTCGTCGTGGATCTGTGCGACGAGAGTGACGCGCTTTTTATTCACTGATCCCGGCGCGACGTCGTTTGCAAATCTTCCCGCGCCGACGGCGCTCGTCCATCGCAGCATCGCCGTCTTCATCATGTCCGCGGCTGTTCCTTGAATGATCGTATTCACAGCTTGCCTTTGCGCCTCGCTGCGTTCGCTGAAGACTTTGGAGTGGATTTTCGGCAACGCGCGATGTCGACCGGACATCGGAAGCGTCACCGCTCCGGTTTGTTCCGCGCGTTGCAACACGCGAGTTATCCATTGATTCACCTTTGGAAACGCTCGATGAAACGCGGCGATGTATCCCTGCGCCTCGCTCTTCGGTACGCCGAGTTTTTCGGCCAAACCCGTGGCGTGTTGGCCGTACACGATTCCGTACGCCGTGCGCTTGGCGATGTCACGCGTGCTCTTTTCCGCTGGCGCGTCGAGCGGTAAGCCTTTACCGGCGTTCCAAATCGCCACGAACACGTCGCCTTTCGCCTGTCGTAACAGCGATATGAGGCGATCATCGCCGCTCAAGTGTGCCAAAACTCGCAGTTCAATTTGACTGTAATCCGCCGCGATGAATGTGCGCCCGGTGGGTGCGACGAAGCAGTTTCGCATCGTTCCCCGACCTACTTGCTGAATGTTAGGATGACTCGAGGACAATCTCCCGGTCGCCGTCTTTGTGTTGTTCCATTGCGTGTGAATTCTGGCGCGACCGTCGGCGGCGATGACGGCTGATTTGTCGTAATTGTCGCACATCGCTCTTTCTTTCAACGCGCCTCGATGATTCAACACGATTTGTGCGAAATGATGATGCTTCACTAGCGACTGCAGGACTTCGACACTCGTCGATAAATGGCTGGACTTGGAACCTTTCATCGCGTGCGCGCTCGGCGTCGGTAGCTTGAGCTTGTTATACAAGACGTCGGCGACTTGCTGCGCGCTCGCCAAATTGATGTCGACTCCGATGCACTTTTGGGCCTCGCGCTCAAGCTCTTCGACGCGACGATTCGCGGCCCGTCTCTGCTCGTCCGCGCGCGTCCGATCGAACCCAACACCGTGGTGTTGAAGCACGCCGAGAGCGACTGCGACTTTGGCTTCGACGTCTCGCGCGAGCGGGGCGTCGCCTCGAGGGACGAACGAAAGCGCCGCGGTCAAGTCGGATTGAAAACACCCGAGCGCGTCGCTCCATGATGCATCTTTACACGCGCCCGTGTCCGCGATGCCCCCATCGTAGGCGCGATCGGGATTGGCCAACCACGCGTCGATGCGACAATCGACGACGCGCGTCGTCGACGCGTCCACGCCAGTCACGCCCGCGTCCATCGCCGCGTGAACGATGTCTTGCGCGTGATACGTCACAACTCGACACTTCGCAAAAATCTTTTCTAAACGCGCTCTCGTCGTCGCGCGGTTCGCGGCGCGCAGAAAAAACGCCTCTCCCGTCGACGCCATCACCGCGCCGAAACCGAGCACCGCTCGATCGACGGCGGACGCGTCGTCGTCGTCGCCATCGTCAGCATCACCACCGACCGCCGAAAGAGTCGCGAAGCGTTTCGCCGCCTTTTTCGCCGCCTTCTTTTCGTTCGCATCGACGTCACGAAAATTCGAACTGTACCCGAACCAAATCTCCAAGTCTCCCGCCACGCGCGCGACGTCTCTTCGCAGCACGCCGAGCGCGCACGTCGCGTCCTCGCCGCCATCCTCCAACGCTCGATCGAACGCCTCTCCGCTGTGGTCCGCATCGCACCACGCCGCATTTTTCTCGAAATCAATCCCCTCCATCGCGTCTCCTCGTCCGGTCTCGAACGCCAACGCCATCGCCTCCGCCTCCGCGCTCGGTTTCGCCTTCGCCTTCGCCTTCGCCTTCGCCTTCGCGCGTCGCTTCTCGCCGCCTTCGCGCGTCGTCGTCGTCGTCGTCGTCGCCGGGCGTTTCCGCGTCGCCGACGCGTCGGCGTCGACGAACACCGGCGCGACGGTCGTCGTCGTCGTCGTTTCCGTCGCGTCGCCGGGCGGCGGTTTGGTTTTCCATCGCCATCGAAACGTCGCCATCGCGCGCCGTCGCGTCGCGCGCGCCGCTCGCGCGTCGCGACGCCGCGAGAACTACGCGCGATACGCCTCGCGCGCGCGCGTGACGGCGTCGGCGCGCGATGGCGTCGCGTCGCGTCGTCGCATCGTCGTCGCGAAGTGCGGTGACGCGCGCGTCACATCGAAGCGACGCGCGCGTTCGACGCGCGACGCTTCGACGGACGCGACGGACGCGCGCGCGCGCGTCTTCAGCGCGCGCGTCGTCGTCGCGTGCGCGATCGCGATCGCGATGGCGTCCGGACGCGCCGGGACGCCGGCGGCGACGCTCGGGCCGCTGCGCGCGCACGACGCGAAGCGCGCGCTCGCGGTGGATCGGTTGATCCTGGGGGCGTCGCCGCTGGCGGGAATATACCGCGGCGTCGACGCGAGCGAGGCCGCGGCGACGGTGCGCGCGGCGCTCGACGTCGGGTTCACGCGGTTCGACACGGCGCCGCACTACGGGTTGGGGCTGAGCGAGACGCGCCTGGGCGAGGCGCTGCGAACGCACGCGAAGAAGGCGGTGAAGGTGTACACCAAGGTGGGAAGGGTGATGAAACCGATGGATGAAGTGACGGAAAGCGAACGCGAGTCGGTGGTCGAGTGGGGGAACGTGCCGGGAAACGACGGGTGCATATTTCCAGACGCCCCGCGAGACGTGTTGCCCGTGCTCGATTATTCCGCGAATGGGTTCGTGCGATCGCACGCCGATAGTTTAAACAGGCTTGGGATTGATAGAATAGAGGGATTGAGGATTCACGACGCCGAGACGCCCGAAAGGTTCGAGGCGGCGACGACCGGGGGCGGCGTGCGCGCGTTGACGGCGCTTCGCGACGCGGGAACCATTTCAGAGGTATCGCTCGGGATGAACGACGCCTCGTACGTGTTGCGAATGATTCGCGAGAATCCCCCAGGAACGTTCGACTCGGTCATGATGGCCGGTTCGTGGAACTTGCTCGATCAAGACGGTCTCGAAGTCTTGCTCGAGTGCCAAGCGCGAAACATCAAGGTGCACAACGCCGGCGTCTTCGCCAGCGGCGTCCTCGTCGGCGGTTCGCACTACAAGTACGGCCCCGCTCCCGACGAGATCAAGCGGCGCATCGAAAAGTGGAACGTCTTGGCGCGCGCGTACGACATCCCTCTCCCCGCCATCGCCCTCGCCTTCGCCCTCGCTCCCGAAGTCGTCGACTCGTGCGCCGTCGGCGTCAAGTCCCCCGACGAGGTCGCCCAATCCGTCGCCTGGCTCGCCGACGCCGCCCGCGTCCCGCGCCAGCTTTGGCTCGACGCGCTTTCTCAAGGTTTACTCGCGTGGATCCCGTCCTAGGCCCTCGTTCGTCGCGACGACCACGCAATTCAGAAACATTCGGAAACGCTTGTGCCCACACCCGATCTCGCCTTTTCCGCGCGCGAAGATCTCGCGCTGACGGGGATCGATCGGGGGAAATGTTGGCGACACATCGCGACGCGCGGTGATGCGCGCGACGACGCGCGCGCCCTCGCGACCGCCGAGTCGGTTACGAAAATCGTCCGTCGACGCGCGCGACGACGCGCGCGCGCGCGCGTCGTCGTCGTCGTCGTCGTCGACGTCGTCGGAGGGACATCATCGCAACTTCGCGCGCGACGCATCGTTCGGCGCGGGCGAACGAGACGCGGGCGACGACGCGCGCGCGGCGACGCGAGATGACTGCGCGATGATGGAAGACGACGCGCGAACGTACGAGACGGACGATAGCGACGGGAGCGACACGGTGACGGCGCTGATCGAGAGAACGACGGAGACGGAGAAGATTACGCGAGATTACTGCGCGACGGAGGATTCGGCGCGCGAGCGAACGGGAGACGCGAACGCGAGCGATGCGATGATCGAGGCGTTGGAGGGGAAGATAAAGGCGTGCGAAGGCGCGAGCGCGTCTGGGAAGGGGGCGCAGGCGCTGTATGCGAAGAAAGCGGCGGCGGAGACGGCGATGGGGAAACTCTCCGACGCGTTGACTTCGTCTAAAAGAGTGATCGAGATAGCACCGCTCTGGTTTCGTGGTTACGTGCTGCTCTCCGAAGTGACGTTGCGACAGTGTTGCGACTCATCATCGGTGAACGACGTGGACGCGGCGAAAGAAATCGCAAAGGCGGCGCTCGAGAGAGCGCTTTTTTTGGAACCAAACGTCTCGAAAGATTCAAAGTTTCTTAGTTTATGCGCGAAAATCGGCGCCATGTCGGCTTCATAGGTCGCCGGCGCGCGGGTCGAATTTAGGTTCGACATTTAGGTTACGACGATAAGACGCGTCTTATTACACGTCGCGTCTTTCGTCCAGTTTTGCTAGCACTACTCTCTTCTAATACACGTTTTGACTGGTTGTACTAAGCCGCTCTTCGATCGATCACTCGAGCGACAGATTGCTCATGTCTGGTTCATCGCCGTGCTCCACGTCTCTGCTCGTGCGCACGTCCGCGTCTTCGCCGTAGCCGATGGCGCAATCGCACTGATACAGCATGAATTGCAAACTGTCTTCGTCGGAAATGTCCAGCGGTACGAATGAAATCAGGGAAAAATCCTCCATGACGCTCGCGATCGCGCGATTGAGCTTGCGATACTTTGGATCCATTTTTTCATCGAGCTCGTCCGCCAACGCGGTGTGATCTGGGGTGAGATATGGGTCCAAAACCGTCTTGTCCTCCAACATGTCCACCTTGCTAAACACGTTGACGTGCGGCAGCTCCAAATGCAACATCGCGCTCTGCGCTTGCAAGCATCCGGCGATAAATTTCGAGCCGTCGGTGATAAATTGCGAATCGAGCACGTACACGCACACCATTCGCCACCCCCAGTTCATCATCTGTTTCGTGAACGATCGAAACGCCGTGTGATGCGAGTACAGCTCGAGCTGCCCGGGGCAATCGAAGATCACCATGTCGTCCTCCGTGTACCCTTCCAGCTGTTCGGCCAGCCAATCGTCCATGTTATCCTCGAAGTACTCCATGCAGAACATCAGCGCGCCGTTCGGGCCGAGGTCTTCCTCCTCCATGACGTCTTCGAGGGAGATGAGTTCGCGAACGTCCGCAGTCACCGGGTAGCGGAAGTCGTCCGCCGCCGGGTCGAGGTTGATCACGTGCACCGTTCGACCGATCGAGGCGCAGTGCTGATGGATGTTGTAACAGTACGTCGATTTACCCGAACCCGCGGGACCGACGACGAGTTGAGCGTACGGCATGGCGGCTGACGAGACGCGAGCGAGGCGACGACTGAGGCGACGACGACCGAGGGGCGACTGTCGCGGGGATTTTGATACAAACAAAATGCGTCGAATTGATGATGAGAATAGAGACGCGCGAATCGAATAGAGCTACAGCCTATCCTTACGTTTGCGTCCGGTAAATTTGCTATCGCTTGCGACTTGGATGCCGCGATTTCTGTACTGCTCCTTCTTCTTGTGCACCCACGCTTTGCCTTTGATATTCTTCCCTTTCTTGTACTTCCCGCTCCTATCGCTCTTTCTTCCGTCCATGCGCATTCCTCGTCGCTCGATGTCGTCGTCATCGTCGAACTCTCCCTTCGGCGTCGGCAACTGTTCGGGCGGACCCGCGGCGAGGACTAAGAAATACTTCTTCGCGCGCGTGGAGTTTGGATAATCCACGACTAAACCACCGCTAAATCCAACGCGAAGCGCCGCCGTCGTGATCATCTCCGCCTGCCTCGGCCCATCGGGGTAGATTTGTAAAATCGCCTTGGCGCCGCGTTTCAGGCTCTTGTACAACTGCGTGAAAAACGTCTTCAATCTTCTTTGCGGCACGTGCGCGCTGTTATCGGCGTTGCACAACCACTGCACCGCGGAAATACTCACGCACCCATCGAACACGCCCGGTCGAAACGGCACTCCGTGTCCCATATCATTCCTCAACACGTCTCCCTCCACCTCGCGCTCCTTCGCCACCTCCAGCATGCTCGCCGACAAATCCATTCCGATCCATTCGTGTCCGAGCTCGGTCAAGCGATCGCCCGACAGCCCGCTCCCGCATCCAACATCGAGCAATAACCTCGGGACGCCGTCGTCCGGGAAGTTTAACAGCTCCACCGCGCGTTCGGTGAGCCGCTCTTGAATCTCCACCACGCGCGAGCTCTGCGAGTACTTTCGAGCCTCGGTGTCGTTATAAAACACGTCCGCGGGCGCGGTGAGCTCGGGACGAGACATCTGTGACCGTGTTCGTCCTTCTAGCGACGCGTCGCGCGCGCACACGTCCGCGTCGCGGTGTGCGACGACGCGAAAGTGCTCGGTGCGTGGCGGCGGCGTTTTCCGGTGCGGTCGATCGAAGCCGCATCGCGCGCCGCATCGCGCGCGTTTTCGACGTTCGCGCGCGCAACGCAGCGTGAGCGCACGCTGAGCGCACTCGACGTTATCGATGACGTCCATCGCCGGCGTGGACGACACGCTGGACGTCGACGCGACGGACGTGGTGAAAATCATCCTGCAGTGGGCGAGAGAATCCGGACTCGACGCCACGCACGCGGCGCTGTCCGCGGAGACGAACACGTCGTTGAACGCGATTGAAGACGTGGATGCGTTTAAACGCGACGTCACGCACGGAAGGTGGGACGCGGTGCTGCCACAGTTGGCGAAACTGCGACTGCCCAAGAATGTGCTGGAGGATGCGTACGAGCACGTGACGCTGGAGATGTGCGAACTGGGTGAACAAGACACCGCACGGGCGATTCTGAGGCAATCAAACGTCATGCGAGTGATGAAAGAGGAACAAAGTCGGCGGTACGGACGATTAGAGCATTACGTGAGCGCGAGGACGTTCACCGCGGAGGACGCGTACGCGGGGACGACGAAGGAAAAGCGACGGGAAAAGTTAGCCGAGGCGCTCTTGCGAGAGGTGGTCGTCGTGCCGCCGTCGAGATTGTTGGCGCTCATCGGCCAGGCGTTGAAATGGCAGAAGAGCACTGGGGCGCTGCCGCCTGGGACGGCGTTTGATTTGTTTCGAGGCCAAGCGCAGGTGGAGGAGGAAGAGGAAGAGCAGTGTCCGACGACGTCGCACAAGAGGATCAAGTTTTCCAAAAAGTCCTTCCCCGAGTGCGCGCGATTCAGTCCTTGCGGTGGTATGTTGGCCACGGGTTCGGCGGATGGATTCATAGAGATTTGGGATCCGTACAGTGGTAAGTTGAGAAAGGATTTGAAGTATCAGGCGGAGGATACGTTGATGATGCACGACGACGCCGTGCTCGCGCTCGCCTTTAGCCAAGACTCCGATATGCTCGCTTCGGGTTCACAAGATGGTAAGATCAAGGTCTGGCGCGTGAGCACGGGTACGTGTTTGAGAAAATTCGAAAAAGCTCATCAAGGCGGCGTCACGAGCGTCACCTTTAGCAAGGATGGTTCGCAGGTGCTCAGCGGATCTTTCGACGGTCTCGTTCGAGTGCACGGATTGAAGAGCGGTAAATTATTGAAAGAGTTTAGAGGGCATACGTCGTATGTGAACTCGGTGGCTTTCACAGAAGATGAGACGGATGTCGTCTCTGCGTCGAGCGACGGTTCAGTCAAGGTCTGGGACGCGAAGACGTCCGAGTGCAAGTGCACTTTCAAGCCACCACCGCCGGTTAATCCGAACAAAGACGATGACGAAGAGACATATCAAACTGGTACAGTCCCAGCCGTGTTGTCTGCGATTCCACATCCGAAAAATGACGCACAAATCATCGTCACTTCGAAATCAAACGCCGTCGTCGTGTGCACGCTCGCGGGCGACGTCGTGGAAACGTACTGGACGAACAAGACCGCGCTACCGCACACCATCGTCGCGGCGACGCCTTCACCGCGAGGTGAATGGATTTACGCCACGAGCGAAATCGGTGAACTGTATTGCTTTAGCACCGAAACCAAAAAGCTCGAGTCCACCGTCTTCAACCTGCACGAGAGCTCCACGCTCGGCGTCGCTCACCATCCTCGAAGAAACCTCGTCGCCACGTTTAGCTCCATCGGCGAACTCAAGACTTGGAAACCGTGAGCGCTGATCCCGTTGAAATTTGTATCTCATTAGTTGGAATGCGTATCGTCGCGAGAGACGCTCGAATCCGACCTCGCCGTTCTCCAGTCTCGTCGTCCCGGCAACAACACTTAGACTTCACTTCCACGCGCTGATCTCGCGCTCCATGGACGGTCACTACCGCAAAAATGCAAAATCCATCGAAGGCATGATTCGGCGCGCTTCTACGAAAGAGAAAGCCGCGGTCGCGTGCTCGGTGGTCACACTGATCCTCCTCGCGATGCGCTTCTTCATCACCGATCACGACGTGCTCTTCTTGCTCGCCGAGTTCGTGCACTTCGTCGGAATCGGGTTTCTGGCGTACAAGCTGCTGAAACATAAAAACTGCACCGGGTTGAGCCTGAAGACGCAGCAGTTGACGGCGGCATTCCTTGCGATTCGGTTGTATTGTTCGTTGATGATGGAGTACGACTGGCACACGCTGTTGGACGCGTTGACGTTGGCGGCGACGATATGGGTGTGTAAGATGATGAAGACGAGCGTGCGGACGACGTATAATGAAAATTTAGATCCAACGCCGCTGGCGATCATCGTCGGGCCGTGCGTGGTGTTGGCGGTGTTCGCGCACCCGACGACGCGACACTGGTGGATTAATCGCGTGGCGTGGGCGACGTGCGTGTACTTGGAGGCGATCAGCGTGCTCCCGCAGTTACAGATGATGCAAAAGGCGAGGGTAGTGGAGAGGTTTACGGCGAATTACGTGTTCGCGTTAGGCGTGGCGCGATTTTTGTCGTGCGCGCACTGGATTTTGCAAGTGTTTGACGGGAAATCATACTTGCAGACGGCGCTCGGCAAAGGGATCTGGCCGGTGATGGTGTTGGTCAGCGAGATCGTGCAGACGGGAATTTTAGCTGATTTCTGTTACTACTACGTCTTGTCTTTTGCGCAGGGAGACGCCAACGTCCACCTTCCTGTGTGACGAACTTGTGTCATAATCAGTTGCTCCATCAAATTAAAAACGCGCTACGCGACGTTATCGTGTCCTACGTTCGCCACGATGACCGATGCCTTCGGTGCTATCTTTTCTAAAGTTAACCTCACCGTGCAATCGTACTTGACGTGCGCGCCGGGGCACTCGAGCAACAAACACTGCTCGATCGAAGACAAGTCTTTTCCTTGTGCCACCATTCGAGCGAACACGACTTGCAACGGACTCATCGACGGATTGTACGCGGCGCATTCCAGCGACCATCCTACGAACACTCCACCACAGCTCGTTTTGATCGCAATACCAGCGCGCGATGAGCTATAAGGCGCGTACGCTTTACGCATCGCCTCGAGCGCGAGCGGCGCCAGCGCGTTCCAGTCGTCGCCGTGACGCTCCAGCAAGTGCGTCAACGGCATCAAGTCAGCCGACGGAGGCACCTTCTCTCCGTGCACGTAAGCTAACGTAGCGAATTGCGCGTTCATACCAGAATCATCGACCCACGACTTTTCCAACAGCAGCGTTCTCGCGCTCTCGTCCTCGCCGTCGTCTAACAAATCCATCGGCCCAAACGCGTGCGGCAAAAGTTCCGCCAGCGGCGATCGCCACTTCCTCGTCACGCACCGCAAGCCCCCGGCGTCGCGTAATTCATTCATAAATTGTCTACAGTGTCCACACGGCGCCTCCGTGGTCGCGATGGCTTCTACTTTCCGTTCCTCGTTCGCCATCGCCGTGACGAGCGCAAACTGCTCCGCGTGTATGGAGTGATTCAGCGGTACCGCGCTGATTTCCACGTTCACCCCCAAGTACACGTTCCCGCTCGCCCCTCGAGCCGCGGCGCCGACGTGAAATCGACTCGTCGGCGGTCTGGCGTACCTCGACACGCTCTGCGCGAGCCGCAGGAGCAACGCATCCGCGTCATCGGTGGATAGCGCGCGCCGCGTCGTGCTCACGACGCTCTCGAGAACGACAAAGCTCCCTCGAGCGACGGCGTCGTCGACGACGCGCGCGACGATGTCTTCGTGCGCGTCCGCTGGCATCGCGCGCGAGCGAGCGCCGAGACGACGTGTGACGACGGCGCGTTCAGAAGGAAATATTCAATGAAAAATGTGCTATGGCGTGCTCGCGTCGCGACGGCGCGTTTACTCGGAAGGGGCTTCGATCGGCGCTTGGTCGACGGCGGGCTTCGTTTCGTTGACGAGATTTTCGGCGCCGTCGACGATCTTCATGGAGATGATCTCGTCGTCGACCTTGAGATCGCGCAGGAGCTCTTGGTTCTCGACGACGTAACCGAAGATGGAGTAGCGACCGTCCAAAATGTTGGTGCCGGACGGCGTGAGTTCGGATTCGCGAAGGAGGAAGAAGAACTGGGACGACGCCGAGTTCGGTTCCGCTTCGCGACGCGCCATCGCGAGCGTACCGAACGCGTTGAACGGCAGCACCGGCTGGTCGCGGTAACGGCCGAGTTCCTCCAGCGTCAACTCGTATTCCGGCACCTTGTCGCCTTGCACCATGATTTCCAGAGGAACCGTGCGCTCGACGCCGCCAAGCTTGAAACCGTCACCGCCCTTCGGCTTACCGCTTTGTACGACGAAACCATCGGAGCGCTGAATCGGCATCTTGTCGTAAAAACCCAAGTTGATCAAATCGGCAAAGTTACCCGCGCTCACCGGGGCGTTGTAACCGTCGAGGACGATCTTCAACACGCCGCCATCCGTGTTCGCGTTGTCCTTGATTTTCACCAGCATGTCCACCGTCGCCCGACCCTTCAACAACGGCCTGTCCGCGTATTGCGCGGGGACGTCAAATGGGAAACCATCAATCATATCTTCCTCGATGCGACCGACGAGCGAGAGCGCCTCTTGTTGCTGCAACGGCACCTCTTGCTTGTCCTTTTGAGCGACGATGACTTGGAAATCCGTCAACACACTCTCGAGCTCTTTCAACGCCTGCTCACCGTCCGCCTTCTTCCCCGGCGCGAGAGCCTCAACGATCTTACCGCGTTGCTCCTTGACAATCTTCAAAGAGCCGTTCACACTCGATTCGACGCCGGAGAATTTCACTCCCGGCACGCGCAAGTCGTCGCTGATGCTCTCGAGCTTCTTCTGAATGGCGCGAATCGGCTTATTGCTCACCGGCAACGCGTTTCGCAACAGCGCCTTGGCGTTCGTGATGGGATTCGCTTCCAATCCAGCGACTTGGCCGATCTCCATCGGCGTCACCGGCGACGCGAACGCTTCCAGAGTCGGCGCGGAGACGCACGCCGTCGCGGCGATCGCCATCAAACTCTTCGCGATCGATTTCGCCGCGCTCGGGGCGTCTTCGCCCGCAGCGTGCGCGCGCACGACGGTCAACGCGCTTTGCTTGCGCGTGTTGACTGTTTTCGCGCGCAAAGCGCGCGCTGGGCGCGCGCACGCGCGTCCGATGGTGGGTGACGTCGACCCCGGCATTTTGGATAAAGTCGTCCTTTACGAGCGTCCACCAACGCGCTGAGTCGCACGAACGCGCTCGGGCGCGACGAAAAGCGCGTCGAAGCGAGTTTCCGTCTTCGGAGTCGTGCTGCGACGAGCGCGCGCGAATGTGCGGTCGCCCCGCGCGCGCGCCGCGGTTTTCGCAAACTATCGGCTACTCTAACGCTACAAACTCTAGACGCGCGCGTCGTCACCTGCGCCCGGCGGGCTCGCGATACGCCCTATTCGCGCGATACAACGCGTAGATTTCATCCCCTCCGATCGACGCGTCCGTCGGGCGGCTGCCCAGTCCCGCGCGCGCGGGTCCGTCTGTCTCGCGCGCGTTCGCCGTCGGCGCCGCGCGCGTCGGCGCCGCCGCCGTCCCCGCCCGACCGCGTTCCGACGCCCGCGCGCGCTCATCGTGCTCCAACATCGCTTTCGCCGACGCCGAGGCGTCGTATCCGCGCACGTCGCGATCGAACCGCTCGAGTCGACGCTCGACGTACGCTCGCGGCGGTTCCCGCGCCGCCCTCGTCGTCGTCGCCTCCACCGCGCGGTACAGCCCCGGGACGCCCGCGTTCGCGCGTCGCGCGCGCATCGCGAGCGTCCCGACCGCCGTTCCCGTCCCGCGCGTCTCGCGCGTCGTCGCGCGCGCGTCGAGATCGATCTCGTTCGCGTCGCCCGCGCCCGAGTCTCGCGCGTCGTCCCGCGCGCGCGCCCCGAGCGCCGCCGCGATGCGCTCGGCGCGCCTGCGCGCCTCCTCCACCATCGCGCTCGCGCGCGCGGGCTCCATCGCGCGCGGCGCGTCGCCGCGTCGTCGCGTCGTCGGCGCGCTGTGTCGACGCCGTGTCATTTCATGTCGCGCGCGTCGCGGCTCGTCTCGCTCGCCCCGCGCGCTCGCGTCGCGCGCCGACGCGCGACGCGCGCGATGGCGGGACCGCCGACGCCCGCGCGACCGCTCGGGCGCGTCGCGCGCGGCGCGGCGACGGCGAGGGTGAAGATCGACGCGTGGTTGGACTTTGCGTGCCCGTTTTCGGGACGGTTTTGGAG
>Ga0209666_1002827_pt1 | contig 12887 bp, 15 predicted proteins | sample SaaInlV_125m_DNA_FD_184679 | JGI IMG/M metagenome (GOLD analysis project Ga0209666, IMG submission 184679) | Marine microbial communities from expanding oxygen minimum zones in the Saanich Inlet - Saanich Inlet SI037_S3LV_10m_DNA (SPAdes)... | ecosystem: Environmental > Aquatic > Marine >...
CCGCTGGATGCGCGCGTACGTGTCCCCGAACGCATTCGGCTCGTTGCCTCGGAAACGGTGCCTGCATGCACGCGCCAGTCACGCAAAGAGCACGAGCCGCTGGATGCGCGCGTACGTGTCCCCGAACGCATTCGGCTCGTTGCCTCGGAAACGGTGCCTGCATGCACGCGCCAGTCACGCAAAGAGCACGAGCCGCTGGATGCGCGCGTACGTGTCCTCGAACGCATTCGGCTCGTTGCCGTTGCAGATGCCCTCGAAGAAGCCCTCGTCGGACATGGGCAGGAGCACGGCGACGGCGGCGTGCGGGTCGAGCGGCAGAAACGTCGCGCGCTGCCCGAGGAAGCAGCGCGCGTCCTTGCGCTCGAGGTAGGCGGCGGCGTGCGGCACGAGCTGCACGTGCTTCTGCATCTGCTCGCGGCGGAACGCGGCGTCCTCGGGGGACTGCTCGCTGTCGAGGATCCAGTGCCGCATGCGCGTGTCGATGGTCAGCAGGAAGAAAAAGACGACCACGCAGGCGCGGTACGCGAGCTTGCCGCCCTGCACGGCCGCGTCGAGCCGCCGCAGGTTGTCGACGACGTTCGGGAACGCGGCGTAGTACTCCTGCACGTTGACGAGCATCTTGTGGATCAACAGCCACACAAAGCCGTCGTGCTGCGAGTAGACAATGTAAAAGAGGATGTTGTTCATGTTCAGCGACTGCTGCCGCTCCTGCTCGGCGGCGGGCTCGGCGTCCGCGCGGTGCTCGAGTGCTTGCGCGGGCTCACGCACCGGGGCATCCGCTGGCGCTTTGCCCTTGTCCCGCACAGGGGGTGCGCCTGCGGACGCCATGCTGCTGGCCGTACGCCCGCGCCGCGCGCCGCGAGTTGCTGTGTCCCGCTTTCGTTTTTGCAGTTTCAAGCCGGGCAACCACTAACCAATGGCACGGGCAGGTGCTCGGCGCGGAGACGCTGCAGACCAAGGAGCCGGACAAGACCTTTGAGCTGCTGCGGCGGCACGTCGACACGCTGCGCACGGAGCACTCGATGTTCTTCGGGAGCCGCTTCCTGCTGGTAATCGAGCGCAACTTGGGCTTCGAGGCGGAGCACCTGTTCCGCGCGTGTGCCGACCTCGAGAACGCGCAGTTTGTCAAGGAGGCCAAGGACACCTCGCGCATCGGCGTGCTCACGACGCTCGAGCGCAAGCAGGAGTTTGTCACGTACGCCAACGTGATGCTGCGCGAGACGCGCGTGTTCGCGTGGGACCGCGACTGGGTGAACACGCAGAAGAACAAGACGCGCACGACGCTGTACGAGCAGCTGAGCTTCTTCGGGTACACCTTTTCGGCGCCCGAGAACCACTTTCAGCGCGAAAAGTTTGCCATCTCGGGCAAGGCCGCGGGCGGCAAGGACGACCTCTGCATGGCGCTGCTCATCGGCATGTACGTCGGCACCAAGCTGCGCAACGACCAGACCTTTGTGCTCTGACGCGGGCGCACGCGCATGCGCACGCGCAGCAGTGCCGTAGAGCGCGCGCCGGGGCTGTACCGGACTGAGGCCCTGCATGCGCTCACGGCAGTGCCGTTTGCAGTTCGCGCACGTCGCCTGAAAACACCAGTGTTTTTACCGTTTTTGCCCGCACAATCGCGAACTGGAGTATTTTGGGGGAAAAGTGCTGTCTATAAAAGGCTGGGCTTGGGCGGTATCAACAAGCAAAATGCCGCTTGCCAACGGCACTTGGGTTGAGTTCACGTCCTGGCGTGAGATGAGTAATGGTGAGATGGAGTACCTGCCCAACATCACCGGCGTCGTGGTAGCCAGCTTTATGCAGAACGGCGTCGGCTATTATACGGTGCAGCACTACGAAGGCAACAAGCCGGTTCCGGCGCCCAGCCGCCACCCTGTTCGCGATGATCCGCTGATGATCCGTGAGGTCCCCAACTTGCAGCCGTTGCGCGTTCTGCCTGAGAGGGCGGCTGCCATCGAGGCGGAAGCGAAGATGCACGAGACAGCCAAGCGTTAGTAGACAGAACACTCATAAAGAAGTTTTTTTTTCAAAACTGAAAATAAACTTCTGCATAAATACACTCCCTGGATCGCATAGAATCACACCTGTGCCTGGTGCCTTACGACAACATTCGCACCGTGCTCGAGGTTTGCAAGGAGATGGACTCCCGCATGCACTGCTGCGTGGTCGTGCCTGCGGCCGCCGACGCCGACAACGACTTGCTGCCGCAGCTTGTCCCCGAGCCCGAGCCTGCCGTCAAGTGCGGCAGCCTTCCGGTGGTCCGTATTCCGCTCGACCTCTTCGACAAGTTTGCGCGTAACGCGAGCGAGCGCAACATCTTGGAGTATTATTGCATGATCCACGACGACTCGTACCCCAGCGAGTTGTGCAACGGGCATTTTCCACTCAGCTTGTTCAGTGCCACGGCAAGGGCGCAGGAGGACGCTAAGATGCAGGACGAGCTGGCTGCCTCGTTTGACTTTAAGACAGGCTGGTACTGTCCCGAGACTGGCATGCAGGACGCCGGGGAGTTGGCGGCGAAACTCGACGACGAGAACAAGGAGGACAAGTACCGCGCGCGCGAGCTGTACTTTTGTAACCTATGCTACTTTTGCACTGCCACGCTCGACAAGATGAGCATGCATCAGCTTTGCACGCAGGTGCATGGTCTTCCGCAGCTGCCGAACATCATCACCTTGAAGGCGAACACCGTCGGCCCGTGGACGCTGTACGATGCGCTGTACAGGCATGTCGAGAGTTGCGCGCCGAGCGGAGTGGTAATCCCAGGCTGGGAGGTCTTTGAGGAGGTCTGTGCTTCGCAGCGCCCGGAGCGCCCCGTCAAGCGCCGGCGGCTTGCCGGCGGTGCGGCTGGGGGGAGTGCGTAAACTGCCCTTTTCGGTCGTTTGTCACAATAAAGCTAAATGCCGTAAATAGTGTTTTGACATTGCGTTTGAGGCCCCCACCTGCCCTGGCCTGGCCATTGCTTGGCATGTTCACCACCACGCACGCACCGGCGCAGCGCACGTGCAAGCACGGGCGCCCGCGCTCGTGCTGCGTGGCATGCATGGGCTGGCGGTACTGCCACCATGGGCGGTGGCGCAGCAACTGCCGGGAGTGCGGTTGTGGGAATTTTTGCGAGCACCAACGCAAACGCAATACGTGCAAGGAGTGCCATGGCAAGAGCATGTGCGCGCACCAACGCGAACGGAAAAATTGTACGGAATGCCACGGCGCAAGCATCTGCAAGCATAACCGCCGCCGCAGGACATGCAGGGAGTGTCCGGGCCCGCACCGGTGCGAGCACGGCGAGCTGCGGTACAAGTGCAGCCGCTGCGACGGGAGTGCAATTTGCCGCACGCCGCTGTGCGAGCGCGCGCACCTCGGGCCGCGCTTCCGCCACCGCTGCCGCTTCTGCGCGACGCACGCCTTCCCGCACGAGACGTTTGCGGGGGCGCGGCAGCACCGCACCAAGGAGCGCCTCGTCGTCGACGCCGTGCGCGCCGAGTTCCCCGCGTTCGACTGGGTGCACGACCGCCGCGTCGAGGACGGGTGCACCGCGCTGCGCCCGGACCTGCTCTGCCAGTTTGGGAGCCACGTGGTGATCATCGAGGTCGACGAGCACGCGCACGCGCGCGCGGGCACCGCCTGCGAGTGGGCGCGCCTGAACGCCCTCGCCGAGGACCTGCGCTTCCAGCCCCTCGTCGTCCTGCGCTTCAACCCGGACGCCTACACGGATGCAGCGGGTGTGCGGCACCGCGCGTGCGTGCGCCCGGACGCGCACGGGCACTTGGTGGTCGCCGAGCCGGACGCGTGGCGGGCGCGGCTCGAGTGTCTGCTCGCGCGTGTGCGCCATTACGCGACGGGTGCGCCCGCGGAGATGCTCGTGGTGGAGCACCTGTTCTACTCGCGGGTGCTTGTGCCGCCGGGGCTGTAACGCATGCCGCGCGCGGAGTGGAGCGTCGGCATCACGCCCTGAGCCGCCGGTCGAGATGCTCGTGGTGGAGCACCTGTTCTACTCGCGGGTGCTTGTGCCGCCGCGTGTGGGAGAACGCTGGTGTGGGAGTGCGGTTGGCACACCTCCTCTCTGTCGGTGCACTTCTAAACATAAGTCTTTTACATGTTATCGTTTATGTATGTGCCTAAAAACACGTGTCCTTACATTTACTCCGCTTTTATGCGCCTGAGCATGCTTGCGTCGCATACAGACGTCACGCCGGTATTGTACTGGAAGCGTACTTTAGGCACAGCAGGTTGTGCGTCTGACCACTCGACACCCAAAACCAGTGCCGTCTCCTGTCGATTGGTATCGAAGAAGACAGCTACCGTATCATCCGTCCTGATTTCACCCTCAATGAGCTGATGCTGTAAATCAAGTAATTGCTCTTCCTTTGGCGATACAATATTCTCAAAAGGAGAGTATGGGGGCGAGTATGGGGGCGAGTGTGGAGCATTACCGGGAGACGGTGGTGCAGAATAGTCGTCCGTGTCGTCCGTGTCGTCTGCTTGCATCTTGTGTAGTGGGGCAGTTTTGTCTTGTATATATACCCAAAATGTTCTATTTGTAGTTTGTTTAAAGCCATTTCAGTGCGCATGCCCGCAATCACGCGCATGATGTCAAGCACCGAAAAAAGCTCGCACGTGGGGCTCTTGCGTGACGACTCCTGCCACGTGCGCCGGTGTCTGCCCATGCGCATCCCCGCCCGCGACCAGCGCGTGCGCGCGCAGGGGCTCGAACACGCACACCAACTCCGGCGCGGCCTCGGCCTGCGCCAGCCGATGGAACACGCTCTCTGCCTGCGGGCCGCGCCAGCGGCTCGCGTCGCCCGGGAACAGCTGCAGCAGCACGGCGACCGCGCGGCGCACCTGCACGCCCTCGTGTGCGCGCGCGACGAGCACGCTGAGCAGGCACTCGCAGCCCCGGAGGTGCGCCGGGCTCGCGTGCCGCCGCAGCGCGTGCAGCTTGCACGCGAGGCTCTCGATGCGCGCGGGAGCCTGTGCGCACAGGGCGACGAGCGCGGCAGGCGACCACAGCTTGAGCTGAAAGACAGCGTCGAGGTGCGCCAGCCACTGGAACGTGCGCAGCTCGTAGTCGCGGAACGCACAACGCGCGAGGTAGCCGTCGGCGGTGCGGAGACACTCGAGGACTAAAACATGTACAGGCGCATGCGTTTCTACGTCTGTCTGCGGCGCGCCGCTTGCTAGCCCGAGCAGCGCAAACACGCGGCGCAGCTCCGCGCGGTCCGCGCGGTCGACCAGCGCCCGCCACGCGTGCGCGCCATCGTGCAGCAGCGCGGTGCAGAGCGCGGTGGGGGTGCACATGCACGCGCGGATGCGTATGCGCTCGTGCATGCATGTATACCGCAGTCTCTTGTTCAGTGGGTTTACTGCGAGAGCGAGTGCTAGGATGCAAATGTGCACACACACGACATTTGCTCCTGCCCCAGCGCTGGCCTGCACCGCCTACCCTTGCCCATCCCGCGCGCTCTCAGGTCAGGCGCAGCACCTTGCCGTTGTGCTGCCTCGTGCAGTCACACAATTTCCGCCCGTGCCTCGGTGTTCGCTTGCCCCCGCCCACACTGGCGCAGCGCCGGCAGCTGCCGCACCTGTTCGAGGCCCCAGCCGGCGCGCTCGCAGAGCAGGCGCAGCACCTTGCCGTTGTGCTCGCTCATGAAGCACGCGTCCCCGAGCTGCGCGCCGTGTGTCTCGACCGTGCTCTCGACGTTGAGCAGGCGCACCTCCAGCGCAGCCAGCCCGCGCGCAAGGCGGTGGCTCGCGTGCAGCAGCAGCCCCGCCGCGAGGCCCCCGACCGCGCTCACCACCACCCACGAGGCGGGAGTGCTCTCAAGACTCGGTGCCATGCTTGTCATGCGCCGTCGAATGCGCCAGCCGTGTTATTTTACCCTTTTTTATCTCGAAAACACGAGTGCCTGTCTTGTGTTTACACTGGATTCAGTAAGAAACCGATACGCATTTGTGCGAGTGTCTCATCGCTGGCGTCCCCGGGGTGTGCAAAGTGCAGTGTTGCAGGGGTGAGGGCCTGCGGCGCGCGCAGCGCTTTCGGGGTCTCAATCCGAAACACCGGTGCTGCCAGTGCGACCACGCGCCCGCTCTGCGGCCCGCTGCCGAGGCCCGCGGCGTCGGAGGCTGGCACTCGCACCTCGCGCAGGGCGTCTGGCTGCGCGTGCATCTTGCGCACGTGGATGCGCAGCCCGCGGCGCGAGCCCATCGTTGCGCCGCAGAACACGCACACACACGCCAGCGCGGGGGGCATCTGCACAGTTCACGTATCTCGTGTTTGAGCCTTGTAAATAAAAGCACATCAGCCGTGAAAAAACAGGCGTCGAGTTCCGAAGATTTGCGCGCGAAAACACAGGTCTGAGTTCCGAATATTTGCGCGCGCACATGCCCGTGGTGCCCGCGCGCGGCGACCGGTGTGCACGCATGCACGAGCTCAACGCGGACGTGCGGCGCCAGTTCCGCGCCCGCATCGCTCAGTCAGCGCGCGAAAACTCTCCGCAGGCGAGCGTGCGCGAGATGCAGCGCCTCGCCGCGCGCCACGCGCAGCTCGTGCACCAGCTGCAGCAGCTGCGCGTGGACAAGAAGCGGCGCCGGGAGGACGCGGCCTAGGCCCAGGCTGGCGTACGCGCACGCTGCTGGATGCAACACCAGACGGCCAGGCAAGCGCAAGCTACGGAACAGAGTCACTGGTGTCGCCGGTGCGAAATTTATTCGATTAAATCCCTCCAGTGCATGCATCTGTCTCACCCCGATTTTGCCGCGCGTCACGCCTGCAGCTGCGTGCACACGCGCTTCCGCGGCCCGAGCCTCGCGTGCGTCGTGAGCGCGTAGAGGCACACGCTCGCCACCACCGGCGCGTCCTTGAGCACCAGCACATGCGCGCGTCACGCCTGCAACTGCGTGCACACACGCTTCAGCGGTCCGAGCGTCGCGTGCGTCGTGAGCGCGTAGAGGCACACGCCCGCCACCACCGGCGCGTCCTTGAGCACCAGCACATGCGCGCGTCACGCCTGCAGCTGCGTGCACACGCGCTTGAGCGGCGCCAGCGTCGCGTGCGTCGTCAGCGCGTAGAGGCACACGCCCGCCACGACCGGCGCGTCCTTGAGCACCAGCAGGCGCTTCGGGGGGTGCCGGTCGCCGTTGGCCGCCGCGGTAATCCCGCAGATGACGCCGACGGCGACGAGCGCGGCCGCGACCGCGTACAGCCACGCGCACACGCGCCGCCACGTGTCGTGCGCGACGCCGGGCGCGAGCAGCAGCGCATGCGCCCCGATGCCAAGCAAAAAGCTCGCGCAGAACACAAAAAAGGTCGCGAGCGTCTCCTGCGTGCGCGGCACGAGGCAGTGGTGCTGGATCGCGACCGCGAGCCCGAAGCTCGAGACCGCGTAGAGCGCGACCGCGGCCTGGTGCTTGCGCGCGTACACGACGCACTTGCAGAACATGTCCACGCACAGGCACGGAAAGACAAGGAAGAGCGAGAGGTACGAGAGCCCGCACTCGAACGGGATGCCCTCGTCCTCGACCGTGTCCTCGTGCGCGTGCATTGTCGCGTGCAGGCTGCTCAGCATCGGCAGGCACACGCACACGACCCACACGAACCACAGCACGTCGATCGCCACCACCAGCCCCCAGTGCGCGCCGTCGCCGTCGGCGCCGCGCGCCGCCGCCACGTCCACCCGCGTCTCGCCGGGGCACAGCGCCTCGAGCGCGCCGAGGTGGGTGCCCTCGCGCCCGAGCTTGCCGTCGAAGAGCGGCGGCGGCGGCTCGCCCATCGCAAACGTGCGCGCCTTGCGATGCGTCATCTGCAGGTCGACGACATCGAAGATACTCATACTCGCGCGCGGCGGTGCGTGGTTTATATAGCCGGCAGAGCAATGTGTATGTAAGGTGCGTGGCGGTTTTCGTGTACTATTGCGGTTCAAGGGCGTGTTGCATTACAAAGGCTCAAAGCTTCAACTGCGCGCCATTGCAATCGGCGACCTGCGCAGTGTACCGGGTCTCTGCGTGGGTGGTTGGCTACCTATATTTTATTTATGTTTTTATTTATTTCCACACGAATGTCCCTGATGATTTTCATGCCCGCCAGTGCATTCCGTGGGATACAAATTCGACATTAGACGAGACTCAGGCTGCTTTGCATTTTATGCAAGCGCAGGTCCAAGCGCAATGGATGGTGTTGCTTGAACAAGATAGTTATTGGGTTCAATCTATGTCTCAGAAAAAAGACATTTCGTGCCCCTGGTGTACGAACGGACATGAAAGTTCCACCCTGAACTACACGAATGATACATGCGGCCTTGCTCAAAATTAATCGCTACATACATAAAACAAAACAACTACCGCCGTGCGCGCTTCCCGCCCGCTTCACCCCGCGCCACCGCGACCGGCGCAGCGCGCCGGCACACCGAGCACCGCATGCAGCCCGCAGGCGCCTCTTCCTCCGCCCCAACCGCCGCGCGCGCCGGCGCCCACGGGCGCACGTGCACGTTGGCCGCGCCCGGCGGGAGCAGCCAGAGCCTGCGCGCGGGGTCCCAGCGCGCGCGGTCGGCGGGCGCGGCGCGGCTGTTGGCGGCCTTGAACTCTGCGAGCGCGGCAAAGGGCACGCGCAGCGCGGTGCCGGCGGCGGCGTCGGCGCCCGCGAGGAAGCGCGCGAGGCACGCGCGCGGGCCGGCGCCGGCGGCGGCGAGGCGCACGAATTGCTCGACGAGCTCGAGGCTTTCCTGCATGTACCGCGCGTAGCCCGCGTCGCGCGCCTGGCGCAGCTCGTTCTGCAGCACCGCGCGGTTCTTGGCGACCTGCGTGCGGTATGCATGTCAGAAAATGCGAGCATGCACGCGCGCAAGTGCATGCCTCCGTCGCAAAGCACAGCGTATGCACTTGTCCCGAGCCGGTGGGCATGCGCACACGCAAAAACAGAGCATCGGTGACAGGAGTTTTTGCCTGTGCCTCGGTCACAAACACGTCGACGAGGTACGGGCGCGCCGCGTTCGCGGCGCCGCGGCCGCCGCGGCCGACGGTCTGCACGAGCGTGTGCACCGAGCTCGGCACGCCGCAGATGACGACGCGCGAGACGCGCGGCATGTCGACGCCGGTGCCGAAGCTTGCCATGGTCGCAACGAGCACGTCGAGCTCGCCGCCCACGAAGCGCGCCTGTGTCTGCAGGCGCTCCTCGTCCGGGAGCTTACCGTGGTAGAGCCCGACGCTGGCGGTGGGCAGACGCACTTGCAAATGCGCGTGCAGTGCCTCGACCTCGCGCACGGTTGCCGCGAAGACGAGCGCCTCGCCGGGCGCGAGCCCGCGCACACAGCGCGCGACGCAGGGGCCACCCGCATCGGGACCGTGCGCGTACATGGGCCACATGCACGCCGCGTCGCCGCACGCGCACAGCCGCGCGCCCTTGCGCGTGTGGTGCACGCAGAGGTGCAGGTTGTCGCGCGCGTCGGGGACCGCAAAGTGCCGCGGCGCGCGCAGGCGCAGCAGCGCCTGCAGGTCCTGGCGCACGTACGCGGTGCACGTCGCGCTGAAGCAGTAGATCGGCACGCCCGGGAACGCCGCGCGCAGGCTCCCGAGCCGCAGGTAGTCGGGGCGGAAGGTGTAGCCCTGCTCGACGACGAGGTGCGCCTCGTCGAGGACGATGTAGGCGAGGGGCTCGCGCCCGTGGGCCTCCGCCAGGCTCGCGGCAAAGTCCTCGCCCTGCAGGCGCTCCGGCGTCGTGAAGAGCAGGCGCCCGTGGTCGCACGTGGCTGCCGCAAGCTGCGCGTCCTCCGCGGGGCCCATGCCCGAGAGGTTGAGCGCGACGCGCGCGCCGGCGCGCGCGTTCAGCTTCTCGGTCTGGTCGCTGATGAGGCTGCACAGCGGCGAGACGACGAGCACGCGCACGCGCTCGTGCAGCACCGGCAGGCAGTAGCACACGGTCTTGCCGAAGCCAGTCGGGAAGTTGCAGATGAGGTCGGGCGCGGTGCTGGTGCGCGCGGTGATAAAGTCCACCACCTCCTGCTGCGCGGGCTTGAGCGTGCTGAAGCCCCACACGCGCGTCAGGATCGCGCTGGCGTCGTCTGCGGGCGCTGGTACTGGCGCCTGCGGCGGCTCGGCATCCGGACCGCCCGCGCGCAGCACGTGCTCGAGCAGCCCGCTCGTGTGCTCGCTCGTCTGCAGGCCGGGCGCGTGCGGCGGCTCCGAATCCACGCCGCCCGCGCTGCGCGCACCCGCGTCGCGCGAGTCGACGGGGTGCATGAGATGGCACACAAAACACTTGTAACGCACGGCAGCACTGGGCTTTCCTTTTTTCCACATTCGGCGCGCTTCGGATACGCGCTCGTGCCTGGGTATATACAGTTTTTGGGCATGTGCGCGGCATCATGAGCGAGTACGAGCCTGAGCTGCTGCCCTCAGAGACGCTCGCGCGCCTTGTGGAGCTCCTGCGCGCATACGAGGCCACGCCTGCCGCTGCCAGCGACGCGGAGGCGGACGCTTGCATCCGGCAGCACATGCTGCTGGGCTTCCGGTGCGACTTTCTGAACATGCTGCGCGGCGAGGAGGAGCGCCTGAGCCCCGAGCTGCAAGCGCGCCTCGCCTCGCTGCGCACCACGCACGAGCAGTACATGGCGACGGCAGTCGTTGACCAGTACGCGTGCGGGCACATGGTGCAGCTGTACAACGACTTGCGCGAGCAGCACGGCAAGCACCAGATCCTGTGCACCGAGCTTGACGAGTTCAACGCCGAGCTCGCAGATGCCAAGGCGCAGCGCGACGCGCTGGGCGCCGAGTGCCAGAAGTTGCGCGCCGAGTGCGAGAACTTGCGCGCCGAGTGCACGCGGCAGCAGGCACTGGTGCAAAGCGCGGAAGAGCGGCTGGCGCAGGCCCAGAATGAGGCGCAGGAGCGCACCAGGGCGGCGAGAAAGACGAGGGACCAGCTGCAAAAAACGGAAAAGACGCTTGCAGGGCTGCAAAAGACAAAAGATGCCCTTGAAGCCGAGATTGAGTTACTTCGCCAGCAGCAGGGCAAAGAAAAGGTGCTGCTCTGCCACGAGCGCGGACTGCCCGGGCTCGAGCAGGCGGTATACGATCTCGAAAAGCTCCTCGAGTCCACGCCGCTCCACACGATGATGGCATGCCAGGCGCTGAGCAACATCGACGGTTGCGCGCTGGACCCGTGACTGGCCTACTCGCGAGCGCGAGGATAGGAAAAATTAGTGTTTACGCGGTCCGCCGTAGCGCGGCCTGTGTTTGCATGCCGGTAAAAATGAAAACAGACACCGTGTCCGGACACAGATCGCGGATCCACGCGCTGCGTGCATGCTGCGGCTGCACGAGGCCGCGGGCGGCGGCTGGCGCGCGCTGCGCACCGAGCGCGGCGTTGGCGCCTTTTGCGAGCAGCTGGAGCGCGTGCCGGAGATGCTGAACCAGAGCGTCGAGCCTGGGCGCGCGCGAATCTTCTGCCAGCGGCACAACGTGTGGCTCGTGCACGTCGAGGAGGTGCAGGGCACGGGCGCCGAGCACGTGATGCACGAGTGCGAGCCCGCGGTCATCGGGCAGGTGCGCGGGGGCGCGGCGCTGCGGCTGCGGCACGCGCAGTTCATGTCCGACGTCGCGCTGGACGCGCTCCCGAGCCTGTGTTTTGACGAGCACCAGTGGCGCGCGGTGGAGGCGGGCACGGCCGCGCCGCTGGACTGGAGCGCTGCACCGTACCAGATCCGGCTGCACCGGGTCGTCATTGTCGTGCGGGCGCAGGTGTTCACCGCCGTTGCCTGCCGCTGTGGGTGCCCGCCATGACTGCGCGCGGGTGCACGGGCTCGAGTGACGCTGCCCGCGCTCGCGTGTTCGCAGGTCACGCGCGTGCAGCTGCTCCCGGCAGTGCGCAACCGGCGCGTGCAGCGGCACTCGGCCCCCGTCTGCGTGAACGCGTGCTACACCAGCGCCATCCACGGGGACGCCGAGCACCCGGAGCGCCTCGCGAGCATCATGCGCACGGAGAAGCTCGGGGCCTGCGGGCACGTGCACTCGGTGTCGACCATCTTTGGCGTGCTGGAGCTCTTCCGCAAGCGCCGCGGCGAGTGCATGGTCATCGGCAAGGCGTGAGTTCCGGCGGCGGGGCGCGCGTGCCTGCACGCGCGCCCCGCTCGTTTGAACCGAGATGTATATGCAGGCAAAAGCACATGACATGTGCGAGTGTGCAGGTACCGCGACGCCGAGTGCATGCAAAAGGACGTCTCCTGGCTGTGCATGGTGCTCGGCTCGTACCCCGTGCTGCCGGACGTGCACATGCACATGTGCATCATGAAGGCGAGCACCGGGACCTACATGGACATCGAGGAGCACGGGTACGTGCAGCGGTACCTCGCGCGGCACTGGCGGGACGCGCGCGGGGAAATTGCAAGCTTTCGGCCACAGGTCCCGCCGCCTGTCCCGCACGATGTCCTAGCGCGAATCTGTGCTCTTGTCCGGTATGCACGGGTACAGACCGCGCCGTGTGCGAGCAGGTGCAGGAGCTCGACGTGCACTGCCTGGTGCACGTCTCGGACTTGGCGCGGCTCTGGCGCTGCGTGCTCGGCCCGTGTAGCAGTACGCACGCCGACGTCGTGGAGCAGCTCGTCGGGTGGAGCCTGGACCTCAGCTGCACAGTCATGGGCGTGTGCATTTATCGCTTTGCGCGCAAGCAGACGGCGCCGAGCACCGCCCCGCGCCAGCTCGAGCAGGCGGTGCACCGCCTGTGCGCGGGGGTGCACGCGGTGCTCGCGGAGCTGCCGGTGTGACCTCGGCTGCACGCTTGTGCGCGGGTGCATCGATCCCTTTGCGCGCAAGCAGACGGCGCCGAGCACCGCCCCGCGCCAGCTCGAGCAGGCGGTGCACCGCCTGTGCGCGGGGGTGCACGCGGTGCTCGCGGAGCT
>Ga0209666_1002830_pt1 | contig 12874 bp, 6 predicted proteins | sample SaaInlV_125m_DNA_FD_184679 | JGI IMG/M metagenome (GOLD analysis project Ga0209666, IMG submission 184679) | Marine microbial communities from expanding oxygen minimum zones in the Saanich Inlet - Saanich Inlet SI037_S3LV_10m_DNA (SPAdes)... | ecosystem: Environmental > Aquatic > Marine >...
GGTCGAGAGCCTCTTCGCGCGACGCCGACGCCGAAATCTCCGAAATCGTTCGCGCGATCGGCGGACGGCGTCACGTGCGTCGAGCGGCGCGGCAAGACGCGGTCGTGCCCGCCGTGCCCGCCCGAGCTCCTCGAGAGCTCCTCGACGGTCTCGGCGAGCGGAGGCGGCGACGTGAATGACGCGACAACCGCGCAGAGCCGGAGCGAACGCATTTCTACGAAAGTCATTCCTCGCGTCGAGTTGGAGAACGTCCAGCGCGTCTACGACGCCGTCGCGAAGCAATGGCACGGCACGCGCTACCGCGCCTGGAGCGGGGTGGAGGATTTTGTGAACCGAATGAATCTCCGCGGCGCGCTCGTCGCGGACGTCGGGTGCGGGAACGGTAAGAACGCGCCGGCGGTTGTTCGTTTCGGTCAAACGCGAGGCGGCGCGGAGGTGATCGGATGCGACTTTTCCATTCCTCTGCTGGAGATTTGCGCCACCGAACGCGGCGACGAACGCGTCGAGGCGTTCGCCGCCGACGCGGCGTCGTTGCCGATGCGCTCTTCGTGTTTCGACGCCGCGCTGAACATCGCGGTGCTGCATCACGCGAGCACGTCTGAGAGACGCCGGGCGCTCGTCTCGGAGACCATGCGGTTGTTGCGCGTGGGGGGAGTCGCGCTGTTCTACGCCTGGGCGCTCGAGCAGGAGACGGGGGGTGTGTCCGGTCACAGGTTCGAGTCCCAGGACGTGCTCGTGCCGTTTCACAAGAGAGCAGAGACGGTCGGGAAGAAAAAAAAAGAAAAAACCCTCTCGGAGGATGCGGAGGATGGCGACCAAGACCAAGACCAAGACGCGCGTCGCGAGGGAGAAGACCAAAAAGTCTCTCCCTCGGGAGTCGCGCGGGTGTTTCAACGGTACTGCCACGTGTACAAGGAGGGCGAGCTCGAGTCTTTGTTCGACCACCTCCGCGAGTGGTGCAGGGTGGACCGCGTGTACTACGACTGCGGGAACTGGTGCGCGGAGGTGACGCGCGTGAAGTGAAACGAAACGATCGACGGCGGAGAGCCGCGGCGGTCGCGGAGGTGACGCGAAGAAGACATTTTTTTGCCAAGTGTTTTTTCGAGTTTTCAAAACGTTCAAAACGTTCAAAACGTTCAAAGCGTCTATCCTATACCTCCCTTCACTTGGGCGGAGGCTTGAGTTCGCCGCCGAGCTTCCTGTAAAATCCGGGCGGGCCCACCTCCGCGCCCTCGTGCTGCGGCGTGATTTCGACCTTGTTGATCTTCGTGCCGTCCTCGGTGAGGAACAGCGCGAACTCCTCCGGCCCGATCTTGACGTTCTTTTGTGACGTCGGAATCTTCTCGAGGTGCGGCATGGGCGCGAAGGGCTCGCCGGTGTGGTCACCGCTCACGAGCGTGAGCGCGGCCCACGAGCCGTTGGCCTTCTGCTTCACCGATTTGGTGGGCGCGAACGTGAGGTTCGGGAACGAGGCTTGCAGGTTCTTGAGCGCACCAGGGAACTTCGATCTGTCCAACACGACGGGCTTGGCGTATTCAGGGACGAATTCGCCGACGAAGCGGAGTTCGAAGTCGTCCGAAAGGACCGCCTCGAGCGAGGCCTGGAGCTCGGGAGTCATCGGCTTACCGTGGAAAAACTTCGCCACGGGGTCGGGGAGGGGTACGGATTGCATGCAGCCCATGATGTGTGTGCGTGTGCGAGGGGGAATGGCTGTCGGAAAACGATGCGATCTCGCATAACGAGAGAGTGCATAACGAGAGAGAAGATTTTTTTTTGGCCGACCGATTCGGGGTCGGCGTCGACAGCGAGCCGGGTCTCGGCGGAAAGACGCGCAGACGCATCGATGAAGCGATGCGATTTTTCTAGCGAAAAACGCTATGGGTTTTTTCTGTCTGAGATCTTTTTCCCAAATTTGAAGACTCCGCACGCCGTGACGTTCCTTGTTAAAATCTATTTCCGCGATTCGATGGTCGCGAAATGCCGCGCGCTGATTCGCCGAGCGGCCGGTCGAGGCACCTGTCACCCGCGCGTCCACGGAAGCATCGGGGACGGAGGGGACACTCGACGCGGGCTCGGTCTGTCCGGCACTCGGAGCGGCGTCGAGACACCTGAAGAGGGGCGACGAGACACGCGGCGCGTGTTCGTCCTCCCCCGCCTCACGCACGGAGGTCGCGCGGCAGAGGCGAGGCGTGCGTCGAGCGGAGGGTCGCGTCGCGGGGCCAATCGGGTGCCGGAGGCGTTCCTGATTGACGTCACCTCGCGCCGAGAGGGGAAACTCGCGGGGTCGATCGGGGAGGTCGCGGGGTCCGCGAGCGCGCGTACCGCGGGAGAGCGGCGAGCATGGCGACGCCGGCGGCGATGCGCGCGACGCACCGCCTGACGACGCCTTCGTTCGCGCGCGTCGCGCCGCGCGCGCTCCCGCGCGCGTCGAGTTCGAGTCGGTCTCGACCGTCGCGCGTCCGCGCGTCGGGCGAGGGCGCCGGCGCCGGGGGCTGCGCGGCGCGGAACGGCGCGGACGAGACGCCTTCTACGTCCGGCGCGGTCTCGGACCCGGCGCGGGACTTCGCGGTCGCGCCCTCGCCCTCGAAGCGCCGCGCGAGCGCGGGGCGAGCCAAGCTCAGGCGAGGCGCCATCGGCGTCCATCGGTGGGGAAGCGGCGAGTACGACGGTTTCGACGACGACGCGCGTACGTCGCGCGCCGCGGAAAAGACGGACCCGTCGACCGATACTCGCGTCGTGACCTCCGCCCCGACGCGAACGGACGCGGAGACGAAGCCGCGCGCGGCGGCGACGTCGACCGGCGGGGAAGGTTCCGCGCGAGACGTCTCCTCCGCCGCCGACCGATACTCCGCCCCTTCCGCACCGAAGAACGCCGACACCGAGCTGGTGATGGTTCTCGAGCGCCGCGGCGACGGTTGGGCGGAGGAGGTGTTTCCTCACGTCGCCATGCGTCGTCGCCCGGTGGCCGCCGCGGCGGCGGCGGCGACCAGCCGCAGGTCCGCGCCGGACCCGGCGCAGGCGTACCTTCAGACGACTCTGGGGCTGAGCGGCGACGAGGCGGCGACCATCGTTTCGGCGGCGGCGGCTTGGCGTGTCACGCGCGGGGGCCGCGCGCTGGTGGACCGCAAGATCATGCGCGCCGTGCAGGCGAACACGAGCGCCGCGGTGGAGGCGCTGTGCGAGCTGGGCGCGTCCATGGAGGACGTCCCGGACCTGCTGCGGCAGATGCCGCAGATTTTGGCGGTTGTGCCGAAGGATGAGTGGAACCGGAACCTGCTGGAGTACGTCGTGCGCGCGAAGGTGCCCGGCGGGGGCCGGTTCGGGCGGCTCAAGCTCAAGGCCAGACTCCCCGCGCAGAAGAGCATGAACCAGGCGGAGGCGAGCATCGAGCGACGCGCCGCCGCGGAGGCGAGGAAGACGCGCCGCATTTTGAAAAACGAGCAGATTGTCGGATCTGTCGGATCAAACGCGAACGAGTCGAGCGACGCGCGCCGCGTCGCGCGCCGCGCGCGCGCGGGCTCTGACCCGCTCAAGCCTTGGGTGGAGGACGTGAGGGATAAGCGTCAGTGCGGTCGCTTGACGCAGGAGCAGCTGTATTTGCTGGACATCGCGGGCTTCGACGCGACGGTGAAGGAAGCCGCGGGCGGCGAGAGCAACCGCACCTGGGAGATGTGGTTCGACGAGCTCGTCGAGTATAAAAACGTCGTCGGGTCGTGCGAGGTTCCCGAGAACCGCGCCGACGCCGGCCTAGGGCTGTGGGTCGAGAGGCAGAGGCGTAAGCACGCGGAGGGTACGTTACCGGAGAAGGCGCTCGCGCGTCTGCTGGCGCTCGGCGTCTCGTTCGAGGGGTACGAGCCGACGCCGGCGAAGGCGACGTCGAAGGCGAAGGCGAAGACGGAGCGAAAGCGAACGAGCGCCGAGAAGGAGACGACGCCTTTGACGTCTGCTCGCGTCGAGCCGACCGAGACGCTCGACCGCGAGACGTTGTCGATGATCGCCTCCCTGAAGGCGTTCCAGAAGGAAAACGGCGAGTACGCGGAGCCGCCGCTCGGGTCGGAACTCGCCGTGTGGTTGGCGACTGTTCGCGCGCGCGCGGCGACGGTTGCGGTTGAGAACGCCGCGTCGGACGCGCGCGCGGAGTTTTCCGAAAACTCGTCATCCGCGCTCATGTCGATCGCCGAGCGCGACGCGCTGCTTTCGCACGGCGTCGAGCTCGAGAACTTCTCTCCGGTGTGGCTTGGGGAGCTCGAGCGGTTCGCGTCTCTGCGCGCGCACCGCGTGACTCTGCACGACCCGAAGGCGCACGCGGCTTTTGTGCGCCGCGAGCGCGCCGCCGCCAACGCCGGGCTCTGCTCTCGCGCGCGTCTGATGCGTTTGAGACACGTCGGCATGTCCGGCATAGCCGGCGCTTTACTTCTAGACGAGTGCGAGCTCACGAGCGTGGACGAGTGTTTGTCGGACGAGTCGGACGACAAAAGCTTCGAAGACAGAGACTCTTCTCTGTCGTCGGACGAAACGGATCTCGCGTACGACGGGTTCGACGGCGGAAGTCTGTCTCTGCGGACGGTGGCGGCGCTCCCGCTGCGCGAAAACGTTTTCGCGCGGGAAGCGGCGCGCGCGGCGCGGTTGGAGGCTGAGAAGCTCTCTTTGGTGGGAGAGAGGAAACCCACGGCGTTCAACAAATCGGCGCGCGCGCGCGCGAGGCCGACGCCGGTGGACGCGCCCGGAGGAACGGCGAGGCGCGAGGCTCGTCGGCGAAAAGAAAAGAGCCCCTCTCCGGTTTGCGACGGGAACGAGCCCTTCGATTCGTTCGCGCCCGACGCGGAGCGCTGCGAGCCGACGCGGACGACGCTCGCGGAGCGAACACCGTCCGCGAAGACCGTGTACGTGGAATAGTGTGCGCAAAAAGGTGTTTTTATCGTCATGACGAGCTCTTCTTTTATATCGACGTCGAGGAATTTACAACCCGACCGCGTTTCGTGTTTCGCGAAAGAAGAAGACGATACACCGAGAGCGTCGTCGTCTCTCTCGTCACACGCGCCCGCTTCCCCCCAGCGCGCCCGCGATCCCCCCCGCGCCCGCGTCGGCGCTCCGCGGCTGCGCGCCCCCGCCCCCGCCGGGGTTCGAGCCTCCGCCGTCGCAGTACTTGTTGAACACCGGGTGCAGATCCAGTCTACCCTGCTGGTTCACTTTGTAAAGCTCGTACGCCTTGGCGCCCACCCAGGCGCCGACGAAGATGGACATGACGTTGTACAGGTACACGCCCAGCGCGATGATGAGCAGGGCGAGTACCGCGGAGACGTACACGGTGACGGTCGCCGCCGTGCTCACGCCCACACCGCACAGTAACAGGGACGCGCAGAAGATGCGACCGCCGTCCAGGGGGTACGCCGGTACGAGAAGATTAAACGCGAAGAGCGCGACGTTAATCACGATCGCTTCGCGGCAGAGGTTGGCGAAGAACGCGTCGCGCTCGAGCGTCAACGACACCTGCCCGTTATTGGACGCCGCGAGGAGTACTACCCACACCAGGCTTTGGGGAATGTGCGTCAAAGGCCCCGCGATGGAAACCTTCAAGTCGTCGCTCGCGTCGCCGTCGTGGCCGACGTACGCGAGACCTCCCAATGGCCAGAGCAGGATCTGCCGCACCTGCCCCCCCACGTGCCAGGTGGCGAAGCAGTGCCCGAGCTCGTGCACGAGCACGGTGCCGAAGAGCACCGGCCCGTTCAAAAGGAGCTGCATGGCGCCGTACTCGGGGTCTCCCCCGCTGAAGCCGTACAGCGCGGTGATGAGCATGTAGATGGGGAAGAGCACGTGTATCTTGATGGGGATGCCGAAGAGCGAGCCGCACGGGAACGTGCGCTCCATGAACGGCGTCGCCGTGCTCTGCGCGTTCCCGGGGTTCTGCGACGAGTCGTACGTCCCGGCACGGGGCGCGGGGGGGGCGTAGTGGCTGGACATCGAACCCTCCGGACGCGTGGCTCGGGCGCGGGCCTGTGGCGCGGCGGCAGACCCGAGGCGGAGACGCGTTTCCCGGTAACAACGACGATACGGCGCGCGCGAACGAGTCAAATGCAGTGTAGGCCAGTGGGATTTCAGTCCGAGAAACATGCAGAGTCGTGCTAAAAAAATTTCACTCGCGAATGTTTTCAAAAACCCGCGCGGTTTGTATATTCACCAGCCCCGCCGTTCCAGCACGCCGACGGCGACGAGGCACTGGTCCAGCGTTTCGCGGGCACGCCGCAACATCACGCGCCTCGCCGCTCGCAGCTGTTCCGAGTCTCCGCGCGCGTCGTGCGACGACCCCGCCCCCGCCCCCGCCCCCGCCCCGGGGGCGTCGCCGGGACCGCCCGCGTCGGCGACGAGCGTCGCGCGCGCGACCGCCGCCGCCGCCGCGGCGAGCTCAGTCGCCGCCTCGGCGGCTTCGCGAGGCTCCCACTTCTCGCGCGCGTCCTCGAGCGCCACCGCGCACCGCTCGAGCCACATCGCGAGGCACGCGTCGGACTCGGTCGCGCCGGGGCAGAAGAAGAAGGCGTCCTTCTCCGCGCGGGAGGAAGAGAAGGACTCCGCCGGTTTTTCGGTGGCGAGTACGGCATCCCAGCGCGCTTCGCGGAGCGCGTCCGAGCGGTCGTGCAGCGCGTCGCGCAGGCGCAGCGTCCATGCCGCTCTGCCCAGGAGCCTCGCGAACCGACCGGCGCCGAGCGTGCACTCGTGCGCGCGCGGCGCGCACGCCAGCACGGCGAGCGCGGTGGCGCCCGCGCGGTGGTCCGCGCTCAGCCGACGGGCGGCGGACGCTTCGTTCCCGACCCGGTCCCCGTCCCCGGCGTCGGCTCGCGCGTCGCCGTCGTCGAGCGCGAGCTCGTCCAGGAACGACGTCGGGTCCGACGCCGCGAGCGCGCCGTGGACGACGGCCACGACGCGGTCGCGGCACGCGCATCCCCCCACGACGAACCCGCGAGGGCGCTCGGTTTGCCCGCCGCGCTCAGCCGCGGCGCGCGCGGCGAATTCCGTCGCGCGCGTCGCCGCTTCGCGCGGGTCGCGCACCAGCGCCGGCCACGCCACGCCCGCGCGCGCGTCCGCAACTGATTGGTCATTCGTCGGCGACGAAGGCGCGTCGCTTGTCATCATGATCCCGTCATGAAGCGGCACGGCGTCACTCGCGTCGTCGGCGTCGTTGGGGTCACCCGAGGAAGTCTCTTCGTCGCGCGCCGCGGCGGATACCGCGCGCGTCGCGCGTCCCCACGCCAAAAGCGTTTTTCCTTTTCGTTCCTCTTCGGGGGCGCTCGCGGCGAGCGCGGCGAGCGCCTCGCCCACGAGCCGCGCGCGCAGGAGCGACCACGGCGTCGCGGGACACGGTACGCGCGTGATGACACGAGCGGGTGTGATCTCGGGAGACTGTCGCGTGTAGGACGCGTCGTCGCGGTGAGCGTCGCGGTTTTCTTCCTTCGTCGTCGGCGCCTCCGCGTCCGCGCGCAAACCCCTGGACCACGGCGGCGGCGACCGGCTCAAAACGACGACGTTTCGTTTTCGTCGCGCGCCTTCTTCTTCGTCGCGCGAAAGACGCGACGTCCACACCGCTTCGTTCCCGTGGACGCCCACGAGGAACGACGCGGTGAGACGCACGCGTAGGCTTCCTCGCTCGGCGCGGACGGATTCCGCCGCCGCCGCCGCGGCGTCGACGACGCGGTCGCTCTTCGTCGCCGAGCTTTCTCGCTCGTCCCGCGGGAGCGTCTGCGACAAAGTCTTCGAGGTCTTCAAGCGGCGGCGCGTGCTTTCGGCGTCGTCGCGCAGGACCTCCGCGAGACGCTCGGCGACGGCGGCGAACTCGCCGGCGGCGGCGACGGCGCGATCGGCGCTGTTTAAAAGCGGCGAGACCTCCGTCGTCGTCGGGTCTTGGTTTTTGTGTTTTCCGAAACTCCGGAACGAGAGAGTCTCCGCCGCGGCGAGCGATTGTTTCATCGGATGCAGCGATACCCGCAGATGGAACGGTGAGTTCCGCTCGTGCGTGATCATCGGTGTGATCGCGTACGAAGGGAACCGCAGGACGCGCGCGATCCACGCCGCGACGCCGTTCAGCGCGACGCACTCGACGATCGAGCGCGACGACGGATGAAGGCAGCCGATGGGCGCTAACGTCGATTCGGCGTCGGTCGCGTTCGTCGACTTTCGCGCGTCACGACGATCCGTAGACTTTCCGACCGACGCCCAGCCTTTGTCGCTCGCGCGCGTCACCGCGGCGAAGCCTCCCTCCCGCCACAGCCGCTCGTCCGACGCCGCGTCCAGCATCGCGGTCGACGTCTGCGCCACGGCGAGCAGACCGTCGCGGGGGAGGCGGCGAAGGATCTCAACCTTCTGCTCGTACGGAAGGGACTCCATGGCGCTCCCGCGCACCGAGGGGAGGCGTGACGAGGGCTCGGAGCCTTCTCTCCGGGGATGTCCCCGAACGACTTCTCCGACGCGTGTCCCGGAACACCCGAGCGTCCCCACCCCGGGACGCGCGGCGCCGTCTGAGGCCGAGGGATGTCCCGAGAAACAACAACGTCTCGCTGACAACCGGAAACTGTCCGCATTATTGAGACAACCAGACGCGAGACGTTCATTCCGCGTCGCGCACTCGGGGCTCGGGATCCGGGGGTCATGGAAGGCGGCGGCGGCGGGTCCGGTAACACGTCGAAGCCCCCGGCGCGGCCCACGAGGCACGCTTCTGTTCCGCGTGTTCAACCCCGAGCTGTACGTCGGATACAACAGGTGGATCGCGGGTGTCGGGAGCCTGGTGTGCGGGTTGGCCGTGGTGAACGTCGGGCTCATGAAGTACGAGCGCGAGCGAGAGCTGAAGCGCGAGCGGGAGGAGAACGAGCGGATACCGTAGTCTAGCTAGCCAGTCTAGTAGCCAGCGGGCGAGGGTACCCACGGAGCAGTCGAGGGTCACGATGAGCACCTGCGCGCGCGTCGCGACGCGAACGAGAAAACCACACACGTGTCGAGCGCTCGTCTCCCGACGCAATTTCACGTCGTCCATCCTTCCGAGACTCTGCACCGACACTTCCACGCGCGCGATGGCTGGAGCGTCGCGCCGCGCGCTCGCGCGCGCTCTCGCGGAGGCGAGTCGTCGAGTCTCGTGCGCGAACGCGCCCGTCTGTAGACACGTGGGCGCCGCGCCCTCGCGCCGCGAGGCTCCCCTTCACGTCTGGTCGAGCGCTACCTCGCGTCCGCCGACGCGCGTTCGTTCCGCGTTCGCCGCGCCCACCGGCCTCGCCGCGTCGCGGAGCTGGTCGTCCGAGGCGAAGGACGACCTTCCGGCGCGCGTCGAGGACCTCGAGAGCGCCGACGCGACGCGCGTGAACCCCCGGAAGGACCTGTACATGATGTTCACGTGCGGCGTCTGCGAGACGCGCGCGGCGAAAGGTTTCTCCCGGCAAGCCTACGAGAACGGCGTGGTGATCGTTCGGTGCCCCGGGTGCCAGTCGCAGCACCTGGTCGCGGACCACCACGGGTGGTTCGGGGACAAAGGCACCATCGAGGATTTCTTAAGCGAGCGCGGCGAGGGCGTGGCGCGCGGCAAGGCGGACCTGCCTGGCTCAGAGTCGGAAGATGGGACGTTGGAGATCGATCCCGAGCAGTTGCGAGCGTGGATGGAAAAAAGCGGAATCGCCGAGCGGTAAAACGCGTATAGTCGTGTTACGTAGCTACGCTCGTATGCGACGAGAACGAACGAGAGCTCACGAACGAGAGCGATACGCGAACGACACCCGAAGACGCGCCCTAAACGTCTTTTTCTTCACGAGGTGGATTCGAGCCGCCGCGCCGCGAGTCGGAGCCGAGTCGTCCAAGTCGTCGTCCTCGACAAAAAAAAAAAAACACACCCTCTCTTTCGCTACAGTCCTAAAAAAACGCATGTTAGTCGTCGTAAACGCGATCAGTCCTCGTCGCTGTCGAGGTCCGTCGCGACCAGCCGGACGCGGTGCGACTGCTTCGCCATCCACTTGGCGAACTCGGGCGTGCCGCACAGCTCGTCCAGGCCTCGGTCCGTGCTCAAAGCGCCGAGCGCGTCGTACTCCGCGCGCGTCATGAACCGTCCGCGCGCGCGCGCCGCCATGCCCACCGGGACCGGGTTCGAATCGGGTGATCGACGCGCCGAAGTCGCCTTCGTCGTACCGCTCACACGCCTTTTCCCCGCGTTTTTTTTTCCGCTTTTCTCAGCAAACCCAAACCCCGCCGATCGCCTTAAACTCGCCTCGCCGTTCGCCGCCGCCGCGCGGTGCCTCTCCTGGACAAGCGCGTCGCCGTCCAAATCCTCCTCGGAGTCCGACTCGCGGCGGACCGAGCCACCGCGCGCGAAGGAAAACGGCGACGAAAACAGCCACGGCCGCAACCCGGCGCCGGGGGTCCGGCCGGGAGACGCGCCCAGCGCGCCCGCGCCCGTCCCGAGAAGCACCACGGGCGGGGTCCTCGGCTCGGGGTCCATCGTTCGTGGGGTATGCGTTTTTTTTCCTGAGACGTTTTTATCTCGTCGCCGCCGCCGTACCAAACTCGACCCTCGGGCTCCGCCGAACCAGTTCCAGCCGGGCGACGCTTCAGCGCGTGTGCGTTTGCCAACCGCGTCGCTTTCGTCGTCGTCCGTTTCGCTCTCGTCGCGCCGGTCCCACCTCTGGGAAGAACCAGAAGCTCTTCCTCCGCTTCGCCGCCGAGAGGAAAAACGTTCAAGCTCGTCGGAATCGCTCTCCTCGGAGACGTCGACGAACCGTCCGTCGCGAGAATCCAACCCGCCCGCACTTCTCCGCGCCTTCCCGTTTCGCCGCCCCTTCGCGTAGACGTCGCCGCCTCGGCCGCGCCACGCGTCCGCCATCGCGCGCGCGTTGTCGGCGACCGCCATCGCGACCGCGATCGAGGCCGCGGCGCCTCCGAACAAAGAGTCCAGGCTGCAGAACTGCAGGAGCACGGCGCCGAGCGCGCGCGCGGCGACGCGCGCGAACGCCGCGACGTGCGTTGAGACGTCCCCCGTTTTTTTTTCAATGACCCACGCTCTGGTCGCCCAGAGCCCCGCGCCCGCGCCCGCGAGCGTCAGGACCGTGCCCGCGAGCGCGTACGCGAGCGTGAGGTACGAGTCATCCGGAGTGGACGACGACGAGAGATCGTACGAGCCCATCTCCGAACCATAAGAGGATGACGATGACGAAGAGATGTTTGGAAAGAGCGCTCGTCGCGCGGCGGCGAGCGTCAGCCTCGCGGGCGCGAGCCACAGGCTGACGTACATCTCGAGCACCTTGGAGACGTGCTCTTGGGGAACGACGAACGCGGAGACCGCGGCGAGAACGCCCGCGCCCGCGCGCGTCGCGCGTCCGCCGGGAACCGCGCGCGCCATCTTCGCGACGAAGAGAAACGCCAACGCGACGACGCCCAACAGAGCGCCGGCGACGTAGTACGCCGCGGCGACGTCGGCGAGTCTCGGCGCAAACGCCACCAACGCGATGCCCGCGACGAACCGCCATTTGCGAACTCGTAGCTCCGAGTCGTTCGCGACGACGCGAAAGGTGACCGTGAACGAATTCGTTTGGGGTACCTCCGACGCCGCGCCGCACGTCGCGACGACGCGCGCGACGTCGAACGGGCCCAAGTCGGCGACGAGCGACGGCTTCGGATACGCTCCGCTTAACGACGCGTCATCCTTGGCTTCGTTCGCGTTGGATGTTTCGCGCGTCAAGTACTTGAGCGCGATGTCTCGTTTCCGCGGCCACCCGGGTCCGCGTCTGGAGCGGAGAGGGCGGCCGTCCGCGAACCGCAGCTCGCACTCGTTCTTAACGAAGGACGATCGCGCGTCGTCGAAAACCTCCAGGGTGACGTGATGGAACGCCTTGTGCGGCTGCGTGAGCCGCGAGAAGCCGCGCACCTCCACCGCCTGCGCGCGCGCGAGGGGCTCGCCGGGAGTCGCCGTGACGCGAGCGGACGCGCCCGCGTCGCCCACGCGCAGGGGCCTCGCGCGCGCCGCCCCGAGCGCCTCGGAAGCGCCGGGCGACCCGGAGGCGCCCCCCGCGACGTCCGCGGAGGCGGACGGCGCGGGGGTCAGCGCGAGGAGCGCGAGGAGCGCGAGCAGCGGTGGCACGTAGCCGCGCGACGCGCGCGACGTGCGGGGCCTCATGGTCGCGGGGGCGGGGCCTGGCGCGACGCCGCGCGCCGAGATCTGATTGAGGGGAACAGCGGCGGTGCCGAGAAAAACGTCTTTCCGGACCAGATGCGCCGCACACGCGGGTGTTCGAGGCGGGTGCCAAAACACCCGCGTGTGCGGCACGCCCGCGGATTGGGATTCGGCGAATCACGGTGTGCCACCTCGACGGCGCGTCGCGCGTGCGCCTCGCGCTTTCCGAGACGAGCGACGGAAACGAGACGGCTCGAGACGGCTACGCGCCTCCACTCCTCCGCACACGTCGCGGGTACGTCCCCCGCGTCTCGAGAGCCTCTCTTTCGGACGCGCGCGCGCGACCGATCGCGTCCGAGCCGCGCGCGCCGCGATCGACCCGAGCCTCGTCGCGCGTCTGTCTCGTCCCCGTCGCGTCCCCGAATCGTCGTCCTCACCGCTCCCACACGTCTCGCACGCCCGCAGACTCACGCGCCGATCGCGTTCCGCGCGACTGAGAGTCAGTCATGGCCGCGATGCTGTCGTCCAGCGCCGCGCTCGCGCCCGGCGCGCGTCTCCTGAACGCGCGCGCGCGCAAATCCGTCGGCGCGCCCAGAGCCGTGCCCGCCCGCGTCGTCGCGACCGCGCGCGTTGACGACGCTGAAACGACGATCGCGCTGCGCTCCGCCGCGATCGTCGCATCCGCCGCCGCGGTTCTCCCCGCGCGCGCGGACGAACTCGAGGCTACCGCGGACGCGGGCG
>Ga0209666_1002834_pt1 | contig 12867 bp, 18 predicted proteins | sample SaaInlV_125m_DNA_FD_184679 | JGI IMG/M metagenome (GOLD analysis project Ga0209666, IMG submission 184679) | Marine microbial communities from expanding oxygen minimum zones in the Saanich Inlet - Saanich Inlet SI037_S3LV_10m_DNA (SPAdes)... | ecosystem: Environmental > Aquatic > Marine >...
GGGCAGCAGAACCAATAAATACTGTTATGCTTGCCGCAGACCGTGTAACTGTGCCTGATGCAAGTTCCGCTGGACTTCTTGTCAACTTTCATTATACTGATGTTGATGAAGATGACCGAGCTTTGGGCGGATACTACTTCAACCAAACGCCTATCAATGCTGGCAACAGTACGGTAGGTGCTAGAACAATCTTGTAAATAGGAGCTGACCATGATTCAAGATTCTATCAAAGTGACCGGTGAGTTGAAGATCACGGTCACAAATCCTAACGGAAATGTAACTCAAGAAACCATTATACCTAATTTAGTTGTTACCGCCGGTAAAAATCTTATCGCCTCGCGGCTTAAAGATACTACTGATGCTGCTATATCTCATATGGCTATTGGCACAGGTAGCACTGCAGCGGCAGCTGGTAATACTACACTGGGCACTGAGGCAGGACGCGTAGCACTTACGTCTACGACAGTCACAGCTAACGCAGTAGCATATGTTGCTACGTTTGGAGCTGGTACAGGTACCGGCGCTATCACAGAGGCAGGCTTGTTTAACGCCAGCTCAAGTGGCGATATGTTGTGCCGCACAGTGTTTTCTGTTATCAACAAAGGAGCAGCTGACACTCTAGGTATTACTTGGACGGTTACTGTAAACTAAGGGGTTAACAAATGAGCGTCAAATTTGCAAACAATGCCTTTGGTACACTGAACGCAGGTATAAATAACTCTGCTACTAGCGTTACCTTGTCTAGTGGGCAAGGCGCTCGTTTCCCTACTCTTGCTAGCGGCGAATATTTCTACGCTACACTTATCGACACAAGCAATAACCTTGAGGTTGTAAAGTGTACCGCTAGGTCAACAGACGTATTAACGATTACTCGCGCACAAGAGAGCACTTCAGCCCAAGCATTTTCGATTGGTGATAGAGTTGAACTCCGTGTTACAGCCCAAGGGCTAGATGACGCGGCTAACCCATACGATAAAGATTCTTCGTCCACTGGGTCTTTTGGACTTCCATCAGGCACGACAGCACAGCAGCCCACGGCTGCAAACACTGAAGGGCATATACGCTATGACACTGATGATAATATTATTTACTACTCGGACGGTGCAAGTTGGCTAAAGGTTTCTTCTGTGGTGCCTATTTTGTCGTCTGTTACTGGCAGCATAGTAACAACTCTAGGAACTACTCTTACACTTGCGGGATCAGGGTTTTTAACGGCTAACTTAACAGTTAATTTTACACAGTCGGCGGATTCTATTGACGTAGACGTTGTTGTAACTCCTACATCTGACACAGCGGCTACGGTTGCAGTACCTGCAGCGGCGTATAACAATGTCACAGCAGGAAATGCTGTTTCTATAACTGTTACTAATTCAGATAATGTCGCTTCAGCGGCAACAAACAAAACTGCTGTGGCGGTTCCATCAGGCGGCACGGTTACAACAAGCGGTAATTTTCGGATTCATACTTTTACAAACTCTGGTACATTTACAAACACGATTACAAATTTAGTAGCTCAATACCTTGTTATAGCAGGCGGCGCAGGCGGCGGAGGCGATCTAGCTGGAGGCGGCGGTGCTGGCGGGTATCGTTCGAGTGTTCCTAGCGAATCATCCGGAGGCGGCGCGTCTGCCGAATCAACGCTTACTCTTTCAGTTACAGGCCATACAATTACGGTTGGTGCAGGAGGTGCGGGTGCTACTGCTGGTGCTTCAAGAAACTCAGCGGCAACTGTGGGTTCTGATGGCGGATCTTCATCCATTGGGTCACTAATTACGGCTGTAGGAGGCGGCGGCGGAGGTGTTTATGGAGCAACTGGCTCAACACTGAGACCTGGGCGACCTGGTGGTTCAGGCGGCGGCGCTGGTTCGCACGACGGCGGCACCACTATTAGCGGTGGTGCAGGAACTTCAGGTCAAGGTTTTGCAGGCGGTAGTAGCTCCTTTGGTGGTGGTGTCGGCTACACTTCAGGTGGAGGCGGCGGCGCTGGTTCTGTAGGCGCAAACGCAGCAAGTACTACTCTTGGCGGAGCCGGTGGTTCTGGAGTTTCGTCTTCAATTACTGGTTCCTCAGTTGCAAGAGCAGGTGGTGGAGGTGGTTCATCTTATAGCCAAGGCTCTGCCGCATCAGCAGGCGGTGCAGGCCAAGCAGGCGGTGGTAACGGCGGATTTAATGCTTCATCTCCAAACGGAATAGGTGCAAACGCTACAGCCAATACAGGCAGCGGTGGCGGCGGCGGTTCTTGGCAAGGCACTCCTACCACAGGTGGTAACGGCGGCTCAGGCTTAGTAATTATTAGATATGACGTAACAGCGATTTAGGGGGGCGACATGGCACATTATGCAAAAATAAAAGACGGTGTTGTGACTCAAGTCATTGTAGCCGAGGCAGATTTTTTTAACGACTTTGTGGACAGCAGCCCAGGTGAATGGGTTCAAACCTCATATAACACTCTTGGTGGAGTACATTCCGATGGCGGCACTGCGCTGCGCAAAAACTACGCGGGTGTTGGTTATCACTACGACGACACAGGTTTTTACGCCCCTAAGCCTTATAATAGTTGGACATTAAATACCACTTCTTATTTATGGGAAGCTCCTGTTGCTTATCCTGATAGCGGATTTCATGTATGGAACGAAACAGACCAACGCTGGGATGAGGTGACGTAATGGGCGTAAAAATAACAAATAATGCTTTCGGTACACTTGCAGCTGGTATTAATACTACTGACACTACTGTTACCATTGATTCGGGACAGGGTGCCCGTTTTCCTTCTCTTGGTGCTAACGAGTATTTTTTTGCTACTCTCGTGGATACTTCTAATAATCTCGAGATCGTAAAGGTAACTGCGCGTTCCACGGACTCTATGACTGTTGCCCGTGCGCAAGACAACACTACAGCAGCAGCGTTTTCTATTGGTGATCGAATTGAGTTACGCCCTGTAGCCGCTTTGTTTGAAGCTATTAAAGATGAGGGTGTAGATTCTATAACTAATGACGGGTACATTGTCCATAAATCTGCCTCTAGTAACCCATCAAGTCCTAGCGCTGGCCAAGTCTATTATAATACTACTGATGGCGTAATAAAACATTGGAACGGCTCTGAATGGCTTACTATGTCCAATACTTTTGTTGCTACAGGTGGCACTGAAACTACGGCTACTGTAGGTGGCCAGACTATGCGGATTCATACATTTACTTCCTCCGGCACATTTACTATTTCTTCTGGGGCTAAAAACGTTGAGTATTTGATTGTTGCTGGCGGCGGTGGCGGCGGTGGGCACTCGGCTAACGGGTACTATAATGACGGCGGCGCTGGCGGTGGCGCAGGCGGATTCAGAACTAATGTTTCCGGCGCAACTTCTGGTGGCGGCGCGTCTGCCGAAAATACCTTTACTGGGGTAGTTGGCTCATATACGGTTACTGTCGGTAGCGGCGGCGCATCTAGCAGCACTAATGCAACTGGAGCCGATGGCGGTGCGTCTAGTGTATTTGGGATTGCTGCCGTAGGTGGCGGTGGCGGAGCTACTGCTGCATGGAACCCCCCACAGGGTTTTAGCGGTGGAGCAGGCGGTTCAGGCGGTGGCGCAGCTAACGGCTACGGCATCTCAACTGCCGCAGGCGGCGCAGGTACATCAGGCCAAGGTTTTGCAGGTGGCAGCACTAATACCACTTATCAAACAGCAGGTGGCGGAGGCGGCGCATCTGCCGTAGGGGCAAACGCAGCCAACTCATCTGGTAGCGGCGGCAACGGTGTATCTTCTTCTATAACAGGTTCGGCGGTTACTTACGCAGGCGGAGGCGGCGGAGGCGGCGCTAACGCCGCAGGCACTTCAGGTGGAGCTTCAGGTGGCACAGGCGGAGGCGGCGACGGCGCTGACAATAATACCCTGAACGCTGGCAATGGCGCGGCTAACAAAGGTGGCGGCGGCGGTGGCTGTGGCGGCACCACTACCCCATTGGCAAGAGTAGGTGCGTCTGGGGGGTCTGGTATTGTAATCATCAGATATGTAGAGGGCTAGCATGGGACATTTTGCAAAAGTTTTAGATGGGAAAGTTATTAACGTCATTGTTGCTGAACCAGAGTTTATCGCTTCGTATGTTGACACAAGCCCAGGCACTTGGATTCAAACGTCATATAACACACATGGCGGAGTTCATATGCTAGGCGGAACACCCTTACGATATAATTTTGCCGCTGTAGGTATGTTATACGACGCAGACGCGGATGCTTTTTACGAACCTACCCCTTTTAAGGGATGGGTATTGAATACTAACTCTTACATATGGGAACCCCCTACTCCTCACCCAGATGACGGTGACGTATATATTTGGGACAACGACACGGAGTCTTGGGTGTTAGCAGGATTTGAGCAGTGAAACCTACTCCTCTATATATGTTTCCTAACGGTACGTTTGCTAGAACAGCAGATAAAGTGCCTGAGGGTTGCGTTCTTGTAGAGGAACCGGATTTGCCGGAAGAAGTAGAGGTAAAAATAGACGATCAAAGTAAAGCAGTACGGGAGGCTATTAGTGGCCAAGATGACGGTAGCTGAACTACAGCAAGAAATACTAACCCACGAAGCGGTCTGTGCCGAAAGGTATCAGACCTTTATAACTAGGGTTGACCGTCTTGAGCGGATTTTAATTGTTGCAGCGGGTGCAATAATAGTTGGTATGGGGTCTATTCTCAGCGCAATTCTAATAGGAGGTTCAGCATGATGGACAAAAAGAAAACTGATAAGAAAAAAACTATGGCTTCATACGGCGCAGGTGGTAAAGTTTTTAAGATGTGTCCTAGCTGTAAGACTAAACGTGCGTGCTCAATAGCTAAAAAGTGCATGAAAAAAGTTTACGGCTAGCGATGATAGGTAGGCGGAGGGATGTTATATGTTAGCAGAACTTGCCGCCGCAAACGCTGCGTTTGCAGTCATAAAAAATGCTATCTCCAATGGGAGAGAGCTAAGCCAATACGCGGGTAAAATAGGTGAAATTGTAGGGGCAAAAGAGTCTCTACAGAAAAAAGTAAATAAGAAAAAGGCCGCTCATCAGTCAACAGACTTCGAAGAGTTTATGGCCTTAGAGCGCGTTAAAGAGCAAGAGGATGAGCTGAAGCAGATAATGATATACTGTGGTAGGCCTGGACTTTGGCAAGATTGGGTGCGGTTCCAAGTAGAAGCGCGTAAAGCCCGCAGAGAAGCAGAAGAGGCAAACAAGAAAAAGATACAGTGGTGGATAGAAGTTACGATTATATCCGTAGCTATGATTGTCGGAGTAGCAGCCTTAGTGCTGTTTGTCTGGTGGTTATACCACCGCCAACGTGCGTCGGGGGTATAATATGGCGGCTAAGAAACTAGAAGATCAAAGTAAATACGACGCGTACGATATGGATAACGACGGCGTTGTTTCCGACGAAGAGATGGCGCGAGCTAAAGAAATTCGTGAGACAGAAGATAACCTCCGCAAACATTTAGCCCAGCTACGCATGGCTCGCTTTACTTTAATAGCGATGGGTGCGTTTACAGCAGCAATGTTTTTTATTCCTGTTGAGCGAGTTGAGGCGTTATCCGACATAAGTAATTTATTCTATATCTCAGGCGCAGGTATCGTCGGTGCGTATATGGGTACAACCGCGTGGATGAGCAGGAAATGATACACGCGTACTGTAAACCGGTTAAAGTGGCCGCAAGTAAGGAGTTGTATTAATGGCTTCAAAGTTAAATGAAGGTAGCGAATTTACCATCCCCTTAAAGAACCTGATAGGACTGATAGCTTTTACGGGCGTATCTGTTTGGGGGTACTTCGGTATTATTGAGCGGCTTGCCTTTCTAGAGCATGCGCAAGAGATGCACTGGGAAGAGATCCAAGAGAACGATACTTGGATAGACGACTGGAAGCCGCCTGCGGCAGTTGAGGAAAACATTCAAAGGGTGCGAGAGCTTGAGCTACGCATTGCTAAGATAGAAACAATAATGGAGATGAAGTGATGTTACAGGCACTGATTGGCCCAGTCACAGGGCTACTAGACAAGTTCGTCGAAGACAAAGACCAGAAGAATAAGCTGGCGCATGAAATTGCCACGATGGCCGAAAAACAAATGCACGAGCAAGCGATGGGCCAAATCGAGATTAACAAAGCCGAAGCCCAGCACAGATCCATCTTTGTGGCGGGTTGGAGACCCTTTCTTGGGTGGGGCCTAGCGACGGCAATGATATGGCACTTTGTTCTTGCGCCTGTGACTATGTTTGGTTTTGCATATGCAGGCATGGAAGCACCGGAGCTACCTACCTTTGATATGGATAGCTTGATGACTGTCTTACTAGGTATGCTTGGGCTTGGCGGACTCCGCACAGTAGAAAAAGTAAAAGGATTGACTAAATGAAGGGTAACTTTCAGCACTGCCTAACCATGATTTTGCACCACGAAGGTGGGTGGGTGAACCACCCCCGTGATCCTGGGGGCGAAACAAACCTTGGTGTAACTAAACGTGTCTACGAAGAGTGGGGCGGCACTAAGGATATGAAGGAGCTTACACCAGAAGATGTTGCTCCAATATACGAGAAGAACTACTGGGGCAAAGCTAAGTGTGAGCAACTGCCTGCAGGTTTAGACCTCGCCGTTTTTGACTGGAGTGTAAACTCTGGGCCTGGAAGAGCGGCTAAAAAACTGCAGGGTATGATTGGTACAGAGGTAGATGGCGGCATTGGCCCCAATACTTTACGCGCCCTTGATGAATACATAGAACATCACGGGATTGAGAATACACTTGAAAATTACAAGAATATCAGGCAAAGTTTCTATGAGTCCCTCTCTACATTTGATAGCTTCGGTAAAGGCTGGACTCGCAGAAATAATGAGACGCTTGAAGCTGCGTTAAAAATGGTGAACTAATGGCGTCAGTAAAGCTTACAAAGTTTCTAGGCGAAGCACCGAAGATATCTTCGGAGTTGCTACCTGACGGCGTGGCCCAAGAAGCCTTTAACGTAAAGCTTTACTCTGGCGACTTGCTACCTTACCACACACCCAAAGAGGTAGATAATACAGAACGTAACGTTGAAGCTAAAACCCTTCATGCGTTGCGTGACCCCACCTCCAATGCACTTGTGTGGCTATCTTGGGCTACTGATGTTGACATTGCTGTCGCTTCAGACAGTGCGGATAATGCGCAGAGATTCTATTACACAGGCGATGGAAAGCCTAAGGTATCTGATTACGCACTGGCTACAGCTGGTAGCGAACCATACCCAGTTGCTAATGGATACTATGATCTAGGGATACCGCTCCCTACTACTACACCTAGCGTGTCAGCAGCGTCTTTTACTGTTGTTAACGCTACTCACTACGGGCGCGACTCAGGCAATACAGCCATCTTTTACTGTAGTGGCAATCACAATTTACGCACGGGTAACATTGTAACTATACGTGACTTTGGTACTTCTGATGAGGCTAAAGGGTTTAACGCTAAGAACGTAGAGATTACTGTAACAAGCGCTACAGAGTTTCAGTATTTTAGTTCTGGCGACACAGTAAGCCAGACTGCGAACACTACAGGTCGAGCAGACCTTGCAGGCAACACACAGATTAGAACTTATATTTTTACGTTTGTTACTCCGTGGGATGAAGAATCCATACCATCCAATGTATCTAACGAACTATACATCAAAGAAGGTCAAACAGTAACTGTCTCCTCCCTGCCCTCGGCTAAACCGTCGGGGGATAACTTTGTCCGTGGTATTAGGTTGTACCGAAGCGTAGCTTCTGCAGCTGCCACGGACTTCTTTTTATTGGCGACATTGTGGTTCCCTATTACTATTGCCACTGTGGCGAGAGCTAGTAACGTATCTACAATAGCAACAAATTTTCCACATAACTTTATTGTTGGCGACAGGTTTAAGATTAGCGCATGCTCAGATAGCAGCTTTGACATTACAGATGGTATAGTTACTGCGATTGCTGATGACTACACATTTAGTTACGCACAGACTGCTACTGATGTTGGCACAACCAATGCTTCTGCAGGCACTGTCTACCACGATGTGTCTGAAAGTCTTGATGATGCTGCTAGGTACTGGGGTGACGGTAGCTATAACTTTACAGATGATTTTAATGTATCCAGCTTAGAGACTATTATTCCATCAGAAGAGTATGACCCACCGCCTGATAATATGCAGGGGCTTATAACCTCACACAACAATATTCTAGTTGGGTTCTTCGGCAATCAGCTGTGTTTCTCATTCCCTGATACGCCACATGCGTGGCCAGAGAAGTACAGGATAACATTTGATTCCGACATTGTAGCGATTGCGGCTGTTGCAGGCTATGTAATTGTTCTTACGGAAGACTATCCACACCAAGTATCTGGTAACGACCCAGCAACAATGGTGTCAGCACGTATTGACACACCATACCCGTGTCTATCTAAACAGTCTGTTGTTAATATGGGGTACGGTGTTGTTTGGTCTACACATGGAGGCCTTGCTACATGGAGTCCTAGTGGCGGTGGTGTCCAACTTATAACTCAGTTTGTCCACGACTGGGATACTTGGAACGCATCACTAGATCCGTCTACCATTATTGGTCATTTTTATAACGGCAAATACTTTGGGTCTCACAGCGCCAAGTCATTTATATTTGAGCGAGATGATAAAGTTGGCGGGTTTTTTGTACAGATCCAATACCGGTTTAGCGCAGCTTATACAGATTCCGAAACCGGCATCATGTACTACACTCACGGAGATGACGGTGAGATATATGAGTGGGACAATACTGGGGAAGTTCTTTCACCTATGGAGTGGAAATCCAAAACCATTGTCACCAAAGACTATCTTAACCTAGGTGCGTTTAGGGTAATTGCTGATTACGATACATCTGCGCAGGAAGCTGCTAATATTATCGCCTATAACTTAGGGCTAGCAAACTTTAACCAGACTATCTGGAATAGAAGCCAGCAGTTAGGTACACTTAACGGGCCTACTAACTACCAGAGCGGTGGCGTTACTTTTACTATTGGTGGTTCAATTAACACATACGTCATAAACGGCGACCCACAAACACAATACCAGAAAGCTAACACGGGGACTCAGCCTGTAACGTTTAGGCTTTGGGTAGATAAACAACTTGTTTTCCAGGGGTCTATACAAACTTCTGACATATTCAGATTGCCAACTGGCTACAGATCGGATACATTTGAAGTGGGCGTGTCAGGTTCCGCTCGTGTAAGAGCTATACACTTTGGAGAGACACCCTACGGATTGAGGACATCATAATGGCAAGGTTTACAGCAATACCCGCAGTTCCCCAAGGGGGGATCACAGACTGGCAAAGTGTACTTATCACCACTGTAAAAGAAAACGTGGAGTTACTTACCGGCCTGCGCGGTGAAGCTGACCTAGCTAGTAAGGCAATTACTAGAGGCCAGATAACTTTACTTGAACAGCCCGATCAAAATATGAGGCAGGTATCCGCAAAGGGTTCAGGCTTTACAATCAGCGGCCAAGAGGTTGCTGGACTTACGGACTATGGTTTGCTATTAACAGATGTGCAAACTTTAGCAAATGATGTAGCGTTTAACAGGACAGTGTTAAATGCTTTAATAAGACAGCTTAAAGGATGATGTGACATGGCTATGACCCCAAATACAACACCCGCAGCGATGGCACCTACTCCTGTCGCTGGCGGAGCAACACCAGCAGCAATTCCAACAACTGTATCTATGGACTTACCGCCAAGTATACAGCAACTAATTCAAGCGCCTACCCCTGGGATTAACCAGTCGGCAGTAGGAACTATCCCTACGGGTGTCCAAGGTGGAAATCCCCAGTACCCTGTACTGGATTTTCGTATGCAGCCGTCTACATTCGAGCAAGGCGGCATGGTTCCACCAAACGCAGGTATGCAGGGTATGGCTCCACAACAAGCAGGTCTACAGCCTCAGCAGCCACAAGGCGGTATGCCTAATCCTCAAATGGCTGACATGCAAGTTAATGACATGCTTAGTAAGAACCCTGAGGTAGTGGCGCGTATTCGTGCAGCTATTGAAGCAGGTATTCAGTCAGGTGAAATTTCGCAGCAAGAGATTCAGATGGCAACACAGCTAGCTCAAGTGGCTATGCAAAACCCAGCTATGTACCCGCAGCTTAGACAGTTTGCTATTGATCGCGGGCTAGCAGGGCCAAATGATTTGCCAATGGAATACGATCAAGGGCTAGTTATCGCGCTTGTTACAGCAGCCAAGGCTATGGCGGCAGACGTACAGATCGAATCTACAGGGCAGCAGATGCCAGCGCAGCAGATGCCAATGCAACAACCTCCGGTGCAAGAAATGGAGTTTGGCGGTATGGTTAACGGCCCATCCCACGACGATGGCGGCGTCCGCGTAAAGATGAAGAATGGCGGCGAAATCGAAGTAGAGGGCGGTGAGTACGTTATCCCTAAAGATATCGTAGCTAGGAAAGGCACTGAGTTTTTCGACAAACTAATTGGTAAAGATGGAAAGACGGACGTAGCATGACCTTACAAGTAGTAGAACAGCCAGAATCAGAGAACCTCGTGCCTAAAAAGTATGAGGCTATTTTGCTTTCTACTCAAGAGTTAGTGGATAGATATTGGGCACAATGTGTGCCGCATTTAGATCGTTGCCTAGAAGGTATGCACGGTGAGTGCACTATAGACGATCTTTATACAAGCGTCATGCAAGGCCAGATGTACGCCATAGCAGTAAAAAATGACGACACTGAATTACCAGAGGTAAAATTAATTTTGATTTTACAGCTAACATATTACCCGCAGTACACAGCTATGAATGTTGTGGCTATGGGAGGTAAAGACCTTCGGCACCTTATTAAGAAGTTCTGGGCTGATGTCTGTGGATGGGCGCGTATCTGTGGTGTTACACAGATTGAGTGCTCGGTAGCCCCTGGAATGGAGCGTATTCTTTCAACTGTTGGCTTTGAGCGTAAATATGTCCAACTAAAACAAGATTTAATGGAGGTCTAAAATGACAGCTATCACAATAAACCCGATGGTGGTTGCACTTAGGCCCACTAACGGAACTATCATAAGACGTATTCAACCAACTGAGCACGGCGGCGGGTTTAAGAAAGTCCTAGCTGTCGTTGTTGCAGTTGCTATCCCAATCGCGGCACCTGCTATTGCAAGCTCGCTTGTAGCCTCAGCAGGTATTTCTGCTATATCGGCTTTTGCTGCCACTACTGCGGGAGCGGCAGTCACTTCAGCTGTTGTCGGTGCAGGACTCGGAGCTATCTCAGCAAAGGTTCAGGGCGGCAGTGTTAAGTCAGGCGCGATTATGGGCGCAATCGGCGGCGGTATCGGCGGTTACGGTGTTGCACAAAGTACCGGAGCGGGTCTTGGTAACGTGGCAGACACAGGCATTCAAGCGACAGTTAATAACACTTTCGATACTAGCTTTGGCCAGACCGGAACAGAAGCTGGGTTAAATACTACAGATGCAGGCAATACGCTAACCAGTGACGCAAGCAGTAGTGGCCTAACAGACGCTGCAACAGACGGAGTCACACTGGAGAATGCTAGCTTTAGAAATACTCCAGGTGTAAACGACGCAGCCGCTAAACTATCTAATAATACAACTGGAACTGCAAAAACTGCGATGTCTAAACTTTCCTCTGACGCTTCGTTTGCGGCTAAGTCAGGTGCGTATTTGCAAGACGCAGGCTCAGCGCTTGTCAGTAAGGTCACAGACCCTGCTGCCTTGGCTAGTTTGACAATGCAAGCCGGTGCTCAACTACTTGGTGCGGCAATGGCACCTGATCCAGAGATGCCACCAGAGCAAAAAGAATTGCTTGAGATGCGTAAAGCTGAACTCGCAGAGCTTAAAGAACGCGATGAGGATGCGTTTAACGCCCAGATGGAAGCGGCTAAGGGTTTCTTACAGCAAGCAGAGCAGTACGATCCTACATACATGGCATTCCAAGCGGCTAACAAAGAAGCCATTGACCAACAACGTAAGATGCGTGAGCAGTACCGTAAGTCTGCATTGCAGGGCGGTGGCCGTAACATCAGCGAAGCAGAAAAGCGCCGTATTAGCCTAGACTCAGCGCGTAATGTTAGCTCTCGCTACGACGAAGGATTCCAGAAGGGTCTAACTGCCCAGAACAAAGTGACACAAGCTGGGCTATCAGCGATTCCTAATTCTTCAAGCTATGCTACGTACACTGACGCGCTTAAGAATTTGTCTCAGGATACTCAGAAAGCTGAAGACGCAGCTGTCCTAGCTTCACAAGGTGCGGGTAAAAATATCTCTGACTTGTTTGCTGGGTTCAATACCAAATCAGGTATGGACTTTGGTAAAAATTACTGGAGCAGCAACACAGCAAAAAAGAAAAAGACGGGCGGGCTAAGCACAAACACTTTCCAAGGTATCAACGGCCCAGTTGAGCTTAAAGCCGAAAACTTTTCGTAGGGGGTAAACCGAATGGCATTGCTCGGAAATTTTATAGGTGGCGCACTGGGGATGCAGTCGGCGACTGACTACGCGACAGCTGTTGATTCAGCTAGTAAGCTGCAAGCACTGCAGCGTAAGAACCAGTTTACCAAAGACATGATGAACTCTGCTAAGCCTGCAGACCCTGCGGCTGTGCGGCAAGTTGCCCCCTTTAATCCCGATGATGCGTTTGGGTTTGACAACCTACAACAACCTGGCCTGCGTAATATTCCACCTGTCGTAGATAATAAAGGCCCAGACGGCCAGTACGATGGTGATGATCTTGGCAATGTTACAAAGCCAGAGCTAGCGCCTAAGCGCAATCCAGATGGTAGTCTTGTTATAGAGCCATCAGCTGACGGTTCACTAGCGCAAGGTGACACTGTAAAGCGCACCGACCCATACAACGAA
>Ga0209666_1002835_pt1 | contig 12866 bp, 4 predicted proteins | sample SaaInlV_125m_DNA_FD_184679 | JGI IMG/M metagenome (GOLD analysis project Ga0209666, IMG submission 184679) | Marine microbial communities from expanding oxygen minimum zones in the Saanich Inlet - Saanich Inlet SI037_S3LV_10m_DNA (SPAdes)... | ecosystem: Environmental > Aquatic > Marine >...
GGACCCAACGGAAATCTTAAAAAAGAAGCTTCGTGCAGACGTGGCGAGCGGGAGCCGCGCTACGTATGGCGACGATGACGGCGCGCCCCGGGTTCACGGCGCCCCGATTTTCCGTCGCGGCTCGTCCATCCGCGCGCGTGTCGCGGTGCCTAACCAGCGTCGCTCGCGCACAGGCCGCCCCCGGCGCGGTACCCGCCTCGGCACGCCCGTCTCGGACCGCCCCGTCCTCGTCGGTGAAGAAAGCGAGGGTTATTACGCCGAGATGCGGGGAGAAATCCGCGACGCGCGGCGACGCCGCGGTCGCCGCCGCGGCCGGCACGCAGGCTGCGCAGGAGACCATCGCCGGGATCATGGGCGACGCGCTCCCGCCCATGATCCAGCAACCCCTCGGCCTCACCCTCTCGCAAACCTTCCTCTACTCCGCGGCGTTCGCGCTCGGCCTCGTGGTTTTAGTGGGAACGTTGAGGCCGGCGCTGGTGGTGCTGCACAACGCGTGGGACTCCATCTGGGGCGGCCGCGCGAAACACAAACCGTTCACCGACAGCTTCTTCGGGTGGTCGTACAGGATCATGAGGACCGCGCTGCTCGCGGTGGCACTCGCGTGGACATACGTCATCATAGTCCCAGTCGCATCCACCGGGGTTCACTCTCTTTTCCCGCCCGAGCGCTGCGTTCGCATGCTCCGCATCGTCTACATGGGCTACGCCATGGACTCGTTCCGTAAGCGGTACCTGGCGCGTCTAGCGGGCGCGCTGCGACGGAGGATATACGGCAAGATGGAACCGAGCGACTTGATCCCCGCGCACGTGTACGACAGAGAGACTGGAGTGCTGGTCTGGGCGCTGACCGGGCTGGCGGCGATGGACTCGCTGGGTTTACCCCTGCCGTGGCTGGTCAAGGGCCTCGGCGCGTCCACCGTGGTACTCGGTATCCTGGCGTCCGTGGTGCTACGGGATACGGTGGCGAATTACTTCGGTGGGCTCATCGTCATCGCCGCCGGTTGGTTCACGCCCAAGGAGGTGATTCGAATCCTTCTCAGCGGCCGCCGCGAGATCTCGGGCCGGGTGGAGCACATCGGTTTACTGTACACCAAACTGATCAACCGCGCCGGTAAGGTTGCGTACATTCCAAACTCCGCGATGGTGGCGTACAAGGTGGAGAACTTGTCGAGGGCGCCGTACCGAGAGTTTCGCGAGCAACTCGCGATCCCGTTTAAAGACCTCGGGCACGTGCCGCAGATCCAAGAACGCATCGAGGCTTTCCTCCGGTCCACCGCGGGCGCCGACATGCTCCGAGGCGTGAGTCTAGCGCCGCGGTGTACCCTCACGGGCATCAACTCGTTCGCGGGGGGTGCCGTGCTCGAGATCGTGTGCTACAACGACTACAGGACGCTGCGACAGGAAGGGTTCACGACGATGCGGCTGCGTCACCACTGCTTCTTGGGCATTGCGGAGATTTTTGAGTCGCTCGGCGTGGATTTCGCAATCGCCGGCGGGACGGGAGGGACCGGCATGGGGGGGCAAGACGTGAGCGATAACCAGTTGTACGGCTGGGACTCGACCGCGCAGGCGACGGGGGGTCACAAGCGGGAGGATGCGCTCATCGACCAGCTCGACGATCGCGCCGCGGTTGGTCAATACGCGAAGACTCCTTGGTTGTGAGGGAAGAGTCAAAGACATTTTTGGAGTTTCTCCGCTTTCGAGTACGCACCACTGTTTATCAGTACGCGGCTCTTGTAATGATACGAATCGCATTCTACTTCAACGCTCGATCCTTTGCTAACTATCTCATCATCTGCGCATCTGGGTGAACGCCGGGGAGGTCTTCTGCTGCCCGAACGCGCCTTGCTGAGCCTGCCCGAACCCGCCCTGCTGCGCCTGACCGAACCCGCCACCCTGCGTAGCCTGCCCGAACCCGCCACCCTGCGCCTGGGCGCCAAACGGGCTCGACGCGGCGGGCGCTCCAAAGCCACCCGCCGCGGGTGTTCCAAAGCCGCCCGCCGCGGGTGTTCCGAACCCGCCGGGCGCGGCAGAAGCCGCCGCGCCAAACGCGCCGCCGCCGCCCGCAGCCGCACCAAAGCCACCCGCTCCGGCACCACCCGCTACTGCGCCAAAGCCACCCGCGCCGGCGCCACCCGCGGCGGCCCCGAACCCTCCTCCCATCTTCGCCGCCGCGCCGAACCCGCCGCCGCTCGTTTGCGACCCGAAGCCACCCGCGCCGGCGCCACCCGCGGCTGCACCGAACCCTCCTCCCATCGAACCCGCGGGCGCTCCAGAGCCGAAAGCGGCAGCCGCGCCGAACCCGCCGGCGGGACCGGCTCCCGCACCGAAGGGAGCCGCCGCGTTCGCTCCAAGCCCCGCCGGCTTGCCGAACCCGCTGGCGGAGGGAGAGACGCCGGCGCCAAATGGAGCCGCCGCGTTCGCGCCCAGACCGGCGGGCTGGCCAAAGCCGGAGGCGCCGCCGGGCGCCGCGGCGGCACCGAACGGGCTCGAGGTTTGACCAAAGCCGCCGCCAGGGCTGGCCTGTCCGAAAGCCCCAGTCGGGCTCGACTGCGCCTGTCCAAAAGCCCCGGTCGGGCTCGATTGCGCGGGCGTGCCAAACGCGCCGCCGCCCGCGGGCTGCGCAGCACCAAACGCGCCCCCAGGGCTAGCCTGTCCAAACGACCCGGTGGCCGCGGGCTTGGCTCCGAAACCCCCTGGGCCCGTCGACGCCTGTCCGAAAGCCCCGCCCGAGACGGAAGCCGCCGCGCCACCGAAAGGAGACGCGGACGGCGTGGACGGCGTGGAAGGCGCGGATCCGAGGTTAAGACCCTTACCGAACACGTTCCCGCCGCCGGTCGCGGGCGAGGAACTCGAGTTCCCGCCGAGGCCGCCGAACGCGTTGCCGAAACCGGAAGCCACAGCCCCAGCGCCCGACCCAGCCCCGCCGAACGCGCCGCCGCCTCCCGCCGCCGCCGCCCCGAACGGCGACGACGGCGACGTGGGAGAGCGCGGCGTGCCGGGCTGTTGCCCGAACGGTGACGCACCCGCGCCGGGGTTACCGGATGAAGCCTTGGGCGCTCCACCGAACACCCCGCCCGCAGCGTTTTGGCCTCCAAACGCCGACGCGGTCGTCGCCGCCGCCGGCGCGGCCGCGGCTCCAAAGGCTGAGCCGCCCGCGCCGATCGTCGCGGGTTTGCCGAAAGCGCCGCCCGCGGTGGTGGCACCCGCGGCGATCGCGCCGAAGGGTGACGCCGCCGACGCCGCGGCTCCGAAACCGCCCGTGGATGCCGCCGCCGCCGAGCCAAACGCCGAGGCCGACGAGGCCGACGCGGGCGCCGCCGCCGCCGCCCCAAACGCCGAGGCTGACGCGGCGGGCGCGGACGCGGACCCAAACACGGAAGTTGAACCGCCGCCGAACGCGCCGCCGCCACTCGCCGCCGCCGCGCCGAACGCGGACGTGGACGCAGCCGCCGACGAGGCGGGGGCGCCGAAGGCTGAGGCGGAGGAAGTGGTCGAGCCCGCGGCGCCAAACCCGAAAGACGCCGCCGATGACGCGGGCGCCGCAGGGGCCGCCTCTGCCGCGCCCTTCCCTTCCGCCTTGTCGAGGTCCTCCTGAAGAGCCTTCTGAGCTGACGCGTATCCGGCATTGGCCTTGGCGAGAAACGCCGAGCTGAACCCGCCAGCCTTGGGCGCCGCGGGTGCGGCTTCCTCCTTCTTGGCCGGCTCCTCCTTCTTGGCCGGCTCCTCCTTCTTGGCCGCATCCGCCGCGCCCGGGAACGTAAACGCAGGAGCGCTTCCCGCCGTCGCGCCCCCAAAGCTAAACGCGGACGAAGCCGCAGTGGTCGTAGATCCGAAAAGGGGCTTCTCCTCTTCCTTCTTCTCCTCTTCCTTCTTCTCCTCCTTTTTCTCGGTGGAGGTGGCGGTCGCGCCGAATGAAAACCCGCTCGTCGTGCTCGACGTGGAAGAGGCCGCGCCTCCAAAGCTGAATCCGCCGGAGGACGACGCGGCGGAGGCGGAATCATCCTTCTTCGCCGCCGCCGTCGACGCGGTTCCAAAGCCGAACGACGCCGCCGACGAAGCGGGAGCCGCGCCGCCAAAGCTGAAGCCGCCGGTTGCCGCCGCGCCAGCCTTGGGCGCCGCGGGCTCCTCCTCCGCCGCCGCGCCCTTCCCGTCCGCCTTGTCGAGGTCCTCCTGAAGAGCCTTTTGCGCGGCGTCGTATCCGGCGTTGGCCTTGGCCAGGAACGCCGAGCTGAACCCGCCCGCCTTGGGCGCCGCGGGTGCGGCTTCCTCCTTCTTGGGCGGCTCCTCCGTCTTGGGCTCCTCTTTCTTCTCCTCGGCGGGCTTGCCGGTCGTGATCGCGGGAGGCGCGAAGCTGAACCCACCCGCCGCGGGCTTACTCTCGGACGTCGCCGCCGCGGACGAAGCGGATCCGCCAAAGCTGAACCCGGCTGAGCCGCCCGCCGAGCCGGGGAAGCTAAACGCGGGCTTTGAAGAAGCTGCGGCGGATGAAGAAGCGCCGAGGCCAAAGGCGGGGGTGCCGCTCGCAGACGGCGCCGCGGCGGACGACGCGGGCGCGCCGAACGACGGGGTACTTCCCGCGGTTCCAAAGCCGAACGACGACGACGCCGCGGAGCTCGCCGCCGCGCCGCCGAAGCTGAAGGCGCCCGCGGCTCCAGCCTTCGGCGCCGCGGGCTCCTCCGCGGGACCATTCCCGGCGGCTTTGTCGAGGTCCTCCTGGAGAGCCTTTTGCGCGGCGTCGTACCCGGCGTTGGCCTTGGCGAGAAACGCCGCGTTAAATCCACCCGCCTTGGCCGCGGCGGGCTTGGCCTCCTCCTTCTTGGCCTCGTCCTTCTTCTCCGACGTCGTAATCGCGGGGGGCGCAAAGCTGAACCCGCCCGCCGCCGGCTTGGCAGCTCCAAACGCGGGCGCTGGCGCCGCGGGAGTGGGCGCGGGCGCGGCTCCAAAGTTGAAACCCCCGGGCGCGGGCGCTGGAGCCGCGACGGCTCCAAAGCTCGGCGCGGGAGCGGTCGGCGCCGTGAACGCGAGTCCCGCCGCGGGCCGGTCCTTCTTCACCGTGCTGGTGATCCGCGGGTGCGAAATCTTCGACAGCACCGCGCGAACCACCGCGCTCTCCTCCGCGGGATCCGTCTCGGTCGGTGCGACGAGCGCCCGACCGGTGGCATCCGGAGACTTGGGCTTCAAGCCGGCGGGCCTGGGAACGACGGCGGGTGAGTCAAACGCACCCTTGGAAGCGAACCTGCTGATGGGCGAGAACGCCGCGAGCGACGCGGGGGGCGGCGAGTGCGAGTCAACAATCGGCTGCTTCGCGGTCGGCGTCGAGGGCTTCGGCGCGTTCTTGGCGAGGTTTTCTTTCGTCTCGCCGGCGCGAATTTTACCCAGGACTTCTTCCAGCCTCGCCGTCTGCGAGTCGATCATCTCGCGTCGCCGGCGAAGTTCGCGCATCGCCTCCTCGCGCTCCGCGGGGGTGACCGCGTCCGCGGGCCGCCCGCCTTTACCGCTCGACTCCGGGAGGGGCACGGCGGCCGCCGCGAGCGACCTCGCGGCGGTGGACGCGGATTTCAGCGTGCCCCTCGCGGAGCCGCGAATGCCGCCAAAGCCGGCGCCGAGGCTCACGCGGCCGTTGGACGCGGATGCGGAGCCGTAGCCGCCCGCGCGTATGAGCGAGGAGGGTACGTGGTTCGCGCCCGCGCGTGGCATCGCCGCGGAGTGCAGCGCGGCGCCCTTGCGCCCTCCGTACGGTGACGTGGTCCCCCAGGGAATCAACGTCGCCGACTTGCCCCCAGGTAATTCAGCCGCCGCGGCTCCCCGTTCCAGAAGCTTAGCGCGCCTGCGCTCGCGCTCCTTGCGCTCCACCGCGGACTCCAGCGCGGCCATCGCGTCGGTGAGACGCGACATGTCGTCGTCGATGCCGCGCCTGAGCCGGTCCAGCGCGGGGGGCAGCGGCCTGGACGTCGCAATCTCCTGCGCCCTCGGCCCGAACTTTTGCCTATGCCGCACCCGCGCGTTCCCGCCAGCCTCCCTCGCGGCTCGCTCCTCCGCCGCGCTCTCCGCCTTTTCCTCCTCGCGGTCCTCTCGCGCAGCCTCGGCGTCCTCGGCGGCGCGTTCGAACAAGGACTCGAGCTCCGAGCGCATCGCCTCGTCGCGGATGTTCTCGGCCCAAACGTCCGCCGCCGCGGGCCGCAGCGAGCTCGTCGCCGCAGCCGCCGCCGCAACGCCCGTAGCGAGCTCCGCCGCCGTCGACGCGAGCTCCTCGATTTCCTTCGCCGCGAACGGCGCGGCGTCATCGCGTCCTCCAGTACCCACCTCCACGGCGTCCACGAGCCCCGTGACGTCGTCGAGCATGGCGGTCGCCTCCTCCATCGCGGCGGCTATGTCCTCCATGATAGCCTTGAGACCCGCGGCGCCGGGGTCGCCGCCCTTCGTCGGGGGTGTGGCGCCGAACGCGGCTCGCAGGGACTCCACCTTCTTGCCCCATTGCGGCGTGGGTGAGCCGGTGATCGCCGCGGATTCCGTCACCTTGACGGGCGTGAACCCCCGGGGCATGGGTCCGGGCGACGGAGCTCCCCTCGGGGACGGACCCGGTGGGGTTCCGGAGACCATCAGGTCCTTGAGCTGTTTCTGCGCCGAGGCGAGGTCGAGTTCGCCAGCCTTGAGGGACTCGAGGAGCTGAAGGCCGAACTCGACCTGGTCGGAGGTGGCGGGAGGAGCGGGGGTGGCGAGGGGGGTGGTGGGCGGCGCGGGGGGGCGCGGCGTCGCCGGAACCGGGCTCGCCGGAACCGGGTTCGGTGTAGCGCCAAAGCTGAACCCGCCGGCTGGTTTGGCATCCTCCTTCTTCGTCTCCGCGGGGGATGCGGCCCACGCCGGCGGCGGCGCGAACGGCACAGCCGCCGGCTTGGGCGCCGCTTCCTCCTTCTTCTCCTCCGTCACGGGCGCCGGGGATGGCGCCCAGGCGGGGGGAGCCGCGAACGGCGCAGCCGCCGGCTTGGGCATCGCTTCCTTCTTCTCCTCCGTTTTGGGCGCCGGGGATGCGGCCCAGGCAGGGGGAGCCGCGAACGGCGCAGCCGCCGGCTTGGGAGCCTCGGGAGCCTTCTTCTCGGGCGCGTCCTTCTCATCTCCAGCGACGGGCGTGAACGCGAGCTTGGGAGCGGACTTGAACGCCGCCGGCGTGGAGACGGCCGCGTCGCCTCCAAACGAAAATCCGGCGGACGACGCGGGGGAAGTGGCGGCGGAGGTGGCGGCAGGCGCAAAGTTGAATCCCCCGGGCGCCGCCGCCGTCGACGCGGTTCCAAAGCCGAACGACGCAGTCGACGAAGCAGGAGCCGCGCCGCCAAAGCTGAAAGTAGCCGCCGCGGGCGCGGGCGCGCTCGCCTCCGCCGCCGCGCCCTTCCCTTCCGCCTTGTCGAGGTCCTCCTGAAGAGCCTTCTGAGCCGACGCGTATCCGGCGTTGGCCTTGGCCAGGAACGCCGAGCTGAACCCGCCCGCCTTGGGCGCCGCGGGTGCGGCTTCCTCCTTCTTGGCCGGCTCCTCCTTCTTGGACGGCTCCTCCTTCTTGGGCGGATCTTCCTTCTTGGCCTCATCCGCCGCGCCCGGGAAGGTAAACGCAGGAGCGCTTCCCGCCGTCGCGCCCCCAAAGCTAAACGCGGACGAAGCCGCGGTGGTCGTGGATGCAAACGGCGACGCGGGCGCCGCCGCGGCGGATGAGGCTCCAAGCGGTGAGGCGGACGCCCCTCCGAACGAGAACCCACCGCCCGAGCTCGAGCTCGACGCGGATGAACCCGCCGCCGCCGCGCCGCCAAAGCTGAACCCGCCCGACGCCGCCGCCGAGGACGCGCCAAACGATGGGGCGCTTCCCGCGGTTCCAAAGCCGAACCCGACCGACGACACCGCGGAGCTCGCCGCCGCGCCGCCGAAGCTGAAGGCGCCCGCGGCTCCAGCCTTCGGCGCCGCGGGCTCCTCCGCGGGACCCTTCCCGGCGGCTTTGTCGAGGTCCTCCTGGAGAGCCTTTTGCGCGGCGTCGTACCCGGCGTTGGCCTTGGCGAGAAACGCCGAGCTGAACCCGCCGGCGGCCGGCGCGACCGGCGCGACCGCGGGCTTGGCCGGGGACGCGACCACCGACGCAGCCGCCGACGCCGCGGCTGAACGGACGGGCGACGACGCCGCGCTTCCCGCCGCCTCCGCCGCCGCCGCCGCTCCGCTGGGCACCTCCTCAGCCTCCACCTCCCGTGCGCGAATGTTCTCAGCGTATCTCGCCGCGACGTTCTCGTCCAGGTGACCCACGCGCATGACCGTCACCCTGTGGTCCGCGGTGGCCACGAGCACGGTGGGCCCTTGCGGCAGCGGCGGTCGCGACTTATCCGCCGGGTTGAGCATCCGACCCCCGCGTCCGCCGTCGTCCACCGCGAGCCCGGTGACGAAATTGCTATCCTCGTCGGCACCCGCGAGCGGAATCGCGGGGACGCACCGGTCGTCGTCAATCTGCAGCGCCCTGGCGCCGGAGCCTTTCCCGGCCACCTCCAGGACGCAAAGCTGGTTATCCCACGCCTTTCGATGCGACGCGAGTGCCACGTTCCACTGAGGGACGCGTACGCCGTGCAGGTACGGCCCTCGCAATCCAATCGTCTCGTCGTCGTCGATGTCGAAGGTTCCCTCGATCGCCACGCACGTCGCCGGCGGCGGTGGCGAGACGCTGTCCCAAAAGTTGGACGCCTCGGGGGTTCCGGCGTCCAAGGCAAGGACGTGATGTGTGCTCGGATCTTCGCGTTCGCGCGCGGCGACGATGAGCGCGAGGCCCGGCCGGGGTCCGAACACGAGTCCCTCCACGTCCACGTCGATCGTGCCGTCCTCGATGGCGCCGATGGATACTCCGCGCATCTCCGCGGCGAGGCCGCGTTCTTTGAGTTTGGCGAAGACCACCTGGCCGCCGGGATGCGCCCACGCGGCGACCGGCACCGGGACGGACTGGCCGGGGCGCTTCCCTCCGAATTTCACAGCTGTGGATCCATCTGGTTCGTCCCCGTCGGGCGGCGGCGCCATGGCGACCGCGACGACGCGATCGGCGATGTCCACGCCGTCGTCGGCGCCCGCGGTACCCACGAAGAGCTTGCCCTCGTCGGAATCCTCCGGAACCACGAGCGCGAGGTATGCGAGTCCCGCGTACTGCCAGGTGAAATCTCGGACGCGATCGCCCTCGTGATCTGGGGATCCGAGCGACGCCACGGCGAAGGGTTCGGGCGGCGACGCGCCCGTGGGATCGCGCGCGCACGCGACGAGCGCGCGTGTCTCGAGGAACCGGACCTCGCATCCGACGCACACCGCGAGTACCGTCTCGCACGGCGAGAAGGCGACGCATGAGACGTCGGGAAACGAGACGGTGGCGAACGCGTCGGGCGGGCAGAGTTGCTCGGACGCGAGCTTTTCCTTGACGGCGTCGGCGTGTGTCACGAGCGCCTCGGTGGCGATGACGCGCACCCCGCCGCCGTCGGCGAAGCACGTGACGCCGTACTCGCTGGAGCACGCGACGTGCTTGGCGTACCCTTTGGGTATCGGGAACGCGGCGCAGTCGTCGAGGTTGTCGAACGCGAGGGTGCCAACCGCCTGGAACACCAGCTGGCCAACCTCGGGCTCGGCGACGCTGTGCTGCGTCGACATCCCGACCCCTTCCGCGTCTATCGACCACGGATCTCAGTCACCGACGATCGTACCCTCGTTCGCGTGACCGGTCGCGCACGAACGCCGTCTCCGGGGCGATCGTCGCGCGGTCGTGTATGCCCCCGCGCAGATCGTCGTCAGGGTTTGAAACACACGGCAAAAAGGCTTCGGGCGAGAAGGCTGCACCCGCACTTTTCAGCGCTCGCGCGATGAGGAAGGGCACCGCGCTGACGCTGGCGCTCGATGTGGCGCCCTACGCGCTCGTCGCGCTCGTCGTGTTCACCGCCGCGCTCGGATCCCCGGTGCTGGCCCAGCTGTGCGCGGTCGTGATCGTCGTGTACCTGGGCAACGCGGCGTTCGGCGAGTGCGACCTCGCCTCTGCGGCGCTGGGCGACGCGCCGAGATCGGCGTACGATGGGAAGGTGGTGTGGATCACGGGCGCGTCGCAGGGCCTCGGGGAAACCCTCGCGGTGCACCTGGGGTCCATGGGCGCCAAGTTAATCCTCTCGAGCCGGCGGGAGGAGACGCTGCGGCGGGTGTGCGATGCAGCGCGCGCGGCGGGCGCGAGGGATGCACGCGCGCTGACCCTCGACGCCAGGGCGGGATCCGCGGCGATGCGCGAAAAGGGAGCCGCGGCGCTCGCGCTCGCGAAGGAGATGGCATCCGGGGCATCCGAGGACGAAACCGACGCCATGATGACCACCGACGACGCCGGCGTCGACTACATCTTCCACGTCGCCGGCGGGTCCCAGCACGCCGCCGCGGAGGACACCGCAGACGAGGTGGACCGAGACATGTTCGAGCTCAACACCATGAGCGCCATCGCGCTCACCAAAGCCCTGCTCCCATCCATGCTCCAGCGCCGGAGCGGCACCATCGTCGCGGTGGGGTCCATGGCGGTCAAGTGCCCAGCCCCGGGGCAAGCCACGTACGCGGCGACCAAAGCGGCGCTCTCAGCGTTTTGCCATTCGCTCCGAGGCGAAGTCGCCGATCGCGGCGTCAACGTCACGGTGGCGCACCCGGGGCCAATCGCCACGGGCCTGGGCGGACAGACACGCGTCATCTTCGGCGCGACGCTCGCCAAGTCCACGTGCGACACCGGGGATGGCGTTAATAGCGCGGACTCCTCCCGCGGCGCCAAGGTTGGCAAGAAGGAGAAGCGGTTAAACGCTGAGTGGGTCGCAAGGAAAATCGCAGCTGGCGCGGCGCTCGGGCTGGACGAGGTCGTCCTCGCCACGCAGCCCATCATGCTGCTCCGTAACTTCATGCAGTTCGTGCCGTCGGTGGGGTATAGGGTGTTGAACAAGGTTGGGCCGAAGCGGACGCGCGCGGCGCGCGCGGGGGTTAGCATGTACGAGCTCAAGTAGTGGGCACGAGTTAGCGTGTACGTGAGATGAAAAGTAATATCGTACAACAGTCGTCGGTCACGCGCACACGCACGCACGTGAAGGCTATGCGCGCTGATCGCCCGGGGGTTGGACCGCCGCGTCGCTGCCTCGCCGTCCTCTCCTTCCTCTCCCTCCTTCCTCTCTCGCCCCCATCCCGAAGCACCCGCACGAAGAAGGCGAACGCCGCGTCGGGCCCGCATTTGCATTTGCATTTGCATTTGCGTTGGCCCTCAGAGCCGAGCGCCTGACTGCGACCGAGCCGACGTTCTGCCTGCCCCCCAGCGACATCGCCCGCACCGCCCGTTCCTTCCACCGCACGAACACGCTCCGCGATCTGCCGGCATCTCGCCGGAGCCACTCCAGCCACGGCCCCGGGACGTGCGGGCCGAGATGCCGCAGCAAGTGCTCGTCCTGCGCGCGCGGCACGTCCATCATCACGCGGACGTACGCCGACGACAGGAGCACGTGCACGCGCCTCGCGTACTCCTCCGGGGATTGGACCGACGGCTCGGGGATGTCGTACTCGCCCACCCACGTCCCGCCGCACACCTCGCACGCGTCGTTCGGTCGCCCCGGGCCTTTGTCGGTGCTGATCCAGGTCTGCACGCAGGATTTGTGCGCCCAGCGCATCCCCCCGCGGCACAGGCACGGCTCGACGAGCTCGACGATCGGGACGAGGTCGCCGCATATCCGGCACTCGGCCTCCTCTCCCATGACGGCACCCCCGCGATGTGGGGCCGCCGATGAAGGCCCGGCGCCACTCGCGTTCGCGCCCCGGTTCTGACTATTTGCTCGTGGCGTTTGGTCACGTCGTTTCGCGGCCACCAGTTTCTGTTTGTCGACGGTTCGCCAAGATAAGGAGCACGTCACCGGCGTTTGGACGCAGACCCGCGCGCACGTAGACGCGTATCGAACGACTCCGGCGCGTACGACACGGATCCACTCACCCGGATACGCACTCCCGTCGTCGTCGCCGCGCACCATGGCCGCCACGCCCACCCCGGAGGAGGGCAAGTACAAGGACATCCCGTCGATCTTACCGCTCGCGCCAGGCGGCGTCTACGCGGTGAAATGGGAGCAGCGGGAGAAGTGGGCGCAGTGCATCGAGACCCCGGAGGTTCCGTACACTCCCCCGCTGGGCGAACCCAACCCGGATAACCCGCTGTGCTTCTTCGAGGTTCGCTCCGGAGGGTACTACCTCGGCCGCGTGGTGTTCGAGCTCAAGGCGGACACCCACCCGATCACGTCCGAGAACTTTCTCAAGCTGTGCGAGTACCGGTGCTTCGCGGGCACGATGTTCAAGGTGTTTCCCGGTAACTGGATCCGCGGCGGGGACTTCACGCAGCTGGACGATATCGTCTACGACCCCAACGACGGCGTGGACTTCTTCGACTTCGCGTCCTTACTCCCCGACGCCGCGCCGGGGGGGCAGAGCATCTACTCAAACCCGGAAACCGGCCCGTACTTCGACGACGAAGCCATGGACACGTACACGCACGACGCCGCGGGGATCCTCACCATGTTCAACCCCGGGTCGCCCAACTGTAACGGCAGCCAGTTCATGATCACCTACCCGCGCGTCGAACCGGAGGTGCTCGACGGCTCGCACGTCGCGTTCGGGCAGGTTGTGGAGGGATGGAACGTTTTGATGGCTCTGGAACAACTCGGCGACGCGAGGCAGGAAGGTCTGACGTTCCAGAGGATCACCTTGGAGCAGTGCGGGGTTTTGAGGTACGGGAAGGACGGCGTCGGAGGCGCGGCGCCGGTGGCGTCCGTGTCCGTGGAGGCGTCCGCTTCCGCGGGGAGGTGTGGGAGGGGTCGGCGCGGG
>Ga0209666_1002838_pt1 | contig 12859 bp, 10 predicted proteins | sample SaaInlV_125m_DNA_FD_184679 | JGI IMG/M metagenome (GOLD analysis project Ga0209666, IMG submission 184679) | Marine microbial communities from expanding oxygen minimum zones in the Saanich Inlet - Saanich Inlet SI037_S3LV_10m_DNA (SPAdes)... | ecosystem: Environmental > Aquatic > Marine >...
TAAAAAAGAGAGTACATAATTTTATTTTTCTATGATTTTTATAAACTTTTTGAAATTCAAGAGATTTTATAAATTATGTACTCATTTTTTAGAGTAATGAAGAAGTTTGCAGATTATCCAGATTTTAAGCCAAATGTAACTCCTAAGGAAATGTTTGAAATAGGTATTATGGGTGGTAGTTATTTTAGAGAAATTAAATCTCCTAAAACAAAAAAAATATATAAAAACCATCATAAGAAGTTTAGCTTTCTTAAAGGTATTCCTAAAAATAAAATAGCACAACAAGAGTATGATAAAACTGCTAATAGATATAATGTAGTTGTGGGAACATCCTATGAATTTTGGATGAGTAAAAATTGGATTAAAGAAGATATAGATCCTTATGGTTGGATAGAATGGTATTGCAATTTTTATAATGGTAGACGCACCGACGATGACTTGCGACAAATAAATAGATGGAAAAAATCAGCAGGACCCAAAGGTAGATTTAGAAATCAGTTACAACGCAAAATAAATACAGAAGGAAGTAATAGCGAAACCATATATCCGAGACTAAGGCAAACATTACTACATTGGGGATGGGATTCGCGAAAGATGTCTGTCAAGTAATATATAAAAAAATGATATAATTATATAATATAAATATTAATATGGATACATTGAACTTTGATACGATTTTAGAAACTAAAAAAGCAGAATTAATGGAACTTTATGAAAATAAAATGAGTAAAAATAAAAAAATGACATCTGATCCATCTCAAATTGATTTCAATAGTAAGAAACTATATTATAGAATTAATGCTGAAATTGATAAGAAATTTAAGAATTCAAAAGCATATAAAAAAATGTGTGAAAATGAGCAGCAAAATCCTATATAAATATATATTTATATACATATATATTAACAAGATGTCTATATCGCAAATTAACAATATCATTGATAGTGAAATATATAAATTGATTAAAAATGAAGATAATTGTGATATTCTTACTTATTGCGATAATATTATAAAAAAATATACATCAATTGATAAAAATATTATTACTAATAGATTGCGAGTTATCAGCAATAATAGGGTAATTTTAAGGGAATTAATGGCTGTTCCCATTATTGAACAGAGAACTAAGGCATGGTTTGATGCTCGTGATACAAGATTGACTGCAAGTGATTTATGTGATGCAATTAAAAAAGGGGCAACAAGTGATAGAATTGCTAAGAAAAAAGCAAAGATCACAATAGATAAAACAAATTATAATTCGGTTCCAGCATTAAAATGGGGTACAATGTACGAAGCAATGGCTTCGAGATGTTATTCCCAAGTAAATAATGATATTATTGTCCATGATTTTGGATTGATATGTGATAAAAACAATGAACATTTTGGAGCATCTCCCGATGGAATCAATGATTTGGGAGTTATGATTGAAATTAAGTGCCCGTTTTCTAGAAAAATTGTTGACGGGTATATTCCGGATAAATATAAAATGCAGATACAGGGGCAACTTGCTGTATGCAATTTAACGGAATGTGATTATGTTGAATGTGATTTCAAGGAATTAGATTATGAAACTTATATAGATAAATATAAATATAAAAAGGTAGATCATGGTATTATTGCTGAGTATCAATGTGATGGAGAATATAAATATTTATATAGCGACGAATATATGAAATCTAATGAATGTTATGATAATATCAATGAAAAAATTAAAAAGTATGATAATACGCGAGCTAAATTTAATAAATTAATTTACTGGGAACTCAATTTAATGAATATTCAAAGAGAAACATTTGATAAAGATACGTGGCAAAATATTGTTCCAAAAATAAATGATTTTTGGCAAAAAGTGGAAACATATAAATTAATGCCAATTGAAGATAATATTAAAAAATTTAAATTTTTAGATGAAAATGATTAGTATTCGTATTTCTTCCACGGTTTTATATTAGCGTCATTATTATACGGATTTAAAAAGTATATCATACTATAATTTTTAATAGGCGCGATACCTTGTACATTTTTATCATCGGGGCCGAAACATACAGAATTATATGTTTCGCCACCAAAATCATAAGAATTATTTAAATTTAAACACCCACAACCCAAAGTATTATTATGATGACACAATAGATGGCACAATTTATCATTAGTTTTATTATCTTTGACAAAATCAACAAATCCTTTTATTTTGTCTCGTATTCCGTAAGTTTTAACTAATAAAATATGACATTTAAATTTTTTATTTTCATCTTCACATTTACCATATTTATCTTCATTTGTGATATAACATGATGTACCATGTGCAATAATATCATCTCTTGCTTTTTGTTCTTCTAAAAAGGGGGCCTGCGATACACACGCATATATAGGTCCTATATTATTACCTTTCAATTCAGCAAGAATTACATCGTCCAATGATTTATCACTTCCTATTATACATTTATCGTGTCCTATAATTATTAAATCGTTTTCTGTAAATACAGTTGTTTTCAATAGTTTGTTTTTAATATCCGTAGGGCTGTTATCAATACAATTGTAAGCAAGTAGTAGTTTATTCCCCGAAATATCGGCTGTATATGAATTATCTGAGCTAAATATAAAATTATTAACACCCTCATTACCCATTCTTACGTCACATGTATAATCCGAATGATAATTAAATTCTCTCGATAGCTCCTTAAATGCCTTATAAGTTGTTTTTGTATTTTCACCAATAGGAAAAACATCTTTTTTTGTTGTTTTACAAGAAGACTCACCAACCATTTGTGAGTTAAAATATTCATTTACTGAATTATCACAAACATTTATATAATAATGAAATATTAATATTAACAATGTCATTATTAGCAATAGTAATAACATTAATTCGTTATAATTCATAATTTACTCTATATAATTTAATTATTTTATTTTTATAATTAATTTAAAAATAATTCTAATATCCATATATATTATCATTGTTTTTTACTAACTTCTTTTAAAGCACTTGCTGATTCATTTATAGCTTTTCCCACCGCCATTGCAGCAGATAATATTGATGTCTTTGCTGTTAATACTTTTTCTCCGATTATTTGTTCATTATTTTTTGTTTGCTTTGTTTGTTTTTTTTCTTCATTAAAAAATTCTATTGAAGTGTCACATACATTTGTATAATAATGAAATAGTAATATTGATAAAAACACAAATAATAAAGTTAATATTACTATTTCTTTATAATTCTTCATCTAACTACTGTATATAATATTTTAATTTTAGTTAGTTAATATTATATAGCAAATTATCAAATAAGTAACTAATCAGTTGAAATTATTTACTTGGCTTTTAATATACTACACCCCTGCTAGTAATGCAGAAGCTGCAGCAGCAGCTGCATCGGCGACGCTAGCAGAAGCGGTAGCAGAAGCTGTTTCACCTGATGTTTCTGCGTCTACATCTGCGTTTGTGGCACTTCCATCGCTTGCGTGTGTGTGAGCGAGTGGGCGTGGGAGAGGATGAGTGTGGGGAGTTCCAGTGTGATGTACTAAATTACCGTTAAACTTTAAATTTCCCGATTCAATTACTAAACTATTATCAGGTGTACCCCCTCCTATTATTATTTTACCATTATTGTCAGGAGCTTTTATTATTAAATCGTTAGCATTCTTATATATATCAAAACAACTATCGCCAGAAATATCACAAACTTTTAATTTTTTATCACTATCGGTTTTTAATTTAGCACCACCGTCTATTGTAAGTTCAGATGCAATTATAGTGTCGTGAATCAATTTTAATTTTTTGTCATTATCTATTAAAGAATTATCGTCTGTAACATAACTGTATATTTTATTATCAGCAGCATTGATACCCGTCTCTTCTGTCCCGAATGTAAAATATTTATTAAGATTATCATTAAATGTCGCAAAGTTTTTATCATGTTTGTCTGTTTTTACATTAACAGCATCAACAGACACTGTAAAATCTTTTTTTACTGCTTCAATGGAATCAGTTAATTCTGTTTTAGTACTAGTTATATTACTAGTATTTGTATTTAAACCAGATTCTAATGCATTATCCTTAGTTTTATGGGTACTAAAACGATTACTTATAGTTTTAAAGTCACTTGATAATTGTGTTTTAAGATTATTATAATCATATAGTAGCCACCCAGATACTCCAATTAATGATACTAATACTATAATTAATATTATATAAATTAAAAGGTTTGCCACTTCCATTTATTTTAATATAGTTCTCTTATTAATACAATTTTTTTTATTCTTTAATTTCAAGAACTTTTATATTCAAATCTTTACCAGCTTCTTGTAATGCTTCATTATTAGTGTTTAAAACACTAAGGTCATCGCCACCTACATCAGCATCATCGTAGCTAGCACCACCTTCACTTACATCGCCACCTACGCTAACATCTTCATCGCCACCTACATCTTCATCTTCGCCTACGCTAACATCTTCATCTTCGCCTACGCTAACATCTTCATCGCCACCTACATCTTCATCTTCGCCTACGCTAACATCTTCATCTTCGCCTACACTAACATCTTCATCGCCACCTACATCTTCATCTTCGCCTACGCTAACATCTTCATCGCCACCTACATCTTCATCTTCGCCTACGCTAACATCTTCATCGCCACCTACATCTTCATCGCTTAATTCACTTCCACCACCATCACTAACATCTTCATCGCCACCTACATCTTCATCGCTTAATTCACTTCCACCACCATCACTAACATCATCTTCACTTGCACCATCATCACTATTATCGCCTTCGGCAGATTCTTCAACGATACTACCCCCTCCTTGTTTAAAAATTACATCTTTAAAATTGTATTGCTCTGTCCATAATTTTTCATCCTTTATGAAAATATCATCGCTATCATCGTCGTCAAATAATTCAATATCATCTAAATCATCTCCATCTTCATTGTCGCTATCGTCATTTTTGTTTAAATACATTTGTTCGATAGGCATTTCAATATGTTCTGTATTAACTCTCATTTGTATACCCATTGCTTCAAGTTCCTGTGTAAATAGTTTAAATGCGTAGGGCGTTTGTATAACACATACATCATCATTGTTGCAATTTCTACAAGTATTAATATTTTCTGTAATATTAAAAGCTACAAGGGTTCCACATCGTTTACATGCTGTCCACGTATATTTATCAGAACGTTCCATCATACTTTCTTTCAAGAATAGAGATATGCCATGACTTAAAACAGTATCTCTTTCCATTTCTCCGATACGTAATCCACCGCCTTTACGTCTACCTTCGGTAGGTTGTCTTGTTAATCCAGTTAATTTACCCGTACCGCGAGCATTTAATTTTTCTGCAACCATATGTTTTAATCTGAAATAATATGTTGGTCCTATAAATATTTCAGTTTCTATTTGCTTTCCAGTAAAACCATTATATAGTATTTCGTTGCCGTGTTTATTAAAACCATTATCTTCAAGACGTTTATATATTTTTTCATTATCAATTGGAATAAATACTGTTGCGTCACCAAGTAAACCATCTAAACAACACATTTTGGCAAATATACATTCTACAAGATGCCCAATTGTCATTCTAGATGGTATTGCATGAGGGTTTATAATAATATCTGGTTTTATACCGTCTTTTGTAAAAGGCATGTTTTCTTCTGGTATTACCATACCTAGTACGCCTTTTTGCCCATGCCTAGAAGCATGTTTGTCACCATATTCTGGTTTTTTTATTTTTAAAAATCTAACTTTACAAATTATAGAATCTTCACCCGATAATTTATTAGATATATATACTTTATCTACTGTACCATATAATGAGTTATCAGTGCTTATAGAAACATCAGTATATATAGTTTCTTTAACTTGTTCTATGAATACGCCTCTTTTAACCTCTTTATAGACTTCTTTAACACTTAACATACCAACTATAATGACCTCTTGACCCTGTGGTATATAAGTCCCCTCCTTAATAAAACCTTTATCATTGATATAAGTGTAGTCACGTTTTTTTATACCTAAAACATTAATACCTTCTTCCTTCATTTTAATAGGATTACCGAATATAGTACGTTCATTTTGAGATACAATCTTAGAAGTTGCCGTAATAGATTTATAATAAGATAAAGAATTTAACCCTCTATTTATTGTTGCGCTATTTATCATAATACTATCTTCCTGATTGAATCCTGTATATGTCATTATAGCTACAATTGTGTTAAATCCGTTACCCATTATGTCACTTGATGTATATTGTGCTATTTTAGTATTTATAATAGCGCGCTGAGGGTAATGCAATACATAACTCATTGTATCAAAGCGATTATTGAAGTTTGTCGCATACATACCAATAGCTTGCTTAGACTGCGCTGCATGGAACACATTACGTACTGATTGATTATGATTACACATTGGTATATTACCACTTACAACGCTTAGTATAGTTGAGGGATGTATTTCTAAATGTGTATGGTATGGAGTTATTTCATCTTTATTCATAGCAATTAAAGAAGTGTCCGTTTCTTCATTATCTAAATATTCGATACATGCAGCATTATTTTCTAAAACTGCTAATATCTTTTTATATTTGTCTCTATTATAATTATTATATTCGTCATCTTCTTCATCATCGCTATATTCTTCATCTTTTTTACCACCTTGATAATTAAATAAGTTTTCGGTTATTGAATCAAAAATCCCACTTTTTTCTTCATTATTTTCCGATGAACCACCTTGATAATTAGCATCATAATATTTACTATCATATTGTGCAGAATTATAACTTGCTCCACCAGTACTTGAATAAGTATGTTTAGATATTCCAATATCAAGGGGGTTAGTGTATATATCTCTATAATAGTAATCGTCTGTTTTTTCATCATCTTTAAGCTTGACCGATAATCCGTTTAACATATCAAACCAATTATTATAATTGTGTTTATATAATGATATTTCATTATCACCAGTTTTACCATTATGTTTTAATATAAGTAATGGACGACATGGTCTTCCGGCTTCTGTAAATATTCTTAATTCATTTGTAGGAATATGCCAAGATATAGATATTAAAATATTGATTAAACCATTTCGTCTAAATGCTTTTAATAATCTAGTAACAAATATTGGATCACCTGTGATGCCAAATAGAGTACCATTTAAAAATACATTTGTTATATTCTTATTAGTATGTAAATTATAGTTGCTTAACTGTATTATACCAATATCAAGTAAACATTGTTCTATATTTTCAATATTTAATCCGGCTGTTATTTTTGCTAATAATGATAAATTTTTAAGATATCCAATTGAACCACCATCAGGACTTTCAAAAGGACACATCATACCCCATTGTTGCGAATGTAATCTATGTGGTCCAGTTATTTTAATACTTCTATCTATTGGTATATTTACACGTCTCAAATGTGACATATAACCAATATAACTTATTCGCGATAAATCTTGTACTTTTCCTAGTTCAGGATCTTCGTCGGTAGAAAGCCCCCATCTACCTTTCAATGATTTACTAAATGTATCAGTAACTATCATTGCAGATATTAATTTATAAATGTTATGTTCTGTTATAAAATTATCATAGTTATCTTGTTGTTTCCATGACCCATAATAATACATACTATCCATTGTATTTCTTATGCTATCTCTTAATTTTTGATATGCTTCTTGAAATAGTTCGGATAACATGAATCCGCTAATATCAACTCTTTTATATATATAACTATCTCTATCACTTATTGGAAGTACATTTACAACAGTTTTTATAAATTGCAATACGAGATACCCTAAATATTTACCTTTATTATTGAAATCTAGAATATTTGGAAAAACATCCATCGTTAATGTAGATTTAACATGTTCTATCGTTCCATATCTCACCTTATATTTTAAATATTTAATAGCATCTTCTTGTGAATATATTTTATATTCAATATCACCATCTATGAATGTAGTACTCATTATTGATGGTCTAATAAAATCATTAAAGAAGTTTTTTTCATTTTCATCGAGTTTATTACCAAAAATAGTATAATATATTTCCTTATCACTTTCTATTCCAAAAGCGCGAAATAATATAAATAAAGGGATTTTGCCATTAAATGAAGGTAAAGATACATGTATAGAACCGTATAAGAATCCTTTTGCAGTTGAATTTTTAATTTTGATATCTTCGTCTATATTAGCATCAATAATAGGATTATCTACATAATAAAATTCAACTGATCTAGGTGCTAATGCGCCTTTATCTGCAACACATCTTATAACCCCTTTATATCCAAACCCATCATCGTCGTCATTTAATTTTGAAACAAATAGCTTATTTGTTACTATTTTTTCCTGTGCTATAATAACCTTTTCTTTACCGTCAATTATAAAATACCCCCCCGTATCATACGGACATTCACCCATTTTTCTTAAAATATTAGAGCCTTGATTTTTAAGTATGCACATATCACTATGAAGCATGATGGGGATACTTCCAATAGCAACATTATTAAAAGTTTTAGTTAATTCTTTTGCGGAATCTTGTGTAGTTATTTTGATAAATATTTTCGCAAATATATGCGATTCATAAGTTAAATTTCTCATACGCGCATCATTCGGTGTTATTAATTTAGGCGTACCATCTTCATATGTTGTGGGCCTATCAACATATATTTCATCTCCATTTTCTCCACCAACATATAGATCCACTTTCATTATAACATTATCAAAATCATCATATTTGATCATTGTAATCGGATTATATGATTTTATAATATATGGTAATTGGGATTTTATGAAATCTCTATAACTATCTAAATGATGACCTGTAAATGGATATTTATGATCTTTAAAATATAAATCTAATATATCCCATTCGCTACTAATCATACTTCCTAATATATTGTTTTATTATCTATTAATAAAATATTTCCATAAAGTTTATATAATACATATTAATTAACAACATTAAATCCTAAATCATACATTACTAAAAATCCTGTTTTGGGATCAACAATTATACTGCATGGTATTTTTGCCTTTTCATCTTTAATTGTCAATTGTAAAGTTCCGCGATTATCATTTTGTCCATGTATGTCTTCACCGTATAAATGTATATTATTAAGTTCGCATTTTAATGTTCTATTATTATAATCTTTCAGATTAATATTATTAGTACCTCGCAATACACCTATATTATTGTTATTTTTATAAACAGATAATTTTCCATTACTATTATTAATTTTAATTTTAAATGTATCATTAAATGATTTTAGCGCCATTTGATTTACTTTGGTATTTAATGTTTTTTTATCAACTGTAACATCATCCATTCTTATTACTTCACCTTCATTGAGTATATATTCTTGCGTTAATAACTCACACTCCTTTCCCCACGGCATATAATGAACAATCTTTTTAAATTCGCTATTTGTTTCATTTAATCTATAAAGGCGAAACGACATTTCGGGAACACCAGGAAAATTATTATTACGCCTTGCAAAATCTTTTAATATATTATTATTAAAATCTTTTGAAAATTCAAATGGTTTTTTACCCGATGTATTATATATTTCATTTCTTGCTGCTGATACAGATGTTTTTAATAATGTATCAAATGTACCCCCGTTTTCATCCGATTCAAGTTTTTCTGACATAAATTTAATAGCTTTTTCAATAAATTCTCTTTTTTTTTCTTCTCCTCCTTCACCACTATCATCAAACATATAATTTTTATAATTTTTAGTTTGAAAACATTTAGACGGGTAATAAGGAGTATGATTTAATGAATTTTTATTCATATCTTCGGATTTTTTACTATATTTGGGAACTAATTCTTCTAAGTCTTCTCCAACATCCGAAACGCAACCCATATTTAAACAAGTTTTTTCTAACTCGTAATATAGCAAATCATTTTTCCAATTAGTTTTATTTTTAACATCAGCTTCTGCCAAATATTCATTTCGTTTGCTTTGAGATGAAGACCAATATTCATCTTTTCCTATATTTTCAATTTTTTCATTAATGTAATCTGAATTTTGTTTAACGGCGCGAAAATACATGGATTTTTTACTAACAATAAGATTCATCCATTTATTTTGTTGAGATACTGATTCAAGCGATGGAAAGAATGAGTATTTATTCATATGTTCTCCTTTTTTAATTTTCATTAAATTAGGTATATATATTACAATTTTATAATTACCTTGAAAAGTATATTTCACCAAAGAGGTTTTTTTTAATTTATTTAAATTCTTCTGTATTTTGTTTTTAACACTTGTGTTGGTAATTTCATTTATAAAATTATTTATAATATTTGCGGCTTCATTATTGGGATCATGTTCAATTACCTTTGCTATCATTACATATATGGGTAGAGGTAATTTATCACCTAACGTATAAACTCTCTGAATACCAGTTATTCTATTTTTGATTTCAATTTTAATATTATCAATAGTAGTTTCAAACTCTTCGCAAAAAATATTATCATTCATATAATCTTTTTCATCATATTCTTTAAAGGTTAAATTAACACATCTTTCAAATTTCAAAAAGTTTTCATCATTATCAGGATTCAAAGCCTTATTACATTCTCTCATTGAACTTTCAACACCGCATTTATCATCCTTGACATTTTTATAAATAAGCATTATATTATTTATTTTATATATATATTATATATTTAATGGATAATATAATCGATGGGTGTATTACAAATTGTAGCGATTATGACATAGCAAACGTTATATATATAATTCTAAAAAATAATTTTAGATATATTGAAAATAATGTATGGGAATATCTTGAAGATAATATGTGGTATATTGATAAAAAGAATGAAAAACTTAAACATGCAATCAAAACCATAGTATGTAAAGAATTTATTGAAAGATCAATTTTTTGGGCTAAAAAAACAGAAACAGTAAATAGTAAATCAGATATAATATCTTCCAAACTATTATTTATAGGTACAAAATTAAAAGAGGATAAAAATAAATATATATCTAACATTATTAAGGAGTGCAAGCAATTTTTCATAAATAATGAATATTAATTGTCCTAAACACATAGATAATTTATATAGTGCGTTTAAAAAGGCTTATAACTTTGATATTAAACAATGTGTAATCAAAGAATCACATTGTGATAATTTTAAATCCGTTGGAAGGTTACTTACAAACGATGGTTTTTTTGGATGGGATTTTGTCATGGAATATTTTAATAATTGTAATAGATGTTTTAAAATAACTTACAAAAATATAGTTTTTAACATATTACTTAAAGGTAATCTTACCAAAGCAAAGAGAGAACAATTATGTAAAAGTATTTATCGCGTATATCTAACAACCAGAATATATAATATAGCTAAAAGTTTCAATTACTTTATAATAATGTATCCCGGTAAACGTAGTCTTCCTAAGAAAAATAACATTGTTGAAGCAGTTAATATTAATGGTGGTTTTACATACATAAATGGTAATAATATATATATTGTCAGATATCAAGATTATGAAAAAGTAATATTACATGAATTATTACATCACAATACTGTTATGCATTATGATGGATGGAAACCTCATAATTTACAAATATTAAAAAAATTAAGTAATATAAGTGATAATCAGATATTGATACCAAATGAAGCAATTATAGAAACTTTTGCTTGTATTTTAAACACCATATTTTATTCATTGGAAACTCGTAAAAGTTTTAAACAGTTACTAAAAAAAGATAAAGAACATAGTTTAAAATTAGCTAAAAATGTATTAGACCATCAAGGATGTAATAAATGGTTTGAAAAAACAAATTGTTATTGTTATATTGTATATAAAACTATATTATATGTATATTTTAATGAGTTTCTCAAAATATATAAATGTAGAAACGATGACGATATTACAATTTTTATTGTAAAATACTTTCCAAAATTAAAAAGCTTAATTAAAAAGATAAAGGGGAAAGGTAAAACTTTAAAACAGACTATATTTTGAGTACATAATTTTATTTTTTTATGATTTTTATAAACTTTTATAAATTTAAGAGATTTTATTAATTATGTACTCTTTTTTCTAAGTATTTAAAACATAAGAATATCAATTATAATTAGAAGAGATGTCTATTGAAGATATCAACTATTTGAAAGCTAATAGTATTAAACAGACGTATACATTTTTGGTTGATAGTAATGAAAGAGATAGGTTTATTTACCCGAATCCAAATAATTATGTTATTGAATTTAGTGCTCCATTTAGGAATATTATAGCAATGGAAATTATAGATGCAAGTATACCTAGGACAATGTATAATGTTGATATAGAAAATAATTCAATATATTATTATATTGGTGCAGGAGATGATGATGTGTTAATAACAGATGGGGTATATGATACAAATAATTGTGACATTGAAGTGTATAATGCAAATATAGAGGATACCTTTTTAAGAATTATAGACCGTAAGTTTGCATATATTAAGAATGTAGTAAATTTGTATAATATATATAATACTGGTGGTATTGGAGGAAATAGCAAAGGTATAACTATAAGTTTTAAATTAAAAGCATCTTCATCATATAAATCAGATACTGGTGCAGATAATTCTTATACTTTATTAGATTTTAGATATAATCACCTAATTAATCCTAAAACATCCGAGGATGCACCAATAATAGTGAAACTAATTAGACAAAATAACCAACAACAAATATATAATATACTTTTTAGAATAGGTAATGAAACAAATGAAAAAATAATTAATAATATTAATTTGAGCTATGAAACACATGTAGCATGGACAATATCAGATAATAATACTTGGCAAATATATTTAAATGCAACAACGGATTCTTCAAAGAACCATAATTCATC
>Ga0209666_1002842_pt1 | contig 12845 bp, 10 predicted proteins | sample SaaInlV_125m_DNA_FD_184679 | JGI IMG/M metagenome (GOLD analysis project Ga0209666, IMG submission 184679) | Marine microbial communities from expanding oxygen minimum zones in the Saanich Inlet - Saanich Inlet SI037_S3LV_10m_DNA (SPAdes)... | ecosystem: Environmental > Aquatic > Marine >...
TTCAAGTGTTCAAGATTTGAAGACATAAGTTGAAAAGCTTTGTCGTGATTATATTTGAATGTTTTGCCAGATTTAAATGTGACTTCAATGATAGAGTTTTGACCTATTAGAGATTTGCGAATGACGAAGCGTTTTGATTGAATTGAATTTTGCATAGTTATATTATTTAAGTATTAGTATTTGTTTATTATATTATCCAGTTTGAGTTTAGTTTTGTTTGTGGATTATTTTATTGTATTTTAGAGTTAGTGTCAAGGATTGAATCAATTTCTTTTTGACTAAGGTTTAAAGACTTTTCATTTTCAAGGTAGAAGAAGAAAGCTTTGGTAATATTAGTATAATCATTTTGAGTTAAAGTAATTGTTTTAGTCATTTTATTTATTTTAGATTCAATTATATTATCCAATTAGTTATTTGTTTTGTTTGTAAGTGTATATTTATTTAGTGTATAAAAATTAGTTAGAGATATTACACTCAATGTCTTATTATAAAATTGAATAATAAATATCATCAATATTATATTTAGTTTCATTTAGTTTATGAATTAAAAGTTCTTGTTCAAATAGTTCATAGAAATTTTCATCATTATCATCTAAGTTTATAGTATTATTGATGTGAATAATTTCAAGTTTGTTATCAGTTGTTTGATCGTATAATTGAACAGAATAAGTCATAAGTTATATTTTTAATTACATCTATATTATCCATTTATTAAATGGTTTTGTCTGTGATTTAGTTAGGCTGATTGCTTACAGTATTGTACATATTGATAAGTTCAGTCGAAGTAAACATAGTTAGATAGTTCATAGTGATTATTGTTATTGTGTTACGTATATATTATCCACAATGAGTACTGTTTTGTCTGTAAAGTATTAGAAATTAGTTAGTTAGTTTCCGTAGGAAAAAGTCAAAACATTCTACGTAAGTGGTTGATTTTCTGGTATATATACATAGAAAAACCTGAAAAGTTGGGGGACCCGGTGAAATAAAAACCGTTTTTGTAAATCGTTGATAATCAATAACATAGGGGGTAGCACTATACCCCTATATTTGTAACGTGATTTTTAGTGACACTAGCCTTATAAGTAATATAGTAACGGGCTAATGTCACACTATACACCTTATATTGTAAAATAGTAGTGGAATCTGTGAGTATATAAGATATGAACGAATTATAAAAAAACTATGGCGATTATATACTCTTACCCACTAAAAACTACGGTCAAAAACAGTGACCAGTTCGTAATAAGCGTAGCGCCTACTGGTGGTGTAGGAGCTTTAGAAACGAAATCTATAACATTCGAAACGCTAAAGGACAGTGTATTAACTGGTCAAACATCAGGAACAGTTACAAGTGTTACTGCAACATCACCATTAACAGGTGGAACAATAACAGATACAGGTAGCATCGGAATAACACAAGCTTCAAGTTCTGCTGATGGTTACTTATCTTCAACTGACTGGACAACATTCAACAACAAACAAAGCACTAGTGAAAAAGGGCAAGCTAATGGTTATGCTCCATTAAACTCTTCAACTAAATTAGACATACAATACATACCAGATGCTTTAGTCGGTGCGGTGATTTACAAAGGAACATGGAACGCAGACACAAACACACCTACTCTACCCACGCCCGCTCCAGCTAATCAAGGTTTCTACTATGTAGTTAGTGCTCGTGGTACAATAATCAATCCATATGGTTTTCCGGTAAGTTATGAGATAGGTGATTGGGCTATATCAAATGGTGCTGAATGGGAAAAGGTTGACAACACACAAAGTGTAATTTCAGTAAATGGATTATATGGCTATGTGTCATTAACAACTTCAGATATAAATGAAGGTACAAATCTATACTACACAGAAGCTAGAGTAAGTGCAAATACAAATGTAGCTGCAAACACAGCGAAAGTATCTTTCCCAGGTTTCGGTATTACAGCAGGTACAGCACTAGAAGGTAATACAGTTATTCCAACAGTACCTGCGAATATAGTAGAAACAGTAACAACTACAGATGGTACATTTATAGATTTAACCCCTGACGTAGCGACAGACGGGGCTGTAACTGTAACAGCTGATCTTTCTGCAACGGGTGCAGCTAATGATACTACGTTTTTAAGAGGAGACAATACTTGGGCAGTGCCTTCCGGTGGTGGTGGTGGTGGTGTAACGTTTGATTACACTGATTCTGGTACAAACTTAATTATAGGTGAAAGCTTAACATATACAACTCAACAAGGTAACGTTGGTTTAGGAGAAGGTGTTTTAGAAAATCAAACAGGTTCAAGCTATAATACAGCTATAGGTTATCAATCTTTACAACACTCAATCTCTGGAGCAGGTCACAATACAGCTTTAGGTTATAGAGCACTTCAAGGTGTTTCAACTGTAACCGCTGGTAATGACAATACAGCCGTGGGTTATGAGGCTGGTATGAGAATACTATCAGCAAGCAACAATGTTTTTATTGGTAACCAAGCAGGTGATCGAGTGACACATGGAAATTCACATGTTATTATAGGTGATGGAGCTGGGGGTGCAGCTACTATACAAGATGAAAATGTGATTATAGGTCAATTGGCTGCAGCACAGTATCTAGGTAATAGAAGTGTAATTATAGGTAAAAGCGCAAACAATCTAGCCAGCCAAACCGGAACTAATAACACTGTTATAGGTTTTAATGCTCAACAAAGCTCTACTACAGTTAATAATGAAATAACTATTGGTAATACAACCGCAAACTCTCTAAGACTTCCTGGTTTACAAGCCTCAGCATCGGACGGCGACGTGCTTACGTATTCATCTTCGTCTGATAATATTATACTACAATCCCCATTTTCTCAAACTAAAGGAACGTATACTCCGGAATTAGTATGTTCAAATTCTGATTTTACAGTAAATACTTATAGCATACAAGTAGGCAGGTGGATAAGAGTGGGCAATGTGGTTACATGCGAGTTTAGTATAAGGGTCAATTTAGGGGATATAACAATAACTAACACGGCTTCAACTGCAAGTGTAAAAATACGAGCAACTCCTTATGATGCAATAACTACAAGCAGCCCTGTAACTGGATATATTTCTCATTCCAGAGGATTTGAATCATCTTTAAGTGATGTTATAGTATTAACAGGATCTAGTTATCCAGGAAATTTAAATTTTCAACCAGCATTGAAAAGCACTTTAATAACCAACTACTATTTACCAGACGACTTACGAGTAAATAATTTTGCGAATGTAGGCTCTACTTTTGATATCATGGGTAGTTACACTTATGTAACTAATACATCTACGCTTAACTCAGGAGCAGCTATAACATAATAAAAAAAATATGCCAATAATATCCTCGTATAAAATAAACAATACGCCTGAGCCATCGGATAGACTAATTGGTACTGATGTTTCTAATGGGCAGACTAAAAACTTTAATATAAATAGTCTATCTGTTATTGCAATAAATTCTTTTTTAAAGCATACGTCGTGGCAATTTATAGTTAATGATCCTGACCCAGATCCTAGACCAGATGGTACTATATCTTTTGAAAACTACGGGGGTCAAGGAACTTTATGGCAAGATATAAATAACTTGTACATAAACACACAGATGCCGCAAACTTCACCTGTAACATTGCCTTATCTTCAAAGACTGATAGGTCATGATATAGTTATACAAGATGTAAGGTCATTAGGTAGATATGGGGTTTATACTTTAACCTCGCTTGATCAAGTAGATAACGACGTATATAAAATGGTTCTTGCCTATGTAACTGGTAACGCTACATTGCAAGCACTTCAATATTATTCAATTCAAATAGATGAAGTAGAGGGTTTTGATTCTCACTTTGAATTTACTCAAGGTGTACCAGCTACAACATGGGACATAACACACAACTTAGATAAGTTTCCTTCAATAACAGTAGTAGATACAGCAAATACAACTGTCATGGGTAGCTATGAGTATGTAACAAAAAATAGAGTAATATTAAGCTTTTCAAGTCAGTTTGCTGGTAAAGCGTTTTTAAACTAAAAAAAAATGGCAATACAATTTTTAAATGTAGTTGATTTTAACTTAAATCAAGCTAAAGAGTTTGTTTTAGAGAACTTAGGAACTGATCCAGCAACGGGTCAGTCTGACGGTAGATTAATATTTAACACAGCTGATAATGTTGTTAAGGTTTATAATGGAACCGCTTGGATTGCTTTAGCATCTGGTACATTTGTTGAAACTGTAACTGCAGGTACATACTTAACTAATAGCGGAACAGCTACTGATGTTACTATTGATCATGATACTACCAATAGATCAGATGGAACATCTAGTGTAACACCTGGTTATGGCGCTACTTTTACAGCTGTTGATTCAGTAACAACAAACGCAACAGGTCACGTAACAGCTATCAATGTTAAAACTGTAACACTACCATCAGCTGAAAATTATACGTTTAATGTAGCAGGTGACACAGGTACTCCAGAAGTAATTAATAGTGGTGACACTTTAGATATAGCTGGTGGTACAAACATAAACACTGTAATTGTAGCTACAGACACCCTTACGGTAAACTTAGATGATAACATATCATTAACAGGTAGTTTAACAGTTGGAACAACTGGTAACTTTACAGGTCAAGTTACAATACCACAAGTGCCTTCTGCGAATACTGATGCTGCTTCTAAACATTATGTTGATCAAGCAGTAACTGGTGCTCTTAGTTATCAAGGCGGTTATGACGCAGCTACAAACACTCCTAACTTAGATAACAATCCAAGTCCTAACCCAATTAAAAAAGGTTGGACATATACCGTAACTGTTGCTGGATTATTCTTTACAGAACAAGTTAGAGTAGGTGATGTGCTTATTGCAGAGCAAGATGCGCCAACTGCTTTAGCTGATTGGACTACTGTTCAAAATAATATTGATTTAGCTAGCTTAACAACTGTTGGTATTGGTAATGTAAACAGCGATGCAAACAATAACAAACTTGGTGTATCAGTTTCGTACTCTAATGGTACAGCCGATATTGGATTAGACATAAATGGTTTAACCGAAGACATAGCACCTGTAGATACAGACACTGTAGTAATATATGATGGTTCAACTTCTACAAATAAAAAAGCAACATTAGCTAGTATAGCAGACGCTATAGATGTATCAAAAGGTGTTAATATAAATTTAGATGGTAGTGACGCTTGGGTTTTAAGAAATGAGTCAGGTGGTTTAACTACATTTGAAATAACTACAAGCAACGCAAATGTTCTTCCAGGTGCTAACAGTGAAAACATTAAAGCTGAAATAATATCATCTGCGGGACAAACAGTTTATGCAGATGTTGTAAGAACAACATTATTCGGGAATCAATTGCTTAATGTAACATTTACTGGCAGTGTAGCAAATGGAGCTTACAGAGCTTTACTAGTTAACGTAGGATAATAAAATAAAATTTAATGGCAATACAATTTTTAAATACAGTCGCGGTAGATACTGATGTATTGTACGTAGATACAACAAGCAATAGAGTTGGTATAGGCGAACCGAACCCAGACTATGAACTGCACGTAGATGGCCAAATATATTCTAAGTCATCAACATTCCCTGTATATTTTTTACAAAGAGAAACAAGCATAACAGGAGATGGGACTTTTACAACAACAAGTGGTATAGCTTCAGGATTTCATCTTAGAACAAATTCAAGCGGAACTATACAAGACGGATTCGGCGGAGGAGTGGTTTTTTCTTTAACAGACTCCGGCACAGCTTCAAACACAGCTGCTAGAATTTACGCAAGAAGAGACGGAGGAAACACAACAGGAGCATTGCAATTTTGGGGAGGGCTTGATGGTAATACTATTTTAACCACAATGAGAGCTAACGGCAACGTCGGAATAGGAACGGCTAGCCCAAATGGATTACTTCATATTTCCTCAGGGACAAGTGGAGATGCTATAGTTGTTATAGAATCAGATACTGATGATAGTGATAATTCTGATAACCCACATTTAGAGTTTAGACAAGATGGAAATACTATACGTGGAAAAATAGGATTAGAAGGTGTTGCGGGTCAAACATTTTCTAACTCATTATCTAATGCAACATACTTAGGAAGTGTATTTGAGCAACCTCTTCAGTTTATTACAGGGAATACTGGAGGTGTTCAAACAGCTAAAATGACTATACAACCAAACAACGGCGACGTAGGGATCGGGACGACTAGCCCTGCTCAAAAGTTAGACGTTAACGGAAATTTAGCAATTAGTGGCACTACCTTTGTAGACTCTACAAGAAGAAATATTTATTTAAATTCTTTTGCAGGTGGTGGAGCTAATGGTATTTTCTTTAGAGACGGTTTTACATATAACGCTTCTATTACCGCTGAAGATCATAGTGGGTCGGCTGCTGATGGTATTTGTATTAGCGGTTACGACGGTGTTTCTTTTTCTACTGGATCTAATACCAAAAACGAAAGAATGCGCATTGATTCGAGTGGGAATGTAGGGATAGGAACGAATAGCCCTAATACGCTACTTGACGTTTCAAGTGCTAATTTTGGAACAACTGCTCCAACAATAAGAATAACAAACACCTTAAACGTTGGTAATTGGTCTGGAGTTACAAGTGATTTAGGTAGATTTGAGTTTTTTACAGATGACAGTTCTGGAAATGCTCCATATACTCTAGGTTATATTGGGATAAAAAATGACAACACAACAGGTTCTCCAACTTTACCAAGCGGAGCAATGGTCTTTGCTACAACCACCTACAATGCTTCAGGAGGGGCAGTTGAAAGAATGCGTATAGGATCTGCCGGGCAAATAGGTATTGGTGGTGCTAACTATGGAACATCAGGACAGGTACTTACATCTAGTGGATCTGGATCTGCACCATCTTGGCAAGATGCAGGGGCTGGTAGCAGTAACTGGACTTTAAGTGGTAATGATATTTACAATAATAATTCCGGCAACGTTGGAATTGGCACGTCGAGTCCGTCAATGAAAATGCACATCAATGGCGACACTTCTGCAATGACTCAAGTGGGAATTTCAAACACATCAACAGGCGGTGCAAGAATTTATTTTGACGCTTCAAATGGCGATTTTAGCGGAAACGATTATTTTTCTATTGGTCAAGAAAATGATTTAAATGGCATTATAGATTTAGCACCCTCTGCGGATTTGAGAATACTTACAAACGGAAGTGAAAGAATGCGCATCAACAGCAGCGGTAATGTTGGTATTGGGACGACTAATCCTGGGAGTAAACTTCACATTCAAGCTTTACAAACATTCAATGGCGGTTCAGGTGGTTATTTAAAAGTAACAGATGCTATTTACGGTGGAGATGTTAGGTTTGGCATGGCTGACGGCGTTGATAATGATGCGGTTTTAGGTGTTTGGACAAATAACAATGTAAAGATTTATACAAATAGCGCCGAACGTATGCGCATTACCTCCTCTGGCGACGTCGGGATTGGGACGAATGCTCCTGCTCAAAAGTTACACGTTTATTCGGATTCAAATGAAGGTATTTTCATGCAGGGTACTGGAGCAGGACATTGGTTTAACTTTCAGTCAGGTACAAGTAACCTATGGTCTATGGGTGCACAAGCTGGGTTGATGGGATGGTATAATCGAACTACCGGAAATGTAGGTTATAAAATGGTTATCCTTGACAACGGTAACGTCGGGATCGGGACAGCTAGCCCTGGGTACAAGCTTGAAGTAAACGGAACAGCAAAAGCAGATAAATTTGTATCGCTAGTAAACGCATCTAATTCTGGTCTCACAAGAGATTGGGCAATAATCGGCACTGGTGACAGAGGCGCGGGTTTGCAGATTAATGATATATCTGGTGCTAAATATGCAATTTATGCGGGAGGCTATGATTTAACATTTGGTAAGCACGTTTCTTCAAGCAACACATATACAGAGGCGTTAGGTATTTATGCGGCTGGCGCAACAGACAGCTCCCCTTATGTTCAAGCAACCCACTCTCTAAGAGCTCCAGTATTCTACGATAGCAATAACACTGGTTATTATGTAAACCCTGCTAGTACTAGTGTTGTAAATACAGTAACAGCAAATGATGCGTTAAACGCTTTCCATATTGGTATTAGAAACACTTCTTCTAGCACGAAAGATGGTATTTCTTTATATGGGGGCGCAACAGGCGGTGAACCTACGTATGGCATCATGTTTACGGGGACTTCTGGATCTGGAACACATGGAGATGTAACAAGCGACTGGGCTACTTATTTTACGATGAGTAACAGTCCTAATAGAGGTTGGATATTCAGAAGAGCAGGCGTTACAAATAGCGCAAGCATTAGCGCAGGAGGTGTGGGCACTTTTGATTCTGCTGTAAAATCCCCAGTATTCTACGATTCAAATAACACTGGTTATTATGCAGACCCAGCAGGAACATCAAATTTTTACGATTTACAATTAACTGGAGCTAAAAACACATATCTTTATATAAATCCAGGTAATGGATATGAATCTATGGTTAGGTTCAATGGTGGTAGTGGTAGTACTTGGTATATTGGTAGTAGAAATTCTTCAGACTTAGTAGGCTCAACTGATTCATTCCATGTATTTTCACAAACAGCAGGTAGGACTGTTTCTGGTACCGATGCCGCTGGTAATACATATTCTTATAGTTCATCAAGAGCACCAATATTCTATGATTTAGATAACACTGCTTATTACGCAAATCCAGCTAGTACAAGTAATTTAAATTCTCTAACTGTTGCTAACACTATAAACGGGAGTATTAGCGGTGCTAACGGTGTTAATATTACAGGATATGGTACCGGTAATTTTACCTTTAATCAAGCATCAGGCTCGTTTAGTGGATTTAGCGGTTGGCATAATTATTTTATAGGTAACCATGGTAATGGTAGTAATTATTATAACACTACTATTGCTATGCCATTTTGGGGATCTCCAAGATACTCAAGATTAGAGGGTGGCACACAGCGGGGTCCTTTTGCATTTTGGACAAGTGAAATAGCTATAAATTCATCTGAAAATATTACAGCTCCAATATACTACGATTATAATAACACGGGTTTTTATTTAGACCCGCATGCAACATCAAATCTAAATGCTCTAAAAACCTACTCATACCAAGGTAATGGAAATGTTGGCGGAACTGGTGATGCATCTTGGCACCCATCTGGTATTTATTCAGCTGGATATAACTGGTTGTATGGTGGTATTAATGGTGGTAATGGTTCTGCTACTGCTTTTAGTGATGTAAGAGCTAATATTTTCTATGATTATAATAACACGGGTTTTTATTTAGACCCTAACAGCACAAGTAACTTAAATAATTTAACTGTTAGTAAAGTAGTAATGGGTAGCCCAAGTGGCATACCTTCTAGTGGTGCTAGACTTGCTATACAAGGATTGGTTAACGGCTATGGTATGCTGATTGATGGTTCTGGGACTGCTACTAATATAAGGATGGAATGTCCAACATACAATACTGGTATTTATATAAATAGTACAAGTAGCTATGTTACAAATGCAATATGGTTTACAAGAAATGGTACTAACTTCGGAGAGATTACAATTAATTATTCTGGTACTGTAAGCTATAATACAACTTCGGATTATAGAACAAAAGAAAATGTAACTGAAATTACAGATGGAATTGAAAGAGTAAAAGGATTACAACCTAAACAATTTAGTTTTATCCACGATGACACTAATACAATTCACGATGGTTTTATGGCTCACGAGGTACAAAATTATGTACCGGGAGCTATTAATGGTACAAAGGATGAAGTTGATGAAAACGGCGATCCAGTATGGCAAGGTATTGACCATTCAAAGTTAGTACCAGTATTAACAGCTGCTTTGCAAGAAGCTATATTAAAAATAGAACAATTAGAAACAAGAATACAAACTTTAGAAAATCAATAAAACAAGTGATTATTTAACATATACTTAAACAATAAATTATAAATTATGAATATTAGTTATGAGTGGAGGATTACGGCTTTAAAACAAGCGCCCACGTTAGACGGATTGTCAAATGTAATCACGCATGTAAATTTTGAATATAAAGGAACAGATGCTGACTCTGGCGAATCTGCTGTGTTTAATGGAGCTTGCCCAGTTGGAGCGCCTGAATCTGGTGGCTTTATACCAGCATCAGATCTTACACAAGATGAAGTAATTGCTTGGGCACAAGCTAATCACCCTACAGATCATATGAATGAAGTTATTGAAAAGGCAATATCAGAAAAAATAACTCCAACAAATGATCCAGTTAGTAAAGATGAAATTCCATGGTTACCTGGTGACGATCCAGGACCAGCTGAAGAACTAGCTGAAAAACCAGCTGAAGAGTAAAAATCACTAAAAATAAGTGATAAGTATAGTATACCCTGCTCGGGAATAGAGCAACCAAATAAAACTAATATAAAACCAAAACCAATGACACTATATTACAAGACTCATACGTGGAGTAGTCAACCACAAATATCCGAAGACCAAATAGAATTTTGGAAACATATAGCTGATAAAAAAAATTGGCGAATAGTACAACTACCAAATGGATATTACCAAACCGAATATAAAAATCAAGAAGATAAATGGCAAGATGTAACTCGTAGAGAAACTCTTGAAAGTGCTGAAGCTGCCATTGATGGTAGCATAGACCATTACGTTAAAAAGCTTGACTTTGTAAAAGGGCCTAAGGTAGTAAAAACCTTTGAATAATTACATATTACAATTAAATTAAATCTAATAAAATCATGACCGACAAAATTGTCAAGAACCTTAACTTTGGCCAAGAGGCTAAGGATAATGTATTTAAAGGAATAGAAAAACTCACAAAGGCTGTTAGCTCTACATTAGGTGCTAGTGGCCAATGTGTAATACTAGAAGACGATCAAGGTAAACCTTTGATCACTAAAGACGGTGTAACTGTAGCGAACGCTATAACGCTGTTAGACCCAGTAGAAAATATGGGTGCAACGCTTTTAAAAGAAGCAGCTAGAAAAACCGTCCAAGAAGCTGGCGATGGAACAACAACGGCTACGGTACTAGCGCACTCTATTTTAACAGAAGCTTATAGCAGATTAAAAGAAGATAGTCCACGTAATATTAAAAACGGTATAACCAATGCTGTTAATAAAGTGGTAAAGTATTTAGAGAAAAAAGCTATAGACGTTAAGGGTAATATGCTAGACGATGTTGCTAGTATTAGTTGTAACAATGACGAAGAACTAGGTAAGATTATAGGCGCAGCTTTTAAAGCTGCTGGTGAAAACGGTGTAGTTATAATGGAACCAACTACTGAAGATAAAACTGAATTTGAATTAGTAGATGGTGTTCAGTACGAAAAAGGTTTAACTAACTCTCACTTTGTTACTAGTAAAGAAAAAAGAGTTGCAGAGCTAGACAACCCGCTAGTGTTACTAATAGAGTCACCTATTGAGTCTGTTCGTAAGATTCAATCTGTACTTGAGTATGTAATTAAAAATAAAAAACCTTTACTTATTATTGGTGATTTAGAAACAGAAGTGTTAGCTACACTTGCTATGAATAAAGTTAAAGGTAATATAAAAGTTAATGTAGTAAATGCTCCAACATACGGTATCAATAAAAAAGATACACTGGCTGATCTAGCTATACTAACTGGAGCTACTGTTATTAATGAAGATCTTGGTGATGACTTAGATGTTATTAATCCAGACTTCTTAGGCACTTGTTTTAAAAGTACAACAACAGACTCAGAAACTATATTGCAAGTAGACACGTATACTGATGAAATAAAAGAATTGATTAGTTCAGTAAAAGGTTTAATAGATAAAGCTAAAGCACCAGGTGAAGTTATACGACTTGAAAAAAGATTAGCTAGGTTATCAGCTAAAGTTGCAGTTGTAAAAGTCGGTGCTAACTCTGAAATAGAATTAAAAGAAAAATCAGATAGAGTAGAAGATGCTATCTGTGCTACTAAAGCCGCTATAAAAGAAGGTATAGTATCAGGAGGTGGTATAGCTCTACGTGATGCTTCGAATAAAATCAAAGCTACAAACGTTGGAGAGAGTATACTTCTTGAAGCTATTAAAGCTCCTTTTAAAACTATATTAAGTAATGCTGGACTGGAAGAGGTTGGTACGCCCAAAGAAGGTAGAGGCGTTAATGTGGTTACAGGTAAAACCGTTCATATGGTTAACAAAGGTATTATTGATCCTTTGCTTGTAACTAAAAGCGCACTCAAACACGCGGCTTCAGTGGCTACTACTATATTATCTACAGATTGTGTAATCAATAATTTAAGAGTTGGAGATGAAAGCAATAGGTAGAAACATAGTTATTGAAAAGAAAAAAGATGAGACCATCAAAAAAACAGATGGTGGTCTCATGCTTACAGGTAAACAAAGAGTTGACGTTAGATACAAAGAAGCTAAAGTCTTACATTGTGGAGATCAAGTTAAAGGTATTAAAGAAGGTCAAAGTATATTTTACGATAAAAATGCTGGCCATAGGTTAGAAGTAGACAAAGATGTTTACTATGTTATTAAAGATGTTGATGTTGTAGTTATTTTATGAGAATAGAAGCTAGTGATATTAAAGATCTAAACCTACTAAAGCATTATCGTATTATACGCAAATGGGCTTGTAAAAACAACAATTTAAACGATGCAGATCTAGAGCTATTGATTTATCTAGACTGCATTGGGTTGTTTAGTAAAAGAGATTTTGAAATGGGTAGCTACTCTTACAGCTGGGATAATAGACGCTGGAATAGGTTACTAAAAGAAGAGTGGATAGTTGTTTTTAAAACTAGAGAGCAAGAGGGTAGATACAATGTCTATCAAGTATCTTTTAAATGC
>Ga0209666_1002850_pt1 | contig 12826 bp, 14 predicted proteins | sample SaaInlV_125m_DNA_FD_184679 | JGI IMG/M metagenome (GOLD analysis project Ga0209666, IMG submission 184679) | Marine microbial communities from expanding oxygen minimum zones in the Saanich Inlet - Saanich Inlet SI037_S3LV_10m_DNA (SPAdes)... | ecosystem: Environmental > Aquatic > Marine >...
AGTACCCGCCCGCCGCCGCGTTGTCCGTCGCGGCGCTCGCGGAGTACGACCGGGAGATGTCGCGGCGGTCGGGGTTACGACTCGACGTCGGCGAAGACAGGTGAGCTTTTGGTTATTTTGGTTATTTTGGTTATTTTGGTTATTTTGGTATTTTGGTTATTTTGGTTATTTTGGTTATCGTACGTACGGGCAATTAGAATGACGGCGTGTTTTGTTCACAGGGTCGGGCTCTTACTCAACGACGCTTTCGCCGCCATGCAGACCGAAGGTACCGAGCTGGACACGCGTGCTCGGTCGGGAGAGGACCTGGCCCGGCCGGACTCGCCGCCGATGGAGAAAGGCCGGGATAGCGGCGGTTCACAGCGGCGGGACAGCGGCGGTTTCGGGTCCGAGTTTGGCGGAAGCCTTCGAGGCTCGGCGATGTTGTCGCAGATGAATTCGAGCGCTCACGGGTCGGGGAGCGAGAGCGGGTCGGGTCGTGGATCTATCGACGGCGGACCGTCCCGCCCGCCGTCCGCGGGCGCGCGCCCGTCCGTCGGCCACACGCGGTTCGCGCAGATCCAGATGGAGGCTCAGGTGGTTGACGGTGACGTGGCGACCCAGACGCTTCCGGGCCCGTCCGACGTTGGTCTAGAGCTCGGGCAGATTTGCGACTCGGAGGATGATGAGGAGGACGCGGAGGACGACGCCGCGCTGGACGTCGCGAGTTTCATGCACCGCGCGCCGCTCGCGGTGCAGGCTGACTTCCCAGCCACGCGGGTGTACTCCATGTTCACCACGTTGGCGCTGCGGCACCTCACGGTGACGGACGCGGGGAACAGAGTCTTGGGCATCGTGACCAGAAAAGACGTCATGGCCGCGGTGGACAGATCGCATTGAAATAATATAGTCTTTCGGTCTTACAAATGAATAGATTAGTCAGGTGCCTGAACGCGTCACGACATACCTCGTCACGCACTCGTCAACCCTCGTTGAGCCACTGCTCCTCCGTGAGGTTGTTACTGTTCAGTATCCGCTCCACCCTGGTCACCCGTTCCTCAAGCGTGAGCAAATCGCGCCTCGTCGCCGCCGCGGGTGAAGCCGCGACGACACCCTCGCCCTCGCTCGGGTTGACGTACCCCGGCGCGGACGGGTTACTCGCCTGCGCGTCGCGTTCGGCGCGCATGAACTTGAGGCGCTCGAACGCCGCGGTTCGTTCGCGTTCCACGGCGTCGTCGTGTTCCGACTTTGTGGTGTAGTTTTTCTTGCTCACCGCAACCTTCTTCGGAAACGACGAACCCGCGCCAACCTTGGGTCCCCCCTGGGACACCGAGTTGTTGGCGACGCTGCGTGTGGGCTCGAGCGACGATTCACCTCCAGAATCATCTCCAGAAGCATCTCCAGAAGTATTTCCAGACCCCCCGGATACGTCCGAGCCGTCGTCTGGGTTCTCCGGGTCGTCCTCGTCGGTGCTCGGCGGCCGAAACTTGTCGATCGAGCTGGTCACGATGCCGCTCCGGTTCTTGCTGCTCGAGTAGAGCTCCCGCGCTCGTTCCGCGTCCGCGCGTCTCTTCTCCGCCATCCGTTCCCGCGCGGCGTCCGCGTCGCTCTCCTTGAAGTCGCGAACCCTTCGATCCCGACCCGATTTTCCAACCTTGGCCACGCCGGCGGCTGCCGCGGTTTCCCGATCCGGCACGTGCATGTCCAGCGCGACCGGCGAGTAGTTCACGCCGCCGCCTGCCGGACCAGGGGGCGCCGCGGTGGGCATCTGCACCCACTGGAACGGCCAGTGCGCTGCGCCGACGAAGATCTCGTTGTTGACGTTTTCGGCTTCATCCGCGATGATCGGGTAGTTCGGGTCAACCGTCCAAACGCCGTCGACGATGAACTTGAAGCGGAAGGTACCGGTGGGCAAAATACACGTCGCCACGTGCGTCACGGACGTGTCGTCCTTCGAGGACGTGTCGTCGTTTGAAGCCCCATCGCCGTGAACCTTCGTCATCGTCAGCGTATGCGTCCAGCCACCCGCGGGGTCGCCCGTGACCATCACGTCGTCCCCGCCGCCCCGCCACGCGAACGTGACGTGGTGCAGCTTGACCAAACTGGCGAGGTACGCATCGTCCTGCCACTGCGCATTCGCGGTGTCTGTTTCAGCGGGGTTGCCTGAACCCTTATTCGCGGGTAACGCGCAGCGGATCCCGCGGTTCGCCTCGATGGCGTCGGTCAGCCTGTGAACAAAACACGGGACTCAATCTGATGCCTATAACACTTACGTAAATAAAAAAAAAACTCACCGCTTGAACTTAGCGGGATCGAGCGAGGACGCGAAGTCCGCGAGTCTCGAGCCGCTCCCGTTGTACACGTGGAAGTACGGGAGCTTGACCACGCCGAGCTTGCGGCACAGGTCTTTACACTCGTCGAACTCGACTTTGACGAAGAGCACGTCGGACTCTTGCGCGGCGAGTCGTCCGAGTCTCGGGTATAGGCGCCTGCAGCTGTTGCACCATTTCGCGTAGAATTCCACGACGAGGAGGGTGGACGCGCGGGCGTTGCCGTACGCCGCGCGCATGACGTCCCGTAGCTCCTCCTCGGATCGGACGTCGATGAAGTTGGGCGGCGACGGCGCTTCGTACCACCTTCGGTAGGTGGGCGGGGGGAACGGGTAGGGATGGAGGAGCGCAAGATTAGCTTGAGCTTCGGACGCGCTTTTTCTTCAGGGTTGGGGTTGTGACGGTGTCGTGCGTGGGAGGATCGGGACGTGGGATCATGGAGGTGGGATCGTGTACGCACTTGTCGTCGTTGGAGATGCGCGCGTGCGCTGTGACGTCGGGTCGGCCCGCGTTTCGGCCGGCGCCCGCGACGGGAAGGGCGCCGGTGGGAACGGAGGCGCCGGCGACGCTGGGCCACGAAACGGCGTCTCCGCGCATGCGGGTGGCGGAGGCGACCGGTCCGCGGCACGACTTGGATGCCCCTTGTGACCTTCTGGTGGATCCCACGCGGGGCGCGATGGCGACGCGCCCGGGCGCGGCTTGCAGGGTCATCATCGGGTTTGAACGACGCCCCTGCTGCGCGAGAGAGTGTGGTCGCCGGTGGTGCCGAGCCGGGATAAGAAGCAAGGGAGACGACCATGACAAATAATTTGACCGGGTCGAACTCGTGTAATTGGTAGTTTATGTAACTATTTGCTCATATATGAACTAAAATAGGTAACACCAAATAGGTTCGTATTTGTATTGATTGCCCGTAGGAGTGAGGTTCGTCCAGTCCACCCTCGATCGAACATGACGAATCAGTCGATATCTCCCTCGCGCGAGCAACGTTCGGGACAGACGAGGATGGCGCTCCGCGAGCTGGCGCGCAAGGGCGCGGGCCTGGTGGCCCGCGTCGAGTCGCAACCCGCGATGTTCAACGTCGCCAGGGCCATGACCGCCAAGGTCAACCAGGTCACCGGCGCACCCATGGAACTCTACAAGCGCAAGGTGAGTCCGAGCTCAGATGATGATGACCCCGCTGTCCTTGCGCCATAGGAAACCCTATTTTCATCCATCCATCGACGCCCCCCGACGCGCCCCATAGGAAACCCACCCACTCCGTCCAGACCGACTGACGCTCCCCCGCACGTCCCGCGTTCCTTCCACGATACCCGCAGGTTGTCATCTACCGACCCGCGCGCGCCGCGTGCCAGCAAGGCAAAGCCTTACTCAACACCTGGAAGATCCACCCGGGCGAACAACAAAAGTGGGAAAATCCATTAATGGGTTGGACCAGCACCGGCGACGCGTCCGCGCACCAGTTCAACTCGACCATGTACTTCGACTCCAAAGAGGCCGCGATGGCGTTCTGCGACAAGCACGGGTGGGAGTTCGAAGTCCAGGAACCGCAGCTCATGGGCAAAGGCGCGTCCACGATCCCGGGCGCGGGTAAGGCTGGGGTGAGGCCCAAGAGCTATGGCGACAACTTTTCGAGCGCGAGGAAAGGGACCCCCATTTGGCCGCACCCGGGCTTCGGCGCCGAGGCCAAGAACTGATGCTTGCATTGATACGCCGGAGGAGGAGGCGTGTGTCGGTATATCTTAGCCGTTGTAATTCAAACCCGTACATGTAGAGACATACTGCGTAGGCTTTCACGCGCCATGATCATCGATTTTGCGTCGAATTTTTGCAGAAGTCCGAGAAAGCTGTTCCGAGGGCGAGATTTCTGATTTCTGCCGCCGCCGCCGTGCACTTCGCGAGGCGCGGGCGGATCGCGGTAGCCCCCCCGCATCGCGCGTCGGCGCGCGATACCTCGACGGAAAGGTCGCCATGCCGCCTAAATACAAGATGCGGTGTCACTACGACATCCTCGGCGTCAACCGCGACGCCAACGAGTCGGAGCTGAAGCGCGCGTATCGCAAGATGGCGCTGGAGTGGCACCCCGACAAGAACTCGCACCGCCCGGAGGAGGCGGAGACGCGGTTCAAGGAGGTCCGAGGCGCGTACGAAACCTTATCGGATCCCAACGAGCGCGCGTGGTACGATTCGCACAGGGAAGCCATCTTAAAGGCGGGGAAACACGCGGCGGGGGGCGAAGACATGAGACCGGAAGATGAGATCAATCTGATGCCGTACTTCACCGCAAACGCCTTCCGCGGCTTCGGCGACGACCCGGGCGGGTTCTACGACACGTATTCAACCCTATTCACGGCCCTGGACAAGCAAGAGCAAGCCGCGTCACTCGCCGCGGGGAAAGACCACTTCAAATCCTCGCCATCGTTCGGGACGTCGGATGCGCCATGGGTTCAAGTCAAATCCTTCTACGCGCACTGGGGTCTCTTCGCCACGCTGAAGACGTTCGCGTGGGCGGACGAGTACAACCTCGCGGAAGCTCAGAACCGCAAGGTGCGGCGCCTGATGGATGAGGAAAACAAGAAACTGAGACGCGGGGAGGCGCGCGAGTTCAACGACGCCGTCCGGCAGCTCATCGCGTTTGTGCGCAAAAGGGATAAACGATACATCGCGCACTCCGCGGAGCAGGCCAAGCTGGAGAAGGCGAGGGCGGCGGCGGCGGAGCGTAAGCGCACGGCGGCGAAGAAGGCGCGGCAGGAGGCGGCGAGCGCGTACGTCGAGGCGGACTGGGCGCAGGCTGAGGCGCCCGAGTGGCTGGCCCGGGAGATTGAAAAAGAGGAGGAGGCCAAGGCGCGGAAAGAGGCGGCGAAGCAGGACCTGTACTGCCCGGTGTGTAAGAAGAAGTTCAAGTCGCAGAAGCAGTGGGAGAACCACGAGCAGAGCAAGCAGCACAAGGCGGCGGTGCAAAAGCTGAAGGAACAGATGATGGAGGACGAGGAGGTCGTCAAGGCTGCGCTCGACGACGACAGCGACGAGGAAAGCGACGAGGAGGAAGTGGACGAAAAACTACGAGCCGAGCTGGACGGCCTCGACGTGAACGAAGATGAAGACGACGACGACGAGGAAGAGGAGGAGGAGGACGAGGAACGTAAGGATCTGTACCGTAACTGGGTGCCCAAGGATAAGAGCAAGAACCCTCGACTGGCGAGCGACGACGAGTCGGATTCGGATTCGGCATCAGATTCGGACGAAGAAGAAGAAGACGAGGACGCCGCGCTCGCGAGGATGATGGGACACGCCAGGACCAAGACCGCGACCAGGACCCAGGCCAACGCGGACACATCGGACACGAGCGACGAGGAGGAAGAAGAGGAGGGCGAGGACGACGCCCTGGAGCGGATGATGCGAACGAAGCGCCGCGTCGCCTTCGCCGACGAGGTCCGCGGCTCGGGGCCGGAAGAGTCCGGTTCCGACTCTGAGACGGAATCGGTGACCACCGTCGGGAGAGCCGAGCGGCTCGCGCGGAACAAGCCGAGAGCGCTGCTCAAGAAAGGGAAGCTCAACGCGCGTAAGAAGGACGTACAGGCGCCCGTTCAATCGACCAATCCTTTACATCTGCTGGATTCAGACTCGGACATGGACGCCATCGCGGAGGGTGACGAAAACGATAACGATGAAAATAACGGCGGCGGCGGCGGGGCTCAGCGCGCGAGCATGTTCGACGTTCTGGACGCTGAGGTTGTCGACGACGGTGCCGGTGCGATGCCTTCACGTGTCGTTCCCGAGGATGATGATGACGAGGATGATGACGAGGATGGGAGGGCGAAGGAGGCTGCCAAGAAGCCGAACAGGCGCGCCAAGAAGAAGGGATTCGAAAAGCCGGATGCCGACGCGGGCGCGAATATGATCCGGTGTTCGATGTGCAAGCTGACGTTCGCGAGTGGCAACGCGCTGCACAAGCACCTGAAGGACGCACACAGCGGCGTGCACAAGAAGAAGCGTTGATTCGATTGAAATCTGAAAATCTCGAATAGAACAAACGACGGCTTCGCGTACGATACGCTACCCTCGGCACGACCGCTTGTGCTTCAAAATCTCAATCGTCGTGAGCTCCAGCGTCTTCCCGCACTTACCGCACTCGAACGAACGAGTCGGCCCCGACGGCTTATCACCCCCCGCGGTATCCTTTCCGCCGTCGAACAGGTTGACGTGCCCGCCGAGATCCTCCTTCGTAACCTCCGGAGGTTCAACCGCCGTAACCTCCTTCTCGACGGGCGCCCGCAACGAAACCGACTCCCGCGGGAGACCCAAGTTTGCGCCGCCCGCCAGCTCCTCCTGCAAACTCGGCCCACACGCGCCGCCCTTTCCAAAGTTCGCGGGTAACGCCTTTGGATCCCGTGCCTCCTCGGGTAACCCGCACCGCTCCCTGTGTTTGTCAATCTCCTGGTAAAACGCCATCATGGTCTTCCCGCATCGGGGGCACCGCCACCGTTTGCGAAGGTGCGGCGCGGCGGCGTGGTCGGCGAGGTCGTCCTCCTTCTCCCGCAGCGCCGCCCACCGGAGCCACGGCGCGACCGCGATCCCGACGAACGGTTTCGTTTGATGCGTCTCTTTCTCTTCTCCGTCGGCGTCATCTGGAGACATTCCAGAGACGTCCGGATACTCCGGCGGAAGGTTCCGGAGCAAAGCTGATTTGGACACCACCTCGACGTCGTACCGAACGGGCCATTCGACAAACTTCGCGAGGTCCTCCGCGAGGTCCGCGCCGCGCACGCCGTGTTCGCCCCACGGGGACGACGATTCGTCTCCCACGTTGGCCACGCGCGAGCCGTTACCACTACGCGAGCCGTTACCGCTCGCCGCGACGGTTTCCTCGGCGATGAGCCTCGCTGCGTCCGGGACCGGCGCCGCGCGCACCGCGGACATCAACCCCGGGGGAGGAGCGTCGGCGTCCTCGAACCGTTCACCAAAGTGCGTCGCGACAGTGCGTTTCTTCCTCGAGTCGCTCCTTTGCCTCGAGTTTCTGAGCCTGTACACAAAACACGACGTCAGTCCAATTGCTTGTACAACGAGCGTTAAAATAAACGTACCTATCGCGGAGCAGCGCTTTGGTGGCGAGCCTCAGCCTGGACGCCGCGACGAGCAGCGACTCCCCGCCCCCCGCGGTGCGTACCCGCAGCATCAGCCATCGGTCTATGAGTATCCGCTCAGCGTCCGCGTCGCACTCGACGTTCGTCGCGGACAACAGAAGCGCGTGAGCGGGAGCCCGGGCGCAGTTACACAAAAATACCCTGTGCGTCTCGAGCATCTCCCCAAACAGGATAACCTCCGTCGGCGCGGGCGCGTGGTCCGGCGCGTTTAGCGTGGACGTCGGGTGCAGCACGGCGTCGCGAACGCCGCGCGCGTGGAACCTCCAGTCGCTCTCGCGCTCCCGACTCGAGTTGTTCGAATCCGGCGCGGCGACTCGAGGGTACAGCGCCTGCACCAACACGGCTTTCATGAGCGACGTCTCGCCGCGGCCGAGCGATCCGCCTCGCGCCGCGCGTCGCGCCGCGTGTAGGTCCACGTGTACCGCGAGGTCCAGGGCCCGTAGGTCATCCTCGAAGCTCGTCGGCCTGTCTGACTTCATGTGTCGTTCATTTCCGTCGCCATTCTCGTCTTCTTCGGAATCCTCGACGTCGGAGCCGCCGGCGCCGCCCTCTCCGTCCGGCGCGAGAACCTTTCGTCCCCGCTCGCGCTCGCGTTTGCGCTGCATGTCGCGCAGGAGCCGTTGCTTGTGGCGCAGCACCGAGTGGTGGTTCTTGTTCCCGTTCTTGTTCTTCCCACGACGCGTATCCCGCCCCCGACGTTCACCGCCGTTCCCGCCGTTCCCATCGTCGTCGTCGTCGTCGTCTCCGTACGACGTCAGCCCCGATCCCACGCACGCGTCGTTGAACTGCCGCTGGAGCTTAGCCATCTCCACCAGCCGCTGCTCCTCCAGTCCCACGCGGCGGCACCACTTCCGGGAGTTTTCCCTGCGACCGTCGCGCACGTCGAGCCACCGCGCGAACGCGGCGAGGGCGGTGAAAGGATCGCCGTGCGGCGACTCGAAGTCGAACCTCGCCTCGCGTCCTTGGCTCGCCGCACTTCCCGGCTTTTGCGAAAACGGCGACTTGACCGCGAGCGCCGCCGCGAGCGACGTCGCCGGCCCGGTGAGACCGAACAGGGACGCCAGCACCAGGAGCTTCCCCGCGTTGACGTCCACTGGAAGACTCGCAAGAAGCGCGCCGAGCGGGGTCAGCGTCTCCGTCGCCGTCAACGCCCCGTGTTCCTGTGAGAGTTAAACAAAACACACATGTCAGTTTAATCGCCCATGTATACGAGAACTAAAATAGACTCACCCGCAGGGCCCACACCGCCGATTCCATCGCATCACAACTTGGGGGCTCGAGCCACGGGAACGTCCGCGGGTCGCACGTATCACCCGCGATACCCTTCAGGCTCAGGGTCAGTCCTTCCAAGTTGGCTCGGAAAATCTCAGGCGGCGTCGACTTTTGAAAACCGTCGTACTCGCTCTCCGAATACAACCGAAAGCACACGCCCGGACCGGTGCGACCCGCGCGTCCTTTCCGCTGGTCCGCGCTGGCTTTGGATATCCACCCTTCCTGTAAAGACCCGGCGCCGGTCCGCGCGTCGTGTTGCATCTCCTTGTGCCGCCCGCTGTCGCACACGAACCGAACGCCGTCGATGGTCACCTGTAAACGTTGAACAAAACACACGCGCCGTCAGTCCAAGTGCCCGTACGAGTACAAATGTTAAAGGGTTATAAACGTACCGAGGTCTCGGCGACGTTGGTGGATAACACGCACTTCCGGACACCTTCCGGAGCCACGTCGAAGACCCTGTCCTGCTCGTCCGCGCTCAGCGCGCTGTGCAGCGGCAGTATGATCCAACGCTTACTCTCCGCGGCGTACGGCCGAACGTGCTCGGCGACGGCGCCGATCTCAGCCATGCCGGGGAGGAAAACGAGAAGGTCGCCGCGTTGGTTTTTGGGATATTTCGCGTCGATGCGCTGTAGGGGTGCGCGGGTGGGGTGATTGGTCAGTGATTGGGTGGTAATTGGGTGGTAATTGGGTATTTGGTAATTGGAACGGGACCGCGTATGGGCGGTGGGACGAAAGTAACTCTCAAGTAACACTCACCTGTAGGAGCACGAGGTAAGGGTGCGGATCGATGCGCTCGAACCGCTCGCCGGTGTCCTTGTTCCGGTGCCCGCGTCTGTACGAGCCGCCGCCGCCGCCGCCCCGCCCAGGGTTTGAACCCACGACCGTCGGTTTCTCGTCCGCACGCTTGTTATCACGCTTGTTACCGCTGAGGTAGGTGAGCTTGATCGGGTAGAGCCTGCCAGGGACGGAAACCGCGGGGCACCCGCCGAAGTATCGCTGTTAACAAAACACAACGTCATTCTAATTGCCCACACGAGAAGTAAAATAAACTCACCGCGAACATGTCCAGGTCGATCGTCGCCGACATGATCACCAGCCGAAACTCGGGCCGGCGATGCGTGAGCCGCTTGAGCAGACCGAGCGCCAGGTCCGTGTTCAGGTGCCGCTCGTGCGCCTCATCCACGATGACCACGTCAAAGTCCCTGTGAAGAAGAAAACACGACGTCACACTAATTGCCCGTACGGAGTATTCAGTTAGTTCACTCACCTCAACTCCGGATCGCTCGCCAGCTGTCGTAGAAGCACCCCTTCCGTCATGAACAACACCCGGGTGTGTCGTCGATCGCGCGTGGTGTCGAAGCGTATCTTGTACGCGATCTCCCCGCCCCACTCGTTCAAAGTCTCGTGCGAGACCCGGCGCGCGAGTGCGGTGGCGGCGACTCGCCTCGGTTGCGTGCACGCTATTCGGTCAAACCCTGTTAACAACAAATAAAACACGACGTCATTCTAATTGCCCGTACATAGGTTGTTAAATAAGAAGAGACTCACCGGCTCGGAGGAGATATTGCGGAACCTGCGTGCTCTTCCCGCACCCCGTGTCTCCCGCGATCAACGTCACCGGGTGATCCCGTACCGCGTCCACGATGGCGTCGAGCTCGGCGGCGATCGGGAGTTTGCTCTTGTCTTTCGCGAGTTTAACGAGCTTTGCGAGCGCTCGGCGTTGATGGAAATCTTCGTAATGTGCGAGCATCGAACGGTACTCGTCGACCGCCGCGACCGGGAGTCGTTCGTTTCGTGCGACGCGTTCGAGTTCCGGCTTGGGTGCGGTGAGTACCGCGGAGTTGACCTTGTACCGCGGGTCGTACCTGGACGGCAGGTTCAAGGAATGTGAACCGGCAGTTTCCGAAGCTGACGCGTCCACACGGGGCTTGGATGATGTTGATGGCGCGGTGTTCGCGCGAAGCCTCGCGTTGAAACGCGCGGCCTTCGGGACAAAGTCCCGTAGTTCCCGCTCCTCGGGGCATCCGCGCGGGTACGCATCGCGCGGGGTGTGGAACACGCGCGAGAGAGCCTCGTAGTTCGCCTGTGAGTGAGAGACACGGAGCGGGATGGGATGGTCAGTACTCTGGGAAGACGCGATTAGGGTGGAATTCCTCGGAGGTGGTGCCGACCGAGGGCGGGCGTGAGTGAGTGGGGAGTGGGGGGTGGGGCATAGGCCATGAGCGCGCACCTCCCAGTCGAACGTATCCGGGTCGTATCCGGGGGGCTCGCGCGAGTTCTCACGACGCCGCTTGCGCTCGTCCCCCATCGGACCCTCGGACCCGCGCGCTCGTCACGAGTGACTCGCTCATCTCGCGAACCCTTCCGAAACGTCGCCCTTCTCAATCAGAACAGAAAGAAGGCCACGTCGCCTCGCCATTCCATCGCGGCACACGCTCGTTCGGACCCAGACGCGATGGCCACCCAGATCGCCAAGAAGATCGTCGTCGTGGGCGGCGGCAACAGCGCCGGCTACTTCGCCCGCGCCGTCGTCGCCGCCGGGCGAGGCGCGGACCTCCTCATCTGTTCCGCGGAAGAAGTTCTCCCGTACGAGCGCCCGGCGCTGACCAAAGCCTTCCTCAACGAGACCGGCCCGGCGCGCCTCCCGGGCTTCCACACCTCCGTCGGAGGCGGCGGCGAGCGACAGAACCAGGAGTGGTACGACGCCAACGGCGTCGAGGTCCACCTCGGCACCCGCGTGGTCGCATGGGACCCGTCCGCCAAGACGGTCACCACCGACAAATCCACGTCCATCGGCTACGAGAAACTCATCGTCGCGATCGGATGCACCGCGCTCAAGCTCCCGGCGTCCATGGGCGGCGACCTCCCGGGCGTCCACTACGTCCGCGACAACGCCGACGCCCTCTCCCTCTACGACGCCATGGCCGACGCCAAGGCGCCCGTGGTCATCGGAGGCGGTGAGTTTCTCTTTATTTTCGTATGGGAAATTAGACTGACGACGGCGTGTTTTGTTCACAGGCTACATCGGCCTGGAGGTCGCCGCGAGCTGCGCCGCGCGGGGCATGAACCCGGCCGTGGTCATGATGGAACCACACGTCATGGCCCGTCTCTGGTCCCCGGAGATCGCGGCGCATTACGAGAACCTGTACGAGTCCAAGGGTACGACGTTTCACAAAAACGCCAAGGTCAAGGCCATCAACAAGGGATCAGACGGCGCCGTCGAATCAGTCGAGCTCGAAGGCGGCGTGTCCATCCCGGCGGACCTCGTGATCGTCGGCGTCGGAGCCGGCGCGGTCACCGCGCCGTTCGACGCCCTGGAAGGCACCCCGGAACGGTTCCCGGGCGGCATCAAGGTGGACGGGACCTTCGCGGCGTCGGGCGCGGGAGTCGAGCCCAAGTCCGTGTACGCCATCGGTGACATCGCCGCGTTTCCCCTCGCATTTGACGGGAACCAAATCGTTCGCATGGAGCACGTCGCGCACGCGCGAGCGTCCGCGACGCACGCCGCCGAGTGCATCCTTGCCGACTCCGAGACCCCGTACGCGTACACCCCTTACTTTTACAGCAGGGTGTTCGAGCAGGTGAGCTTTTATTTTGATTTGCGTATGGGCGATTAGACTGACGTCGTGTTTTGTTCACAGGCGGATTCGACTCGCAAAGTCGCGTGGGTGTTTTACGGCCTTCAGAAAGGCGAGGTGGTCACCGTGGGCGACTTCGCGCCCAAGCTCGCGGCGTTCTGGGTCTCCGACGGTAAGTGCGTCGGCGCCATGCTCGAGAGCGGCTCGCCTGACGAGGTCAAGGCCGCGCAGGCCGTCGCGGAGACCGCGCCGGCTGTGGACGTTGACAAGTTGAAGGCTTGCGGGTCCGCGGAGGAGGCGCTGGCGATGTTCGCGTGAACCGCGGGGGGCGGGGCGAGGAGCAGATTGTGACTGGACCGCATACGAGTACGAGGAGCGAATTGTGACTACGTACGAGTAGCCAGGCGGCCCGCCCCTCCAAATACCAAATACGAAATGTTTTGAAATACGAAGCGGGCACGGTACGATTGATACTCTTCGATACTCTCGATATAAAGTACCGATTGTTTTTAACATTAAA
>Ga0209666_1002851_pt1 | contig 12824 bp, 12 predicted proteins | sample SaaInlV_125m_DNA_FD_184679 | JGI IMG/M metagenome (GOLD analysis project Ga0209666, IMG submission 184679) | Marine microbial communities from expanding oxygen minimum zones in the Saanich Inlet - Saanich Inlet SI037_S3LV_10m_DNA (SPAdes)... | ecosystem: Environmental > Aquatic > Marine >...
CCGTCGAACGCGGCGCGTCGAGGGTACGATATCTCGCCGCTGTTCTTGGAGAGGACGTCCTTCATGCTGGCCTCGACGGCGGCCTGCGCGGCGTCATCGTCCAGGTCGTCGTCGTCATCCGCGGCGAGCGCGGCGGCGAGTGGGGTGTTCGCGAGGAGCGCGGCGAGCGCCAGGACGTCGCGGCGGCTCTTAACGGGCGTCGCGGCGGTCGTCGCCTCATCGCACGACGATTGGTGGGCGGTACCCTTGGGATGAACCTTCGTGATGATCGTGTGGGAACGCGCCGGCCTCGTCGTGGACGTGGACGCGCGGGAGCAGGAGGATAGCCGGCGATCTACGTCGAGGCGCACCGCGGGGCGGCGGGTGGCCGCTGCTAGGGACGTCGACATCGTGTCGGGCGTCGTTCGTTGTGTGTGTGTACCCGGCCGGCGAAGGAGGGATATCCTTTTCGATGGCCACGTCAACCGGAGCTTTTTGGTGGATGCTAATAGAAACTGAACTGTCAATGTATGGTTTTATGCATAGATATATTTGGTGTCACTCCGTATTTACCTAATTCACATCGTACAAGCATAGGCATTCAGTCATTCCGGCCCAAACCGGCACCTTTTTCTTCTTCTTCCACCAGCGGTTACAGTTTCCGGCACACTCTCAACGCGCGGACACGCCGTCCCGCGTCGAGCCGAACACGCGCGCGCGAACCCCGCGACGCGATGCGGAGCTCGCGTCGGAACGCCGGGGCACCCCGGCGGGCGACGCTTCACCCCCCGAAGGTCCTCGCGTCCCTGGCGGTGCTCATGGCTGCATGCATGGGAGGCGCCGCGGCGGATCTTGCGCCCGCGGCCTCCGGCGCGCCGCGGCCCACCGCCGCGTCGCTCGGTGGATTCAAGGCGGCGCTCGCGGCGACCGCGCGCCCGAGCACGATCGTCCAGCGCGCGGGGTCGACGATTCCGTCCGTGGGAGATCGCGCGCACACGGTCCCGCCGCCCGCGACGTCGGCCGGGATGCCGGCATCGACGACGCCCGCGCAGACGCACTCCGCCGAGTTTCTCGCGTGGGCGCAGAGGTACGGCAAGCTCCCGGAGTACTGCCCCGACGGATCCGTTCCGTGCGCCGAGTCCCTCAGGCGCGAGGCGGTGTGGAGGATAAACGCGCGGCACATCGAGGAACACAACAGGCGCTCGGGTACGTACCAACCACCCACCCATCGACCACGGACACCCAACCACACGAACCAAATCATTATAAAATCTCCAAAGCCAACACTGACGAATCCCAAACTCCCATCCACTTCAACCCAGGCTCGCTGATGAAGAAAGGCCTGACGCGGTTCGCGGACATGACCTCCGAGGAGTTCACCGTGAACGCCGCCACGTACAAGACACCGCTGTTGACAGTGGAGGGTAAAAAAGAACGGAAGCTCGAACTCGACGCCGAGCTCAAACGGGGCGAACGGAGTCCGCAGTCGCAGAAGGAACGGTACTTGATGCGACACGCGAATGACCCGTTGATGTCGCTGAAGCTCGCGACGGACGCGGCGGCGGCGGCGGGCGAGCGCCTCCCCAGCCAGGCACACAAGGGAAAGAAGGGAGCGACGGAGTCGGATGGGATATTCGGCAAGATGCTCCCCGCGCTCGGGTCCGTTTCGACCGAATCGCATCGTCATGATTCGCGTCGGCGGACTGAATCGACTCGTAACGGTCGTAACGCCCGCGCCGCTCAACACGAGCCGCGCCACCACTCGCATCGCGAATACGCGAACGCGCACCCGATCGATGACGTCTCGCCGATGGGAACGCCGGGAGGAGGAGAGAGAAACCCGCGGGCTGGTTCAAACGACGGGCCGCTCGGCACGAACTTACCGATCCACTTCGACTGGTCCGATACCGTCGACTTCGGCGACATCGTGCACCAGGGCAAGTGCGCTGGATGCTGGGCGTACTCCACCGCCGCGGTCATCGAAGCCGCGCGCGTCATCGACGCGAGGGTGAACGGTGGAGACGCGGACGCAACGACGGAACGATTGAGCCCGCACGCGCTCATCGATTGCGACGATCTCGACCGGGGATGTGCAACCGGGAACATGGCGTCGGCGTACTCGTGGATCCAGACGTCCACGAAGGGCATTCCCACGATGGACGCCTACCCGAGCCGCGGCGCAGGCGGCGTGTGCGACGAGGCGAAATTGGGCGCCATCCCGGCGAGCAAGGTGGTTCGCACGGATGGGTACTGCGATTTGCCGTCGCTCGGCGATCAAAGCGAGACGCAACTGCTCGCGGCGCTCGCGCAGCAACCCGTGGCGGTCGGCGTGAACGTCCACGCGTTGCAGTTCTACGAGTCCGGGGTGGTGGACATCGAGGATTGCCCGCCCGCGTCGGATGATCCGCTCAAGGCGATCAACCACGCCGCGGTGCTCACCGGCTGGGGCCGCGACGACGCCACGGGTAAATGGTACTGGATCTTGCGAAACACGTACGGCGATCAATGGGGCGAGGCTGGCTACGCGCGGCTCGCGTTCGGCCAGGAGGCGGGCACGAACTTTGGTACATGCGCGCTGTACACCGAGGGGAACTACCCCGTCGTCGGGGGGCTGGGATGCACGGACGGGGCGGTGCGCAAAGAGGCGGTTAAGCACGGGAAGCACGTGTGGCTGTACCCCGGCGGTTACAACATGGGCCCGAGGGACGCGCCGTGGACGTGGCCGACGTTGAGCGAGATGAAATCGATGCTGACGCACGGGGGTCAATGGGGCGAGGATGGGGTCGCGGCGGTGGCGGTGTTTGGGGTGATGTGCGCGGTCGTTGTCGCGGCGCTCGTCGCCGCCAGGCGAGGCAGGCTCGAACGCGTGAATGGTTCATCAGACGGAGCAACCGGAGATGAACAGGAAGCCGAGGGGTTGCTGTCCGCGGGGAATAGCGGTGCGTACGGCTCCTCCGCGGCGCTCTAGCTGAGATTAGTGATCATCGGTACGTGGTTTAAATTAAAGTTGACGTATTCTAGAATCGAACGCGTCTTATTCCGCACCGACTTCTCTCGCGCGACGACGGCGGCGTCCAATGGAACAAAACAGTTTTTGTTGTCGGTCGCCGTCGTCAGCTCCGTCGGCGACACCCACGGGAGCTTACGCCGCCTTGATCATGGTCATGTTGGAGGGCGCGAGGGTGGAGGGCAGCTGTCCGGAGAGCTGCTCCATGGTGTAGATACCGCGCGCCTTCAGCTCGCGGCCCATGCGCGCCATCACGCACGACTGGCACACCACCGAGCAGCACGCGTCGCCGAGGCAGTCGCTCTGGGTGATCCCGAGCTTCTCCTTGAGCGCGGTCTGGTTGGGGCCGATGCAGCAGCAGCCGGAGATCAGAGTACCGATGGGTGACGCTCCCACGGCCGAGTAGAGGCAGCAGCCGATGCTGAAGAACGCTGTGTGGGCATAGGGGAGACGCGATCGGTCAGCACGCGGCGCGAGTCGGTGAGGTTGGGGGCGCGGAACGGAGATGATGACGAATCGGGGTCAAATTGTGTCGAATTATTACTCACAGCCTTGGTGGATGATCTTGTTCTGCGAGCCGAGCATGGCGCCGGGGAGGCAGCACGCATGCATGCAGGTCTCGCAGTCGGAGAAGCAGCCGCAGAGGCCGGTGCTCCACTTATCGGACATGTTGGCTGGTGATCGGTCGGTGAGTCTTCGTGCCCGTGTCGGGGAAAAGTGGTGACGAAAAAGTCAACCCAAGCCGCGAAAGGTCGCGTTATGACGGGGACTTTCAGAAACTTCTAAATTACACAGCGTACCAGTTACATGTGATGCAGAAATAAGAAATACAGAAATGTGCATATTTGGTCATACAAGAACAATTTACAACTACGTTTACGCGACCCCTATCCCGGGATGCGGCGTCGCCCTCCGTCGCACCAGCAACAACTCGCCCCCGACACGCAACCCATCCACCCCGTCCTCCTCCCCGTCCTCCTCACCGTACACCCTCGCCTTCCACCGGTTGTACCGCCGAACGCACACCGCGCAGAGCACCGCGCTGAGCAAACCGGCTATGACCAGTATCACGACCACGATGCTGAAGAAGGCGCTGTCGGGTTCCCAACGCTCCCGCGGCGCGTCTCCGGCGGTCGGTACATCACTACTTCCGTTGTTGACCTCGACCGCCTGGGTTAGTACCGACACCGAGGGAGGAATCGAGGGAGGACGAGGAGGAGGTGACGAAAAAAAGGGAGTCGGCGGCGGGACTGAAACCGAAGTCGCCGACCGAACGGAGACTGTTTGCCCGTACGAAACCGCGTTCGCCTCGTCCACGCCCGCGTCGAGCCACGACAGAAACGCGGTCAGATCCCCGGCGTCGATCGACGCGTCGTCGTCGGTGAACAATCGCGGCGAAGTGGGTTCCTCCTCGACGTTTGTCTTTGAAGACTGCGCGGCGAGGTCCTCGTCGTCCTCGCCGCCCTCGCCGCCGCCGCCGCCGCCTCGCGTCAACGCCGTCCTCGCCGCGGTGGCCACCTCGCTCATGATCGCCGAAGAGTCCACGCACGAGTCGATTGAACCCACGCGGACGCCACTCGGGGACGTACCCTCGAGGTCACCGATCACGACAGAATCCGTCGCCGCGTCGACGTCGCAGAGCCGCCGGAGGGAGGACAGCAGCCGTCGCTCGTCGTCCGCCTGTACACAAAGCACGACGTCATCAGTCATTCTAATGGCCCGTACGAGTATTAAAATAAACTCACCGCGGCACGGCTGGGAAAGCGTAACCCGCCATGTGTTTCTTCCGCGTACCCGACGGCCTCGTTCGCGTCTAATTGCCCATACGCTGTCTGTGCCGGACTGAAGACGTCCAGCGCGCACGCGCACTCGTCGACGTGGTACGCCGCCGTCGCGTCGCAGCACCCGTCGAGGTTCGCCTGTAATTTGTATCCCGCCGAGACGGCCATGGTCGAGGCGCCCGAGGGAAAGTTTTTGGCAAAAAAGTTTTCGGCGCACGCGTCCGTGACCGCGGGGACCGAGTCGGCCCTGCACCGAGCCGCGCGCGCCAGCCACGCCCACGCGAGCCCGTCTATGTCCTCCTTCGTGACCACGGAGACGGCGGCGACGTCGAAGGGGAGTACGTACTGAAGGGGAATACTCGACGCGGACGACGCGTCGGCAGTTTTCGCCGTGTAGGTGAAAGTCACCGTTATCGCTCGCACCGCGGCGTCTCCAGGAACGGACGCCTCGACGCGCAGAAGCCGCGCGTCGACGTCGCCGCGGAGAGCGCCGTCACCGTCGCCGACGCGAGTCGCCGTGCACGCCACCGCGCCGATACCGTCGACGACGTCGCTCGGCGGACGAACGCGCCAACGACCCCCCGAGTTTGTCACGTCGAGGACCAGCGAGCACACCGCGTCCGCGCCGCCGTCGTCTTCGCCCGTCGTCTCCCCCTCCCTCGCGACCGCGATCGTCATCGACGCGGCGACGACGTGCGTCAGTTCAGCGTCCATCGGGAGTTGGATCGTCGCCACGAGCGCCACCGCGCGGTGCGCGTCGCCCTGTTCGAGCGCGTAGGTTCGCCGTGTCGTGGTCGTGGTGCTCTCGTCGCCGTGTGACCGGCTGGTGCCCGTGGCTTGGAGCAACCCCCGCGCCGCGGGAGTCCCTCGCGTCTCCCACGTGGTGCTATCGTCGCTTCGTTGACGTGGAGGCGGGGAGTCCGATGCGGAGACTGTCGCGTGCGCGCGGCGGCGCATGGTGGCGGCGGGATGCGCGCCCGCGGCTCTGTGTCTCGCGCGGTCGAACCCACACCACCCGTGCAGGCGGTGACGAACGCTTCGGAACATTCTCATGAAGATCGAAAGACGATGAGGGCGAAGATCCGAAAGCTCTTCGACATGTGACGTGGCAGTTGTATTTTACAAAAGTCAAAGACTAACTGTACACTCACAACGCAGCGAGGATGTCGCGTCAGCAGCAGATTTCCAACGCGGACTCCAAAAAAGCCAAAAAAAAACACGCGACGGTCCACAGCACAGCATCGCCGTCGCACCGGAACCGCGACGCCGACGCACCCATCGACCTCACGACAGTCGTATAAAGCATTCGATTCGATAAGCATGTTCGCGGCGGTGGAGAGAGGCACCGCTAGGACCCCGTGGGAGTTTTCCATCCCGCGCTCGAGCCTCGAGAACGAGGGATGCACCGGTGCGCGTCGTCAACTACAATCTCCCGCGATAAAATCCACCCCGAGCGCGCGACCCCGAGTGACGCGCGGTTCGGCGCTCGTCGACGTCGTCGCGCTGGTTTTTCCGCGACATCCCGGCTGAACGCCCCTCGGACATCACGTCCCGCGCGTCGAGCCCCGCGAGCGATCGCCGATACCCCGTCCACGCGCGCGTTTCCGTTCCGCCACCTCAGCATCTCGGCGAACCTCTCCCATGAAAAAACAGTTTTCCGAGCGATGTTTTCCTGCCTCCTCGGAAAAGCCAACCGACGTCCGTGCGTTCACCCCGTGCGTGCTGTGCTGACGATGCGACCGTTCGATATTCAACAGAGACGCACCTGAGGCGCCACCTGGACCACATGGTATCGGGGTTCGAGCGATCCACCGCGGTTCGCATCCCCAAGAACGACGTCAAGACCTACCACGATTTCGTATCGCGCGATCCCGCGTTCGAAAACTCCGACAAGTCCCTCGCGGTCGTCGTCCACAAGTCCAACAAGTCCAAGGGCGCGGCAGACGGCGAGGCGATGGACGTGGACGTGGACGACGCGAGCAACGCGCACGCTATCCTCGCCGCGTGGGAAGGTTTCCCCGCGGTGTCCTACGCCGACGACGAGCGCGTCTCCGTCGCGATGCACGGGCACGTCTCGAACGCTCCGGAGATTCGCGAGCTCTACGGGCTTCCACGCGCGGATCCCGTCGCCGTCGATAACTCACCGGCCACTCCCGATAACGCCGACGGCCCGCGACGCAGCCGCCGCATCTCGGGGAACAAGGCGACGATGGACGTGGACGACACAGCTGTGCACAAGGGTAACACAGCTGGCATGCACGCGAGCATCAGATCTCCTCAGATCGAGGGCGCCAGGTAAAGTTTATTTAATTCTCGTATGGGCAATTACATTGACGATGTGTTTTGTTTACAGGCTGGTGCTCGAGCTGTACCGGCGCGGGTTCGAGGACAAGGACGGCGATCTGAGCGACCAACCGGTCACCGCGCTCACCGCGTGTGAAGGCTCCTTCTCGTTCGTGCTCGTGGATAAAGAGCGAGACGCCATCTTGGTCGCGAGGTCCGGCGAGAGCGACACCCACCCGCTGTTCTGGGGCACCGGTGAGTTCATCTTAATTCGCATACGGGCAATTAGACTGACGTCGTGTCCCTGTTTTGTTCGCAGCGCCCGGGAATCCGGATGGCGAAGATTGGGACGGCGCCATGCTCATCGCGCACACCGTGGAGAGCGTGGACGAACTGTGCGGCGGCAACGCCGTCGCGTTCCCGCTCGGTGCGTTCTACTACGTCGACGGCAGCATGGACTACGGCGTGATCCAGCGGATGGTCGCGAGCGCGCCCAAGCGGAAAGTCAAGCCGCTGCACAGGGTGAACTCGTCCGGGCAAGTCTGCGGGCTCGGGTTTTACACCGAGAGCGGCCACGACCTGGCGAGCCTCCACTCCAAGTTCATCGCGTGATGCGTGCGTCGCGAACGAGTGACGAGCAGACGAGGGATTCGTCGAACCTGTTGTATCCTCTAATAAGACTGTAACAAGACCGAGTCGTCGACTAAAAGAGTATTTTCGTTAAAAAACTAAGAAGAGTCTAAAGCGTAGTCGAGGCCGAAGGCGACGCGGCCGAGTTCGGACACCTCCCCTAAGAGCCCCGCGCGTTCCAGCTCGGCCTTGACGCGCGCCGCGCGCCGTGCTAGCCGTCCCTCGCCCGCCCCGCCCCGCCTGAAGCCCTTGATGAACTGCGCCATCCGCGGCTGGTCGCTTTCGTTGGGCTCGCTTCCGTGCGCCACTCGTTGGTCCCAAATCAAAAAGCTCCCTTCCCGAATCGGAGCGCGAACTTTCAGTCGATGCACCGCATCGTCGCTACCGAACTTGAACGATCCCGCGCCGGCACCGCGCCACACCAGCCGGTTACGTCCCCAGTCCTCGTGCGCCGCCGCGTACCGCGCGGGGTCACCCAACGCCTTTTGCCAATCGTTGAAAACATCGTGGAACCCCGGGACCAAAACCGTGCCCCCGTCTTCCGTCCTGTTATCCATGAGCGCCACCACGCCTTGGCAGTGCGGCCCGGAGACGTGAGACACCGCGTTGGTCTCCCTGCTGAAGTCCCGGAGGTTCTCGAACGTCAAGTCCTCCGTCGGCAGCACGTCGGCGCCGTCGCGCGCGTTGAAGTTCCAAGGGTGCAGGTCGAGGTGCACGTTGGGGCGAGTCCGCCACTCCGGTTTATCCGTCGTGCCATCGCCGGAACCCACCGGCACGTTCACCGTCGGTCTGTACACGCACCACCTGTCCTGACTCACGATCACCTCGCGTACACACGCCGGCGTGAGTTCCGAGGGTACACAGCTGTGTTCCGAAGTCGACGCGGTTGGGGAATCATAAATCGTTTCTCGACGCAACACCGCCGCGAGACACGCCAGCACGCGCGGGTTCTGTCGGTTACGCACGAGCTGCCGCGTGAACACCGCGGGGTCTGGCGCCAGGCCGTAGGTGGCTACGTTGTCCATGAGGTCCCACGTGGTGCGGTCGTGTCTGGAAAGGCATCTGGAAGCTCCGGGCGTCGGCGGGAACTGGACGCGCTCGAGGTGATTCCAAATCTCGGCTCGGGTGGACGCGCACTCGTCCTTCGACAGGACGTCGCGGTAGACGACGAATCCGTACCGTCGGAAGAAGACCATCGCCGCGGCGTCGTCGTCGTCGTGCATAGCTGTGTCGGCACCCCCCTCGGCACCCTCCGTGTTCACGGCCGTGCGCACGCGCGGCGGCGGGAAGGACACGACGAAGCCGTCGGCGTCCATCGGCGGTGGATCTCGCGGTGGATACTCCGCGACCGCCGCGGCGTCCCGCGCCGCCTCCATCTTCTCCACCTCCGACGGGTCGAACCCTTCCTTGACGGCCTCGATGGCGGCGCGGCGCTTCTTCTTGCGCGACGCGGTGCCGCTCGGTACCCACGTCGCGCGCTTCAGCTGCGCGAGCTTCATCGCGGCGGACTTGACTCGTGTTGGGGACGCGCCGGCGGCTTTGAGGCTCCGCACCACCTCGAGCTGGGCGTCGTAGTCGTCGGCGTCCACGATGGAGTCCGCCGCGGCCGCGGGCGCGGGCGCGGCGGCGACCGGCGACTCAGCCATCGGGAGAGGCGCGCGCCGGCCCGAGTGTCGGTACAATCTGATGCGTGAGAAACTTTTACGGAAGCAGGATCTGCGACGTCGAGACGTCTCACACCCTCGGGGCGCGACGATGGCTGACGAGGGTGACGCCGCGGGCGGGTCGGTGCTCGTCGCCGAGGTGCTCCGCCAACGGGCGGTGAGGGAGCGGGCGCGATGGGAGGATTTCAACCGAAGAAAGCGCGAGCAAGAGGAGGCGGTCGAGCGCGGCCGGGCGCGTCTGGTGCCACCATCGCGCCCCACCGCCCAGGCTGAAGCGCGGAACGACGACGACGACGGCGACGGGACGACTGCGCGTGCCGACGCGAGGTCCGAGCAACGACACGACGCTCGAGAACACGAACAGGAGGAGGAGGACCCCATGTGCCGCATCTGCTTCGGCGGCGAAGAGGACGGCGCGAAGGGCGCGGACCGCCTCTTCTCCCCGTGCCAGTGCCGGGGCTCCCAAGGACTCGTGCACGTCCGATGCCTCAACCACTGGCGCGCGCGTTCCAGAAACAACGCGTCGTACTTCACGTGCAACACGTGCCACTACAGATACAACCTAGAGCGCGCCGCGTGGGCCAAGCGCATCGAGGACCCGCGGCTCTTAGCCGCGGTCTCCCTCTTCATCGTATCAATCATCGTCGCGGCCACGGGAGTCGCCGTCACGTTCGTCGCGTCGCGAGTGCTCGCGCCGGCGTTCGCCAACCTCGCGGCCTTTTGCAGGACACGCGGGATCAGTAGCGGCGCCCTGACGTACGTGGAGCACCTCGGGAACCCACGGCCGAGCCACCACTGGCGGCCAGCGGTGACGGAGGCGTATCAAACGCCAAATGTAGATTCCAAATCGCCCGAGCTCCGCGCGGCGCTTCGCGAGGCGCACATGTCCGTGACCCGCGCCGTGGCGCTCGTGGACACGTCCCCGGTGCACCTCGAGTTTGCGTTTTACCAGGTTGTGGAGTGGCTGCCGCCGTGGTGGTCGGTCGGCGGGCTGTCCGGGTGGCGGGACCATTTCCGGACGATATCGGTGGAACAGCTCGTCGGCGAAGTTTCCGACGGAACTCGATGGTGGTCCTTGCGGCACTGCTCACGCGGCACGGCGGATGCGATGGATTGCATCGTGGCGGGGCTGGTGCTGCTCGGGTTCGCTGCGTTCGGGTGGAACGTGGGGATGCGTCTGCGGGGTAACTTTCGGTTCAACCTGGAGCATTTACTGTTGCCGATTGCGATGATGGTGAGCTCGCACGGCGCCCGGACGGCGAGGCTGATCGTGCCGCTCGGTGTTGTGTACGGGTACTACAGGGTGTACGGCGCGGTGAGGGTGTGGAGTAAGGAGCTGTTGACGCGGTTCGGGGAGCGCGTGTTGGAGGTTCGGCCCCGAGGCGCGAGTTGAGCGAAGGTCGAGTTGAGCGTCGTCGCAAGAGTTTTTTACTCGTAGCACAAAAAATACTTCGGCGTTTATGAAAAGCAACACTAACACTGGTGATACACTCGGCGACGCCCGCTTTTGGCGACGCCACGATTCACGGACGTTGTCATCGGTGGTGGTACAGTTTCGTGTGTGTGGGTACACAGCGTCGTCACCCTGGTACACAGCGTCGTCACCCTCACTCACAGGTCCGGCCTTCTTCTTCGCCGCTTGGACCAGTCCGGTGGCTCCTTCCCGCCGACGTCGTCGCCCTGCGCCTCGGGCTCCCAGCTCCGCTCCGCGACCATCGGGGCGGCAAACTTGGTGGGGAATATCTCAACCTTCTCCCGCTGCGGTTCCGCGACGTCGCTCGTCTCCTCCGTGAACAGCCGCTTAAGGTTCTCCATGCTGAGATCCGTCAGCTTGTCCACCACGGTATCCGCGCCCTGCAGCTCGTACCGCGGCATCCGGCCGAGGAGCAACACGCTCTTAGCGCCGCACTCCATGCACGCCTCGGTGACCGTGGTGTTGTTCCCGAACACCACGCACCGCTTCGTGGTGCGGCCCATCGCGGTGCACGCGCGCTCTATGGGCAAAGGGTCCGGGAGCCAATCGCTGACGTCCTCGCCGCTCACGACGTTGGGCTCGCCAGTCGGCGATTCTGGATTTTCAAAGTACCCCGCGATCCCCATGCGTTCCAGGGACTCGCACAGCTCCCCGAAGCGCTTCTTGCTGTCCATGACCGCCATCGGCACCTTGGCCCGCTGAAGCAGCTCGAGGAAGTTTGAAACCCCGGGCTGAAGCTCGTCGGTCAGCCCGTTGGCTTGGACGATCTCTTCGAAGATCTTCACGCGTTCCTCGTTCAACCTCCGCATCTGCATCGGATCCCGCGTCCACATCAGCTGCCGCGCGATGAACACCTCGGGCTTCATGGTGTCGCAGTGCTTTAAGACCATCTCGGGCGGCGGCGGGTGGTCGTGTTCCTTGGCGAGCCTCATCCAAGATTCTCGGTGCTCTCGTTCCCTGCTCTTGATGAGCACGCCCTCGAGGTCGAAGACGCATCCGAACCACGAGGTGGAGAGCATCATCTGCCGGACGAGCGGGTTGGCGAGCGTGGGATCGTCGGCGACGCCGACGGGCGGGAAGTAGGGCTTGGGCGCGCCGCGTTCCTCGAACGAGGGCATGGAGTCCGGTATGGTCGTGGGCCCTCCTCCGCCTCCGCCGGAGCCGGGACCGGCGCCGCCGTCGGGTGCGTCCATGTCGAAGTAGGAGCGCATCGCGGCGCGGCGGTGCATGCGCGCGGGCTTGGCGGGGCGCGCGAGCGACGTCGCGGACGCGCGCGCGGCGAAGGGCTCGCCGCGTCGTGCGTTGGACGCGAATCCCACCAACCCGTGCGAGGAGGATGACGCGGCGGGGAGACCGCGCGACCGGCGGCAGCAGGGCGCGACCGGCGCGTTGGTGCGCATCGCGGTCGCCATGTCCGTCGCCGCTTCCGACCGTCGGCTCGAAGCGAGAACGAGGAAGGCGGGCGGTGGTGGGGCGAGAGAGGCGGGCGCTCCTTCGGTTGTGGTCGTCGACGCACGCGTCTGCTGCGTGGCCAACGTTCCTGAGACCTGATCGCGAGAGTTTTTCGGTGAGCTGGCGGGTTGCCAGCCGCGGGCAAGAAACTGCACGGTGGGCAGTCACGTGAAATAAGTAAATAGAGAGCGGTACATGACTTTACGGTTATGAGTTTCGATATGCCGTAAACATTCTCAAAAAGGTTCTTGAGAAGGCACCATGCTGACGCAATTTGCACAACGAAGGGACACGGGCCGAGAGAAGGTCGCCGGGGAGCGACGAGGTCCCGTCCGCCCGTCCGTTTCTCGTCAGGCGGCGCCACCATGCCGACGCACCCGCCCATGCTCCCGCGACGCGAGGGTCACACGCTGCGGATCCCCCTCCTTCCGCCGGAGACGGCGGGCGAATCAGACCATGATTCTCCACTCGACGAACCCACGCTCGAGCGACGAGGTGATTCTCCGCGCGCGTCGTCGCTCGACGACGACACCGCGCGCGCGCACAGCGGCGAC
>Ga0209666_1002852_pt1 | contig 12821 bp, 5 predicted proteins | sample SaaInlV_125m_DNA_FD_184679 | JGI IMG/M metagenome (GOLD analysis project Ga0209666, IMG submission 184679) | Marine microbial communities from expanding oxygen minimum zones in the Saanich Inlet - Saanich Inlet SI037_S3LV_10m_DNA (SPAdes)... | ecosystem: Environmental > Aquatic > Marine >...
GCTGAGCCAGCGCGAAAAGGGAAAAAGGTGGAGCGTTCAAAAAAGCACACCGCCCTGCGCGCGTGTCCGCCGTGCGTCTCGCGCGCCCGCCCGCGGGGGAGCGACGCGATGGCCGAGGTGACCTGCCGGTACGTCGAGCGAGGCGCGAGCGAAGCGCGCGCGCGAGTTTCGCGACACCGCCCCCGCCCCCGGCGCCGCCTCGAGCCGTCTCACGCGCGCGTCGACGCGCGCGACGACACATGAAATGAATCTCTCTCGGAAGAAGGAACGCCATCGCCATCGTCTTTCCGAGGGGAGCGTCCCCGGAAGAGCGCGCCTTTCCGCGCCTCGACTCCGCGCGCGCTGGAGGGCCGCGCGCGCGTTTCTTCCCACCGACGTCGCGGCGATCGAGGCGAGGGGCTTTAGCGCTCGCTGACCGCGATACCCCGGACGACGTCTCCATCGTCGCGCGCGTTCCAAAATGCCATCTTCCAACAGGATCTGCTTCGACGCCGTCGCGGCGTCGCGCGCGAAAAAGCTAAACTGCTGCGGGTTCGAGACGTGCGGGGACTGCGCGACGCTGTGGTTCGAGCACGAGCGCGCGTGCCCGGGGTGCCGCGCCGAGGCGAGTCTCCAAAAGAACGTCGAAGACTATTCGCGAGGTGTACGAACCGGCGCGGCCGGCCACGAGGTTCGCGCCGTCGACGACGGCGACGACAACAAAAGCGCGAGCGGAAACGGAGACGAAGCGTTCGTCGGCGGCGTTCGCGTCGTGTCGCCCTCGTCTCCTCCCCCGGAGCCGACGCGAGTGCGACAGACAGACGAAATTGAAAAAGAAAGCGAAACCGCGTCCGGGTTCGCGCTTCCGGGTTCACGACGAAAAGGAGAAGAGACTCGCGTCGAGTGCGACGGTGAACTCTCCGCCGCGTCCGCTGTTTCGTCGCCGCGCGTCGTCGTGCGTCTGTCGGTGACGGGCGAGCGTTTGTCGAGTTCGCAATCCTCCGCCGCCGCCGCGCGAATCGAAACGCACTCGGTCGAGCCCGGTATCGTCTCGATCGATCGACCGGAACCGGAACCGGAACCGGTCGGAACCCGGTCAAACGCGGCGGACCCCGCGGCGGACGTCGCGGCGGCGCTGCGCGCGGCGGCGGCGGCGGTGGAGCGCGCGGCGGCGCTGTTCGCGCGAGAGACGGAGCGAGCGACAAAAGAAAAGCAGCCGCCGCCGCCGCCTCTCGCCCTCTCGTCCCCGCGTTTGGAACCCGAAGCTTTCCGCGGTTCGGCGTTCCGCGCGCGCGGCGAAGAAGAAGAAGAAGAAAACGACGACCCGTCAAGAGACGCTGCTTCCGGCGTTCAGACGGGAAAAACGCCGGAAGAACGCATAGAGGCGCTCGAGCGCGAGCTGGCGGCGATGCGCGCGTCTTCGGCTTTTTCCGGCGAGAAGATAAAAAACGCGCATCGTCGCCTTTCGGCTCGCGATACGGATACTTTTTTTGACGACTCTCAGGCGGAAACGAGAGAGCCTCGCGAGCCTCGCGAGCCTCGCCAGCCTCGCTCGCGGCAAAACCCAACTCCGAGATCCGCGTCGTTCCACACGCACGCGCAGCCCGTGCACGGCATCGCGGCGTGCGCCCTTCCGGAGACGTTTTTTTTTGACAGTAAAAAAAACGGCGAACGCGTTTCGGTCGGTTCTTTCGCCGTCGCCACCGCCGGCTGGGACGGCGACGCGCAGGTGCACGTCTTTACGGATTTTGAAGACTGCGACGCGGTTACAAAACAAAAGCACCGCCGCGTTGACCTGTGCGCGACGCACACGCTTCGAGGGCACGCCGCGGGTTTATACGCGTGCGCGTTCTCGTCGCCCATGAGCCCGGCGTTTTTAGCCACGGCGTCCGGCGACGGCTCGGTGCGACTGTGGGACGCGTCGGGGCTTTGGCGCGGAGACTTGTCGGAGCCTTTTTCTTCGGTAAAGAGAGAGAAAAAAAATAACCCGAAGACGAAGACTGCTTTCCCCTGCGTCGCGTGCCTTCGCGGGAACGACGGCGAGGTGAACGGCGTGGCGTTCGACACGGAAAAAAGTTTTTTTTCACACGAAAGCGGAGACTCGCCGGTGGCGCCCGCTTCGCTCGCGGCCGCGACGGATAGCGGCGCGGTTGTGTTTTGGGACGTCGCGTCGGCGACGCGCGTTTCTACCGCCGTCGGCCACGCCGACGCCGCGTACGGCGCCTGCTTCTTCGGGCACGAGCCCAACGCGCTCGTCGCGTCCGTCTCCTTCGACAAGACGTGCAAGGTGTGGGACCGGCGCGGTAAAGCGAACGGAGAAACAGTCTCCGTTTCCTGCGTCGCGACGTTGACCGGCCACGACGACGACGTCGTCGGGGTTGACTTTTGTTCGAAAACGTCGACTCTCGCCACGGGGTCGGACGACGGGACCGTGCGTCTGTGGGACACTCGTGTTTGGCGGTTCCTGGAGGTTCTCGAGGCGCCGCACGCGGGCGCGCAGGTGAAACGCGTGCGTTTCTCTCTGGACGGAACGAAACTCGTCACCGCGGGCGGGGACGGAGTCGCCAAGACGTTCCCGTTACGGAAAAAAAACGCAGACGGTGGTGTGCGTTTTTTAAAAAACGCCGAGCGCGAGGCGACGACGCTGCGCGGGCACGCCGACGCCGTCTTCGACGCCGCGTGGGTCCCGAACCGAGGCGGGCGTCTGATCGTCACCGCGGGGCACGACGCGGCGTGGCGCGTCTGGGACCTCGAGGAAGGGGGCTATCCGTAGCGGGCGGAGAAGGACGAGAACATTTTTGTCATTCGCGAAGACGTCGACGTCGAAAAAGGACATCAACGCGTCGCGGGTCGGAAGCGTCGGAAGCGTCTCCCCACTGAGATCCTTTTCAAAACTTCAGACTAAAAAGTCACTTCATCCCCTTCGCGAGGAGCCCGAGCCCGTCCCCCGACCCCGAAGTAGCCTTGCGCTTGTTCCGCTTGTTCTTCTTGCGCCCGCCGGGCTTCCGCGAGTCGGGAGCCTCCGCCGCCGGCTCCGCCGCCGCCGCGGCGTCGCTTTCGGTCGCGGCGTCGCTTTTTTTCGCCGCCTCCGCGTCCGCCTTCGTTCTCGCGCGCGCGTTGTCCTGCGCTTGCCTCAGCCCCTCCGGCGACAAGTCCTCGAAGGCGTCGAACAGGAACCGCACGCCGTTCCGCTCGTGTTTCGTCAACTCCGGGTGCCAGAAGCGCACGATCAGGACAAACCGATCCATCGTTGTACTCTCGTTGTAGGTGCTGTGAATAAAGCTCGTGTCCGCGCACATGCCTTTCCCGTTTTCCCAGTACTGGGTCTCCTCGCCAACCTTCATCCAGCTCTCGGGTTTAGGCGGGACGTCCAAACCCAGGTGTGCGGTCATGATGAAGTTGGTGAAGTCCGTGTGCGGCTTGATGCCCGTCTGCGGCGCCTGCTTCGCGAAGAAAACCTCCACCGAGGGGGCCGCCGCGCGCTTGACTAAATCCACCGTCTTGGGAAACAGCTTCACGTTACTCGGTTCCCACTCGCACCGATCTTGTAACACGAGCGTTCGCCAATCCGGGCCGTACCCCTCGGCGTCGTCTCGCGCGGCCGCGACCCAAATAGCGTTGCCTTTCTGTTCCAACAGCGGGTCTCGCAACGCCGCACGCAGCTCGTCGCGAATGGTTAAGTAGTGCTCCTCTAAAAACTCCATCCACGGAAAGGAACCGCCGCGCGGATCCCAATACGGCTTGGCGGTTAGATCGGCGACGTACGAAGACGCCACCTGGTCGCCCAAACCGACGTGCGTCTTCTTGTACGTGCCGTCCGCGAGGGTGAATCTAAGCGAGTCGCGCACGCGAGTCACCGTGCTGTTTTTGTTTTTGTTTTTGTTTTTAACAGGGTGTCGTTCGGTGTAGGGAGGTAGTAGGTTTTGTCAGCGGAGAGACGCGTCGACGGCGCGCTTTTCGGTTCATCCGTCGAAACTCTTCGACGTCGGAGAAGATCGAAGAGGGTTTGGTTTGATGCGTCGGAGTCGCCGGAGGCGGAACGCTCCGCGCGTCCTTTCGAGCTCCGGGTGGGCCCGAGTTTGATCGCCGACGTACCTCGGGGGGAACGCGTCCATCAGCGCGGTCTCGATCTGCACGCCCAGGGGGACCTCCTCCCCCGCCGCGCACCGCACGCCGCGGCGCGACGCGAGCCGGACGGGAGGCATGCCGCCTCGTCGCGCGCGCGAGCGCGTCGCGACCGCGCGCGGGACGGCGACGTTCAGCGTCGTCGACGCCATGGTCTCGAGCGGCGCGGACCGACGAGCGGAGAGCGGAAGGGTCGTTCGCGTGACGGTCGTCTGCGCGACAGCCTCCGCGCGTCGAGCGTCTGGCGAGACGACGCGAGACGGACGCGCCGAACGAGAAGTCGTGGAAAAAAGGCTGTCGCCGGATCGAGAAAGCGCGGACACTTGATCCACTCTGCGCCGAGTCGCGGTGCCGACCCGCGCAGGAAAGTTTCTGGAAACGCAGGGGATTTGGATTTTTTCGTGCGGGTAGATATTTTCGCCCGATTCGGTCCCGATCGACCGCGGATCGCGATCGGGAACGCCGATCAAACGCTCGCGGTGAACGTACCACCGCCGGGGACCGAACCGGTTCGCGCGCGCTCGGTGCCGGCACAACGCACCGCGTCCCGACGCTCGGAGGGGAGCGAGGGAGAGCGCGGGTGCGTGTGTCGCGGAGGTAGGCGAGGCGCCGTCCCTCCCGGGTGTCGAATCGCGAACGGACTCGCGAGGCGCGCGCGAGGCGCATCGTCGGACCGCGCCGGACGCGCGGATTCCGGACGGGAAAAGGCACCGACGAACGTTTCACCGCGGGATCGACGGAGACCGCGCGCGGCGCTCGACTGATAAACGCTTCGACCGAGAAACTCAAACGCACGCGCGTGTCAGAGGTGCGTCCCGCGATAAGGCTCCCGGAACCGGCCCGTGCTCGGTCGCGTCGGCGAGGTCTCCCCGTCCCATTGCGCGCTTCGAACGCGCGTCTGGTGTCATTTTTCCCGAACGCGCGCGACACGTTGGCACGGCGAGGTACTTTTTTGAGCAGGCGGGAGGCGCACGGAGTCGGCGCGCGTTTCGACCGGAGCCGCCCCGCGCGCCCGCGAACGACCCCGGTTCTCCTCGAAGACCGTCTCCGCGCGTCCCCGCGCCCGCCGCCGCGTTCGGCGAAGCGTGTCGTCCCCGCGCGTCCCGCGCGCCCCGCGTCCCCGCATTTTCGCTGACCGCAAAACGTCCCCCGCTCGAACGAAACCGATCGTTTCGGTCGTCCCCCGATCGACCTGCTTGCCGCCCCGATGAATCGGCCGGTGAAAAAAAACGCAGACACCGACGTGAACCGCTGCTGAGTTGTCACGTGCGCCAGTTTTTCATAGGCTCGCGCATATACTGAGCGAAACACCGGCGCTTTTTTCGGGGTCGCAGACGGTCGATTTCGCGGAATCTCCGGGGCCCCGATTGAACCGGCGTTGAAAAAAAAGGCTGCTTTTTCGCGCGTTTGGTTCGTGTGAAAAGGACAGCCAAGAAGCGTTTTTCAGGACGGACGCCGGAAGTGCCGCCGCCTCCGAGCCTCTGTGTTTCCGCGCTCCCAAGACCGCGATGTCCCTGAGCACGTCCCCCATCCTCGCCGCGGCGGCGTCCAACGACGTCGCCGCGACGCGGTGGCTCATCGAGCACGAGCGCGTGCACGTGGACCAGATGGGGGACTGGTTCGCGCCGCAGGGCGGTTTCGCGGAGAGTCACGGCGAGACTCGCGGCGTCGCTCCGCACGCGTCGTCGATGGGTCTTAACGGAGTCCCCAGTCACGCCGTGAACAAACACGTGTCCCTCGAGCGCAAACGAAGAACGCCTTTAATGGTGGCTGCGACGCACGGCAGCGTCGACGCGCTCTCCTACTTGTTAAACGCGGGCGCGGATCCGAATTTCCGCAGCGACGACGACGAGCGAGCCTCCGCTTTACACTGCGCGGCGAGCGGGGGAAGCGCGATGAGCGTCGACTGCATCACGACGCTCCTGCGGTTCGGCGCGGACGGCAAAGCCCTCGACGGGTTCGGTAGGGAACCCGCGGACGTGTTGCCGGTGAACGGCGCGCAACACAACATAAACGGCGGAGAAGCGCGCGCGCCCTTTGGCGGCCGGCGCGGCGCGCGCGGGCAGTCTCCTTCGTCCTCGGGCTCCGCCGGGTCGTCCCCCCCGAGCGGCGAGGACGGCGCGTACGAGCCGCGGACGGTGGGTAGAGGCTCGGGGGGCTCGGGGGGCTCCGGGGGGTCCAGACAGAGCCCCGCCAGTCTCAGCGGGTCGCGTTCGGGGAGCGCGGGGAGCTTTGGGCTCGCGTCCTTTGCGGAGAACACCAACGTCTCCGGTCGAGGTTTCGCGTCGGTCCCGGGACCCGGACCGGTCACGGTCTCCGCGCCTCGGTCGGTTTCGCTGGACCTGGGCCAGAGGCGACACTTGATTTCGACGCATACGGGTTCCGGCCCCTACGGGACAAACAACGGGAATACCGGGCTGAGCTCCAACGTCAGCTCGAGTTCCAACGCGAGTCTTTCTTCGCACTCGACAGAGCCGGACGTCGAGACGCGTCTGAGCGACGATTTCCGCATGTTCGAGTTCAAAGTGCGTCGGTGTTCGCGCACGCGCGCGCACGACTGGACGGAGTGTCCGTACACGCACCCCGGCGAGAAGGCGCGGCGGCGAGACCCGCGCCGGTTCCACTACGGAGGCGCAGCGTGTCCCGAGTTCCGCAAAGGGTCGTGTCCGAGAGGCGACGCGTGCGAATACGCGCACGGCGTGTTTGAGTGTTGGCTGCACCCGAGCCGGTACCGAACGCAGCTGTGCAAAGACGGGTCGCGATGCGGGCGCAGAGCGTGCTTCTTCGCGCACGCGCCCAACCAGCTGCGGCCGCCCACGGACGCGTTTGGAAACGTCGTCGTGGGTTTAGTGGACGAGCACACCAACGTTCGGCCGAGTGTAACCGGCGCGGGCGCCAAAGAAACCTTTGGCGCGCATCGCGCGAACAACGGCGGACGCGTTATCGCGAGTATCGCGACCGCGCCGCCCGTACTTTCGCGAAACGCCGCGGACGACCGTTCGCGGTTAAAGACGATGGTTTCGAACGTCTCCACCGGGAACGGAGGGAACGTGGGGAACGGAGCTCACGTCGCGGTTTCGAACAAAGTCTCGTCTCGGGGACACGCCTCTCTGGACCTCTCGGACCGCCCGCGCGCGTCGTTGGTTGGCGCGTCGCGCGCGTCGCTGGATCTGGACTACGCGAGCGCGTTCGGCGTGGGTCTCGGCTCTCCGTCTTTGAGCGCGCACGTCCCGATGCTCACCTCTTCCGGGGGAGGGTCGTCCGCGCGCCACAGCGACTCGAACGGCTCCACCGGTACCGTCCACGGGTCCAACTCGGCGAACGACAGCTCGGGCTCGGGGTCGGGCTCGGGGTCGGAGCGCGGAGGCAGCTCGGACGACGCGACGTACGTCTCGCAATTCGGCCAAGCTTTGCCGAATTTGCCGTTCGGGACGCACGGCAGCAACCAAACGCACGTCCCGCGACGCAGGGACCCTCCCCCGTACGGGTTCGGGGCGGGCACACCGACGGGGCCCACGGGATCCGACGGGTTGGTCGCGTCGGGGTACGGAAACGGCATCTCTCGCGAAAACGGGGGCGGAGGTCCGGCGGTTGCGGCGGTGGCGCTTCTCGGGGGCGGCGGCGGGGCGCTGGGGGGTTTGCACGCGGTGAACGGCCTGGACCCCGAGTCCGGGGTGGCGCTTCCCTCGCGTCGTTCCTTCGACGAGCGCTCATTGTTCGAGCGCCGCAACGGCGATCGCGGCGGAAACCCCGCCGCCGCCCTCGGGCCTTCGCTGCTCGGGGGCATGTCCAACCTCGGGTTGCGCGCGCCGCGAGGAAGGCACTCCATCGACGTCGCGGGCGTGTCGTCGAAGTACGGCTGGGACGCGAACGCCGGAGCGAACGCCGGAGCGGAACCCGAGATAATCTCGAGTCGTGTGGACCGGGACCCGCCGCCGTCGCGCGAGGCGATCAGCGCTCTGCTGCGCGGGGGGGTCGGCGCGGAGGCGCCGGCGACGGCGGGCGAGCGGCGTCCCGGCGACGCGGCGGTTGCCGGTTCGAAGCCCGGCGGAGGCGACAAAAAAACGCACGGTCCCGGTCCCGGTCCCGGCGCGCCGCCGCACATGGGACCCCGGAACTCGTCTTTCCAGCACCTCGGCATGATCGAGGGCGTGCTCGGGGACGAGACCTTCTTGGGGGCGTGACGCGCCCCGACACGTCCCTCGCGTTCACCACCACCGTCGCGTGTACTTTCGCGGTCACTAGGACTCACGCGAACCTTACCATCCTATCATCTGCCTGATTTTGTGCGCGCGCTTATGTCGCTTATTAGAAGAGTGTAGCACTATTCTCACCCATTTATATACTACATCCATCATCATGACACATCACACGAAACCCTCTACCGCGCGCTCGTTTCGCCCGCCTCCTCTCCCGCTTTCGCCTCCCGGTACACGGGCTGGTTTATGGCGAGCCGCAGCCGTTCCCACATGCGGCCGTTAGGGTCCACCTCGCGCGCGCGCTTGATGAGCGGCGGCACCGGGAGATAGACGTAGTGCCCGTTGCACAGACCCACGGTCACGCCGGTGAGCCCCGCGAACGCGGCGTGCACGGCGTTCTGACCTAATATCGAACAGTAGATCGCGTCCGACGCGTTCGTCTGCCTCGCCCGCACCATGTACGTCGGGTCGATGTACTTGATGTCGGGGTCTAAATCGCCGAGCCGAGATTTAAACTCTTCGCGGAGGAATTTCGCAAAGTTTTGCAAAACCGGGTTCCCGGACGCATCCGTCTCGCCCAGCGCGCCGAGGATGTCCTGCCCGGCGCCTTCCGCGACCACCACCACGCAGTGTTCTTTTTTCGTGAGCACTCTCCGCACGTGCGCGATGACCCCGCCGGGCCCGTCTAAAGGCGTGTCGATCTCCGGTATGAGACAGACGTCCACCTCCCCCGACGCCAGAGCGGCGTGCGTCGCGATGAACCCTGATTGGCGGCCCATCAGCCGCACCAACCCGATACCGTTCCGCGCGCTCCGGGCCTCGATCGCGGCGCTTCGTATCGCCTTGATCGCCTCGTCCACCGCGGTCTGGAACCCGAACGTCCGGTCGAGTAGCAAAATGTCGTTATCGATCGTCTTCGGAATACCCACCACCGCGGTTTTGAAATCGCGCGTACGCAACGCTCGATCGATAGCGAGCGCGCCGGCGTGCGATCCGTTCCCGCCGATCACGAAGAGGAAATCGAGGTCCATCTCCTGCACGGCGTCGACGATCTCGGCGACATCAGACCCGCCTCTTGAACTGCCTAAGATGGATCCGCCGTTCAGGTGGATCGTGTCCACGACCGCGGACGTTAAGTTGATCGGTTCCCTTAACTCACCCGTTCGCTCGACGAATCCCCTAAAGCCGTACTTTACGCCCTTGATGTCGCTCACGCCGTATTCTTCCAAAGTAATCACGAGCTGCCTGATGACGTCGTTTAAACCGGGACACAGACCCCCGCACGTCACGATCGCGGCTTTGCACTTGGACGGCTCGAAGTAGATTTTCTCACGAGGGCCCGCGCGCATCGCCCACTGCGCGCGCCACTCGTCGGGGTCGCGATCGACGTCCACGAAGTCGTCGTCGAGGTTCAACTCGCACCCCTCGGCGTTGGGGTTGCCCTCGCACTCCAAAGCTTCGTACCTCAGCGCGTTCAGTAACACGCAGTCGTCGTCCGCGACGAACTTCTGACCGAGCCCGTAGCCGTGCTTCTCCCCGCCCTCCGCGAACGGCGAGGTGAGCGCGGGCAAGTCGCGCGTCGCCGTCAGGCGCGGGCACTCGAACTCGGGGCTCACCTTCGGGCGCTTGGACGCGTACGGCGATTCGGAGGCGGCGCGCGCGACGGGCGCGCCTCGAGGCGCGCGCGTCGGACGGACGCGCGTCGCGACGGGAGGCGAGACGCCCTTTCCGTGCGTCGAAGCGCCCGCGAACGAACGCGCGCGGGCTCGCGAGCGCGTCGGCGTCGAGGAGGTCGATCGCGCGCCCGATCCGAAGAACCTCGGGCCGAACACCTTTTCGGCGGCAGAGCCCCGGGCGCACGCGGCGATCTGTCTCGTGAGCCTCGCCGCGGAGGCGGACTCTCCGGGCGCGGAAGCCGCGAACATCCCGCGAGTCGCGCGAGGACTCGCCGTGTGCGTGCGGTGCGCGACGAACGCGGCGCGACACGCTGTGGCCGCCCGCGCGCGAAGACGCGGACGCGAAGCGCAAACGGCGCGCCTTTACACGCGTTTGTAAAGCCGGAAAAAAAAGCCGATATTTTGCAAAAAGCACTCGTAGGTAACACTGGGAAACTCGGGAGTTATTAGACCCTTAAGCGAAACAGGCCCATAGGCTAGATCGAGACCCTCGCGAGAGCGTCACCGAGAGCCACGTACTTCGCGGAAGGATAAAGCGAGCGCTCCCCTCGGAACCGATTGCGTCGGCCGTTCGCCGCGCGCTCACTGTCGGCCGCGCCCCGCCGAGCGAGCGCCACCTCCGGAAAGGCGGTACATGCTCAGAATGGCCGCCATGCACACCCGAGCCCTCGTTCACCGGTCCGCCCTGGCCGGCCCGTCCGCGCGCGGCGTCGCCGGATCCTCCGCCCGCCACGCGCCCGTCGCGGCTGCCGTCCCCGGCGCGCCGCCGCGCGCGTCCGCGCGCGTCGCCTTCTCCGGCGCGCGGCTCGGCGCCGCGCCCTTCAGCGTGCGCCGCGCGCCGCCGTGCCCCGCGCCCGCGGGCCGCGCGCGCCTGCTGGTGGCCGCCGCGAAGGGCGCCGACGGCGACGCCGCGAAGAAGGCTACGAAGGCCGGCGGCAAGAGGGACAAGAAGAAGAAGGAACCCAACGTGTACGGGCACACCGTGTTGTTACCCGAGACGGCGTTCGACATGCGCGCCAACTCCACGACCAAAGAGCCGGCGATGCAGGCGTGGTGGTCCGAGCACGGCGTGTACGAGGAGATCGCGAGCCGAACAGAAGTTCCGACGTTCACTTTACACGACGGTCCGCCCTACGCGAATGGCGATTTGCACATCGGCCACGCGCTGAATAAGATTCTGAAAGATTTCGTCAACCGCTACGAGGCGCTCAACGGAAAGCGGGTGAAGTACGTCCCGGGGTGGGACTGCCACGGCTTACCGATCGAGCTCAAGGTGTTACAGAGCGTCGATGCGGAAAAACGAAAGGAGTTGACCCCGATCAAGTTGCGGAAGAAAGCGGCGGCGTTTGCGAAGAAAACCGTCGACGCGCAACGCGAGCAGTTTAAGCGCTACGGCGTGTTTGGCGATTGGTCCGATCCGTACCTCACGCTGTTGCCGGAGTACGAAGCCGCGCAGATGGAGGTTTTCGGCAAAATGTTCCTGAACGGCCACGTGTACCGCGGGAAGAAACCCGTGCACTGGTCGCCCAGCAGCATGACCGCGCTCGCCGAGGCGGAGCTGGAGTACCCCGAGGGGCACGTGTCACAATCGGTGTACGTCGCGTTTCCGGTTATGAGCGTCGACGAGTGCGAGGCTTCGGAGGAACAGAAAGCGCTCCTCGAAAACGCCAGCCTCGCCGTGTGGACCACCACGCCGTGGACCATGCCCGCGAACGCGGCGGTCGCGGTGAACGACCAGCTGGACTACGCCGTGGTGAAGGTTGTGAAATCCGCCGACGCCGGATCTGAGTCCGAATCAAACCCCTCCGGCGACGCGGCGGCGTTTGTCGGAAAGACGCTCGTCGTCGCGCAGGGCCTGGTCGCGGAAGCCTCTAAGAAGTGGAACGTCGAGCTCGAAACGCTGTGCGTGTTGAAGGGCGCATGCCTGGCGGGTATCACGTACGCGCACCCCATGTACGACCGCGTCTCCCCGGTGGTGGTGGGGGGAGATTATATCACGACGGAGACGGGTACCGGCTTAGTGCACACCGCGCCCGGCCACGGACAGGAGGATTACATGACGGGATTAAAGTTTGGTCTTCCGCTGTTATCGCCGGTGGATGACCGCGGCGACTTCACCGACGAAGCCGGTGAGGCTTTGAAAGGTCTGAACGTGCTCGGCGACGGCAACGCCAAGTGCATCGAGTTGCTTCGTTTAAACGACGGTTTGATCTTACAGGAGTCGTACGGGCACAAGTACCCGTACGACTGGCGCACGAAGAAACCTACGATTTTCCGCGCGACGAGCCAATGGTTCGCCTCCGTCGAGGGGTTCAGGGACGACGCGCTCGCGGCGTTGGACGGTATTCAGTTCATTCCTGCTTCCGGCTCTAAGCGCATGCGCCCGATGGTCTCCGGCAGAAACGACTGGTGCATCTCGCGCCAACGGTCGTGGGGCGTGCCCATTCCGTGCTTTTACGATTTAGAGACGGGTGAGCCGCTGATGGACGCGAGCGTCATTACGCACGTCACGACAATCGTTCGCGAGAAGGGCACGGACGCGTGGTGGGAGATGTCGACGGTCGACCTTCTGCCGGACGAGCACAAAGCGAAAGCGGCTTCGTTAACAAAGGGCACGGACACGATGGACGTCTGGTTCGATTCCGGCTCATCCTGGAACGGCGTGGTGAAGGCGCGCGGGTTAAACTACCCCGCCGATTTATATTTGGAGGGATCGGACCAGCACCGCGGCTGGTTCCAGTCGTCGCTGCTCACCTCCGTCGCGGCGAACAAAGAGGCGCCGTACAAGACCATCCTCACGCACGGCTTCGTGCTTGATGAAAAAGGGTACAAGATGTCCAAG
>Ga0209666_1002865_pt1 | contig 12767 bp, 12 predicted proteins | sample SaaInlV_125m_DNA_FD_184679 | JGI IMG/M metagenome (GOLD analysis project Ga0209666, IMG submission 184679) | Marine microbial communities from expanding oxygen minimum zones in the Saanich Inlet - Saanich Inlet SI037_S3LV_10m_DNA (SPAdes)... | ecosystem: Environmental > Aquatic > Marine >...
TAGTCCAAGAGGAAATAGAGCAACTATAATGACAGGAGCGCCTACGGCATCAAGATTGACTCAAGTATCAGATAGAGATCGACATGTATTTCATTTTGGAACAGAAACTACTATTGGTGATCCAACAACTCAAGATCCAATGTTTATAAGATTTTCAAATCAAGAAGACTTTAATACTTATCAACCTACTGCAACCAATACTGCAGGAACTTTTAGAGTTGATAAAGGAAACGTAATAGTTGGAGCAGTGTCTGGTAAAGATTATACATTAGTTTTAACAGATAGTTCAGCATACGTTATCCAATACGTTGGCCCACCATTTACTTTTTCAGTTAAACAAGTAGGTACAAACTGTGGATTGATTGGTCAACATGCATTAAGTTATTCTAATGGTATTGTCTTTTGGATGTCAGGTGAAGGTGGTTTTTTTGCATATGATGGTACTGTAAAAGCCATACCTTGTTCAGTTGAAGATTTTGTATTTACAACAAGTGGAGATAATCTAGGAATAAACTATAACGCTGGTCAAATAATTTACTCTGAACATAATTCATTATACAATGAAATAAATTGGTTCTATGCTAAATCTGGATCAGATCAAATTAATAGATGTGTTACTTATAATTTTGCAGAACAATGTTGGACAACAAGTTCACTAGCAAGAAGTTCATATGCTGATCAAGGGGTATTTGATGTACCTTATGCAACACAATATAATTCAACAGCAATTCCTAATTTTTCAATACAAGGTATTACCGCTAAGTATGGAGCATCAACTTACTATGCTCATGAAGTAGGAACCGATCAAGTTAATAGTAGTGGTACAACATCAATTGATGCATTTATAAAATCTGGAGATTTTGATATTAGTTCAAGTAAAAGTGCCTTGGGTCAGGCAACCGGTGTAGCTGATCTTAGAGGGGATGGTGAATATATTATGTCTATGAAACGATTTATACCAGACTTTAAAGTGTTAACCGGTAATTCAAAAGTCACATTATTATTAAATGATTATCCAAGTAATACAGCATCTAGTTCACCTTTGGGTCCCTTTACAATAACATCAACTACTGATAAAGTAGACACTAGAGCTAGAGGAAGACTCCTTGCAATTAAAATAGAAAATGATGCTGTAGGTGAAACTTGGCGTTATGGAACATTAAGAGTAGATATTAAACCTGATGGAAGAAGATAATGGCTAGAATAACTTCCTATATACCAGAACCTAAAGAAGAATATGATGTTGAAAACCAAAGACAGATTCTTAGAGCGGTTGATACAATTAAAACAGAATTAAATTTTTCTTTTCAAGAAGATTTAAAAAATGAGGAAGACCAGAAAAACTGGTTTTTTGGTTAATGGCAAATTTTTATAAAAGCGAAACATTTGATTTAACAACAACTAATTTAACAACAGTGTTAAGTATTAGTGTATCTGCAATTGCTATTGTAAAGGCAGTACAAGCAAGTCACGCGAATGCAAGTAATGTTGATGTAGATTTATATTTAAAAAAATCAGGAGGTTCTGATGTTGAAATTGCGCATGCTCAATTAAATAAGTCTACAGAAAATCTTGCAAAAGATGTAATAAATCTAGAAGCAGGTGACGTTTTAAAATTACAAGCAGACACAGCAAATGAGATCACTGGACAAGTGAGTTATCTTATGGTAGATAGATCACAAGAAAATGGATAAAAAGAATATAGAGCATACACACGATAATGGTATTACACATTCTCATGAAAATGGAGATGTTCCACATACACATGATATACCTAAAATAGAATGTACAACTATAACAACCTATAGAAATACTAAGACAGGAGAAACATTTAAAGAAAAAGTAGAAGGACCTGACATCGTAGAAGATGTTACAGTTCAAGTTACTAATAAAGGTCTTCAAGTATTCCAGAAAGTAATGAATCAAAATAATGACAACAAAAAAACTTGATATACTTTCTATAGATTGTGATTGGATTACTTCTTTAAGACAACAAGAAGAATTATTAAGTTTTATAATACCTTTATTGTATACACATAGTGACATAAAATTATCTTTAACTCATAAAGATATATATCCGCTTTTTACACATAATTATGATGAATATAATTTAATTAATATAGATCATCATCATGATTTTTCTTATAAAGAAAAAGATAATATTAGATTACATGAGGGTAATTGGTTATATCATTTAAGTAATATTTTTAATAAAAAAATAAATTATTTATGGATTAGTAATCCTGAATCAATTCACATTCGTCTTCCACGTGTAGATAAATTAAAATCTTTTTATTTTGACCATAATTTAAATTTTATAAAAAAAAATAAATTTGACAAAATTTTTATATGCTGTAGTCCAGATTATTCTATGAATTATGAATCTATTATTACATATAAAATTATAGAAAGGATAGTAAATGATAAACCAAAACCCTAGAGGCGGAACAGAGCTTCAATTTGAATATTTAAGAAAACACGTTGATCCTAAATTATTAGATCAAGTACAAATATGTACATCCGTACCTGAATCTATTCCACTATCAAAAGATAAAATAAATATACTTTGGCAAAAGAATTCATATGACCAACCTAATTTAGCACCTTGGTTTAAAGATAAATCTAATCATAAAAAATATGATTGGTATGTATTTAATTCTAATTGGAACTTTGAAAAATTTAGAATGATGTTTGATATACCATTAGAAAGGTCTTTAGTAATTAAGAATGGTGTAGATACTATTGAACCTATTTCAACTATATATAAAAAAGGTGACCCTATAAAAATTATTCATCACTGTACACCTTGGAGAGGTTTATCTGTATTACTAGGTGCAATGCAACTGGTTAAGAATCCATTAATAAGTTTAGATGTATATTCATCAACTGAAGTATATGGTAAAAGTTTTCATGATCAAACAGATGATCAATACAAAGCACTTTATGATCAAGCAAGACAACTCCCTAATGTAAATTATATTGGCTACAAACCAAATGAATATATTAAAGAACACTTAAAAGATTATAGATTATTTGTATATCCTAGTATTTGGGAAGAAACATTTTGTATATCTTTAATAGAAGCAATGGCTGCAGGTTTATATTGTGTCAGTACAAACTATGGTGCGCTATATGAAACCGGAGCCGAGTTTCCAATGTATATTCCATACTCTAATAACTATGAATCATTAGCTAGAAAATTTGCACAAGGTATAGAAGTTGCTGCACAATCGCTCGAGGCACCAGGCATCCAGGATCATTTAAAAATGCAAAGAGATTATGTTAATAGATTCTATAATTGGAACGTTAAATCAATAAGTTGGACTAGATTTTTACAAGGAGCAATCAATGCAAAATAATAAACCTATTTGGTTTGGTGAGAAAACTACAAATGCTAATAAAGATACTTATCAAACAGAAAAATTAGAAAAAGTAGATTCTAATGTAACTGAAATTAATTTAGGTAAATCAAAACCATCTTATAAGATAATGGTATGTACTCCATGTCATAGTGAAGTATCTATGCATTATACTCAAGCAGTTTTGAAATTTCAATTAGAATGTATGAAAAGAAATATAATGGTTAGTTTTAGTTTATTAAAATCATCATTAGTTACACAAGGTAGAAACTTATGTGTAGCTGAGTTTTTAAATCATAAAGACAACTATGATTACTTACTATTTATAGATTCTGATATTTCATTTAAAAGTGAGACTATATTTAAAATGATTGATGCAGATAAAGATATTATTGCATGTCCATATCCAATGAAGATGTTTGAAACAGAGAAGATGTGGAAGAAGATAAAAGAAACTGATATGGTTAAATCAGAAGAAGATTTATTGTCTTCTGGATATATGTATCCAATTAAAATAGGTAAGAATGAACTAATAGTAAATAAAGGAGTTATGGAAGTAACTCATGCTCCAACAGGATGTATGTTAATTAAAAGAAATGTAATAGAAAAATTAATAGAAAAACACCCTGAATTACAGATATATCAACCCACTGTTATTAATGGTAAAGAAGTAGCAAAAGAAAACTTTTATAACTTATTTGATACCTTACACGACCCAGAAACTAAACGATACTTCGGTGAAGACTTTGGATTCTGTCAAAGGTGGACAGATATTGGTGGTAAAGTATATGTATATGTAATGGATCATATATCTCATATAGGTGACCATGAATATTGTGGTCGATTTTATGATATGTTGACTGGCTTAAAACGTGTTGACGTTGACAAGAAAATCAAATAAAGTATAGTATTTACAGGAATCTTAGCCTGCTCAACAATATAAGTATATTTAAAATATGGCAATAAGCAGATCACAAATGAATAGACAATTACGTATGGGTGGAGGCATCATGAACCTTGAACCTAGACAACAATATGGTTTTGGTAGCTTTGTAAAGAAAGCTGTTAAAGGTGTTAAAAGTGCTGTTAAAGGTGTGGCTAATACAGTTAAAGATAATCCAGCGCTAGCTTTAGCGGCATTAAATTTTGCACCTATGTTAGGTGGAGCTAAACCATTTATTGGAATGGGTAGTTTAGCAGGTAGTAAATATACACTACCTGGTATAAGTTCATTAATTGGTAAAAAAGCAGGTGAAGCTACATTAGGTAAAACTTTAGGAGTATTTGCCGGAGGTTCTGCATTAGCTGGTCTATTAAGCCAAGCAGAACAAGAAGGTGATCCTGAAGGTATTACTAGAAATGTTGGTGCATTGAAAATTAAATTAACTGATGCATATAGAAATCAAAGAACTTTTGCTGATGCAGAAGATGAAGAAGCAGCTATTGCACAACAAGTTGAAAGAGACACTTCTGAATACTCTCAAGATATGGCTAGAGGAATGGCTAATGGTGGTAGAATAGGTTATGCTTTAGGTAGTCCAGAACAAAATGCTATAGAAGCAGCCGGAATTATGAATCTACCATTAAATAAAAACCCTGCAGGGGTTACAGAATTAGACCTTAGAGAAACAGGTGGATTTATTCCTCCAGTTGGTGTAAAAGAAAAAGCAGATGACATCCCAGCGATGTTAGCAAACAATGAATTCGTATTTACAGCTGATGCTGTAAGAGGAATGGGTAATGGAAACGTTAATAAAGGTGCACAACGTATGTACGATATGATGAAAAAATTAGAAAAAGGCGGGAGAGTATAATGGCAGAAGTATCAACAGTAGTTAATCAACCACCTGAGTTTATAGAAGCGGCAGCTAAACCTTATATATCTCAATTACAACAAGTAACTGGTGGATTAAAAGAAGCAGATTTATCAAAAGTATATGGACCACAATTTACTGCTGGTCTTGGTGCATTAACTCAACAAGCAATTGGACAAGTAGGTGGCCTTGGTGCATATGAACCTTTCTTACAGGGTGCAGCACAAGCACAACAAACAGCTGCTGGATTAACTGGACCAACAGCTTATCAAGCTTATATGTCTCCGTATCAACAAGATATTATTAATACAACTTTAGCTGATTATGATATTCAAGCACAAAAAGGTTTACCTCAATTAGCAGCACAAGCAATTAATGCAGGTGCATTCGGTGGTGGACGTGAAGGTGTTCAAAGAGCAGAATATCAAACAACATCTGATAGAAACAGAGCAGCACTTCAAGCACAATTATTACAACAAGGTTTTGGTCAAGCACAACAAGCTGCGGGACAAGACTTTTTAAGACAACAACAATTAGCTGCAGGACAATTAGGTTTAGCCCAACAAGCTCCTGCATTAGCTGGACAACAAATTTCTGCATTAACTACTTTAGGAGGATTACAACAATCACAAGCTCAAGCAGAACTTGCTGCACAGCAACAGTTAGCACAACAACAATTGATGCAACCGCTTCAAGCTACACAGGCTCTGGGTTCAGGGATCACTGGATTAATTGCTGGTTATCCTGGTGGAACACAAACTCAAACACAACCATCTCCAACGCCTTTACAAACTGCTTTAGGTGCAGGTGCTACATTGGCTGGAGTTTACAGAGCGTTTAGTTAATATGAGCAAAATATTTAAAAGACCAATGTTTAGAAAAGGTGGTCCTACTTCTGGTATGAATGGTATCATGACTGGTATTGTCGATAGAGAAAATCATGCAAATTCTAGTCCAGATGGAGTAGGTAACTCTACTATGGATTATATAAATAAAATAATTCCAACAGAATCTGAAATGTCTGCTTTCAGAGAAAGAATGCCTAAACAAGAAGCACCATCAGGTTTAGATGATCCATTAACATCTTTTTTATTAAGTTATGGACCAGAGTTAGCTTTTGCTCAACCTAGAGGTGGCATTATTGGAACTGCAGTTGGAGCTGCAAAAGGACCTATAGCTAATTTGTTAAAAGATGTAAGAGAAAGAAAACAATTAGACTATGTAACAGAATCCGATGCATTTGCTACCTTATTAGAAGCCAAAGCAGATGCGTTATCTGGAACTTCAGGTAAAAGTTATGCTGCTTTAGCAATTAAAGATGAAATAGGTAGACTTGTTCCTGATATAGCTAATTTAAAAAATCAACTTCAAAGTGAAAATTTACAAGAAGCTGATAAAGAAAAAATTTTAAGTCAATTACAAACTAAACAAATACAATTAAATAATTTACAAAAAACTGATCCTAATCAAGAAGCATTAGTTAATGCTTTTTTTAATTCTAAACCAGGTCAAAAATATCTACAGAATACTATGACAAGTTTATTAGATCAAGATAGAAAATCTAAAGGTGGTAAATATAAAAATGAAGATGATAAACAACTATTGATTGATGCGATTGAAGAGTTACGTGAATTTATAAATACTGAATTAATAACAGGTGTGGGTAGTAGATCTCAAGTAAAAGATGGTGGAAGAATTGGATTCCAAGATGGAACACCACCAGTTACTGAAGTACAAGGTGGTGGACAAAATATGTCTCAGAATGATAACCCAATTAGTTTTGATCAATTAAGAGCACGATTACCTCAAGAAATTACAGACGATATTATAACTCTTATGTCCAACAGCGCAGAAGCTCTAAATGATTTTGCAAGTATTTCAACGCAACAAGATGTAAATAATTTTAATAAAAAATTCAACGTAAATTTAGTATTACCGGCGGAGGCTTAAAATGGCCACAGCTTACGAACGTTTTTTAAAAGACAAAGAACAAGAAATAGAATTACAAACTCTCCCTGGAGACATTAGAGATGTAGAGGACTCTAAAAAATTTCTTTTAAAAGCTATTGAAGAAGGAACAGAACCTACAAAACCTGTTAAAACTTTTGCAGCTCCAGAACCTACAAGTGTATTAAGTTTATATTTTAGATTGGGTGGAGGCACTAGTCAGAGATTAGCATCTGCTATATCAGGAGTAGAAGATCCTGTATCACAAATTAGAAAAGCACAAAAACAATTACCTGAAAAAGATTATATATCTGGCTTAGATGAAATTGTAAAAGGTCTAGATAAAGGTTTATATAATCTTCAACATAGTACAGCTTCATTATTATTAGCAGGAACTGATTTAGCTGCTAATACAGATTTATTATCAAAACTAGATGAAATAGCTGAAGTAGAAGATCCAGGTGATCCATCTACAATAAGAGGAAAAGCAACAGAAGTATTAAGTCAATATGGTATTCCAGGAACATTAATTACAAAAATTGTAGGTAGGTTAAAACCAATTATAAAAATGAAGAGAGCTGCTAACGCAGTTACTGGAGGCAAATTAAAAAAAGTATCTCAAATAGCATCAAGATCAGTTGAAGGTGCAACTATTGTTGGAGTTACAGATTTTCTTGCATCTGAACCTGATAGACCTTCTTTATTTTTTGAGCCAGAAAAAACTGAAGGCTTAACTGGTAGAGAAAGGGCTGGTGCAGAATTTAGAAATAAAATTAAATATGGTTTTGAAGGAACAATTGTTGGAGGTGGTTTTCCTTTAATAGGTAAAGCAACTCAATTAGGATATAAATATACACTTGGGCCTGTCTTAAAAACAAGTGCTAAATTAGGAGCTAAGGGAATTGATAACGCTGTAGTAAGACCTATTTCTTATTTAGGATCAAGACCTGCTGTTGCACCTATTGTACAAGGAGGAGCTAAACTTGCACTTAAAACAGGAGAACTTGCTTTAACAAAAGTTATTAATCCACTTATTGTTTCTACAATTGCTAGAAAAGGTATTTATCAATTACCTCCATTTAAAGAATGGAGATTAGGAGATGTGACAAGTACAGATATAAGAGAAGCATCTCTTAAAAAATTTGATAATTTTTTATCAAATTTTAGATCTTATGCAAAAATGCCAAAAGATATTCAAGGTATTTCAGAGTCAGCTAGTTTATATATTAAAAGTAGAGCAAAAAGATTTGATAAAATTTATGAAGGAATAGAAAATAAAGCATATAAATTAGCAAAAGGTTTTGAAGATCAATATAACACAGCAACTACTTCTAAACCTTTACAAAAATATTATTTAGATTTAATAGAAGAATTTTTATTAGATCAAAAAAGTCTATCTGCTATACCTAAAGAGCTGCAGTCTTATGCAAAAGATTTAAAGAATCAATTAATAAAACAAAGAACTGAATTAGTTAAATCATTACCTAAAGGTGAAAAATCAAGTAAACTTGCTCAAGAATTAGTTAATACAGATGTAAAAGATGTTAAAAAATATTTAGTTAGATCTTTTGAAACATTTAGAAACGAAAATTGGGTACCTCCTAAACAAGTTTTTGATGATGCTAAAGAATATCTTTTAAGTAAAATTATAATGAAATCACCTGCTTTAAAAGATTCAGCAAGATTAGCTCATCCAAATTTAAAACCAGAAGAAGCATATCAATTATTAGCTGAAAGTAGCGTCAATGAAATTTTGAGAATTGGGAAAACAGAAGGTATGGTTCCTCTTAAAGCGTTAAGGGAAATTGGAACTAAAATATTAAGAAGTGATAAATATAAGTTTTTACAAACAGGAGAAGAATTACCACAAGTAGTTCAAAAACTTCTCGGTAAAGAAAAAGATTTAAAATCATCCATAATGAATACAACTGGTGAAATGATCGCTACTATGGCAAACAAAAGAGCAGCGGATAAGATAGCCGCATCTGGTTTAAAAAATGGTTGGATATTTAATTCATATGATGATGCACTTGCTGCAGGTAAATCTTCTGCACAAGAGATTACAAAAGTTTCAAGATTAGGTGATATGGAATCAAGTTTAAAAGGTAAGTTTGCTCTTCCAGAATATGTACAAGCTTTTGCAGGTGAAAGTGGAACATTTAATAAAATGATGACAAATTCAATTTACAGAGGAATAATTGGTGGTAAATCAATTGTTCAAATGGGTAAAACTCTTTACTCACCTCAAACACAAGTTAGGAACGTAACTTCAGCTGCGTTTTTTGCTTTAATGCAAGGACATATTGGACACAATGCTAGTGTAACAAATGCAATGAAAATGACGTTGGATGATATTTTTAGAGCAGGGAAAAGAAATATAGATGAAACTGAATTCAATAATTACGTAGAAAAATTAGTTAGACTTGGTGTGTGGGATGAAAACGTTGTAGCGTCTGAGTTAAAAGCAATCATGGATGCAATTAAAAATAATCAAATAAATACAACAGATAAATTAATGGATAAATTATTTAAAATGGCTCCGACAGATAAAGTTGCAAAATTATATGCAGGTGGTGATAACATATGGAAACATTATGGTTATGAATACGGTAAATCACAATTGTCAATGGCTTTTAAAAATATAGAAGAAGTTGCTGAATGGTGGAAACATATGACAGGAAATAAATTCAATTTAAATAATTCATTAACAGGGACTAAAAAAACATTTGATGATGCTTTAGATGAAGCGTCTGCTTATTTGTTAAGAAATACTTATCCAACATATAGTAAGGTGCCTCCAATTATACAGACTCTTAGAGTTACACCAATAGGAAACTTTGTATCTTTCCCTGCAGAAATATTAAGAACAGGTGCTAATACTATGTTTATTGGTTTAAGAGAAATGTCTCATTCTAATCCAGCTATAAGACAAATGGGAATTAGAAGAATGATTGGTGCTATTATGACAAGTTATGGATTAGGAAAAGGAATAACAGAACTAACACAAGTATTAACTAACACAACAGGTGCACAGTGGGATGCATATAAAAGATCAGGTGCAGCTCCATGGGACAGACTTTCTAACTTACTTGCAATTAAAGAATGGAAAAATGGTGAAAGTAAAGCTATAAATTTTTCTTACTTTAGTCCGTACGATAGTTTATGGGCTCCTTTTTCTGCTGCAATGGCAAAAGCAGAAAAACAAGATTTAAATCCACAAGAAACAGAAGCATTTGTACTGGATATGATGTTTTCTGAGGGTGGACCAGTATTTACGTTTCTATCACCATTTGTATCAGAGCCTCTAGGTTATGATAGATTTATAGATGTGACTACTAGAGCAGGTAAGAAAAAAGAAGGTGGTTCTATTTACACAGAATCAGATGATTTAAATGCTAAATTTTATAAATCATTTAAACATGTTTTAGATGGTGTTCAACCAGGTGTTTTAGTAAGTGCTTCTAAAATAAAAAATGCGTTAGAAAAAGATTTAACTGGAGGTGGTAAACCTATAAATTTATTTGATGAATTGTTAGCATTATTCGCTGGAATTAGAATTATTAATATTGATGCTAAAAAAGATTTAAATTACGCTGCTTCTACTTTAAATAGAGTACTTAGAGCAGTTGATGAAAAAGAAAATTTTTATACTTCTAAAAATTTTGCTAACAAAACACCTACTGATATAGTTAATATATTTGAAGACATGCAAGAGGAGGCAACTAGACTTCAAAAAGATATGTATATTAAAATAAAAGATTTACAATTATTGGATTTAAGTAAAAATAAAATTGAAGAAATTTTAGAGGAAACTGGTTTAAATGAAAAATTAGTTAGTAATTTAATGGATGGAGAATTTACTCCTATTACTTATTCAGTGCCTAGATTTGAAAGAAAAATAGCAGAGGTAAAAGCAGCAATGAAAAAATATTCAGAAGACTCACCAACATATAATTACTTTACAAATAGTAGTTTTTTATTTCCAGAAACAGAATTAGATAAAGTAATAGATAAATATGATGGTAAAAAATTCTTTAAAGAAACATACAATGAAGAAACAAAACAAATGGAAGGTGGTTATTATCCTGAAAGAGAATCATATAAATTAAACGAAGATGGAACACTTGAATATGATGAAAATGGTAATCCAATACCTGAAAGAGGATTTGTAGGAAAAGCTTTAGAAAAAGCAGTTGATACTATTAAATCTTTACCAAAAAGATTTGCATTGCCTGGACAAGATTTATTCAGTGAAGCTCCACAAAAACCATTACCTGATACACCTGCACCTAATCCTCAAGTGATACAAACAGCAGCGCTTCCGGCATCAGGGGCCCTAAATCAAGGGTTGACCGCAACTGAAAATGCTTTATTATCAGAGGAAGAGAAACAAATTAGACTAAGATCTAGAGGATTAGCATAAAATGGCAACATTAGACCAGTTAAGATTAGAGCAATTATTACAACCTTTTAATAATCAAACAGGTATTGTAAATACTAATCAAGCTTTACCAATGATAAATAATAATCCATTTATTAATACAGGTGCTATAGATCAAAGGTTACAAAACACTGATTTAATTCAACAATTAATTGAACAGAATCAACAAAAATTAAATCTTGCTAACACTGCAGACACAGTGCCTTTCTTTTTTCCTCAAATTAATAATCAAATTCCTCAAATTAATAATCAAGTTCCTCTAAATTTTGACACTTCATATGGAGTTGCTAATGAAGAAGATGTTGAGCAAGTAGATTATCTTCCAGGTCAATCTTCATTCAAAGATAAAATAAGTAATATTGGAAGTAGTTTTATGGAAAAAACTGGTATTGGAGGTTTACTAGGTTTGATAACAGGTAATCCAATTTTAGGTTTAATAGGTAGAGGTATTGGTGCTTTAGCAAATAGAGCCGGACCGGGCTTAAATGATTTTAGAAATGCTTCAACAGGTGCACAATTTTTTCAAAATTTAAGAGATAGAAGAGCAAGAGAAGATGCTGCAGAAAGAGGACTTGCTAAGCAACAAGAGATTGCAAGACAGACTGCTATACAAGCTATGACAACTAATCAAGCTTATGGTGGCAGTGGAGGCGGTGGAATAGGATCGTCAGTAGGTGGTGGAGCTTCTCCAGGATCAGCAGGACCAGGTGGTTCAGACGAAATGGGTAGTTTTTAATGCCTAAAAAAGACACAGCTTTAGAAAAAATAGAATCTCACGAAAAACTTTGTCGTATAATGCAAAAACAAACTCACGAAAAAATTAATAAATTAGAAGTACAAATTGATAGAATTGAAAGAATTTTAATCGGTTGCGCTGGCGCTTTACTCATAGGTATGGGTGGAATAATTACAGCATTAGTATTTAAATTATAGTTTTTTTGGGAGGTTGGGCACTAAGCTGCCGGGATTGATTATAGTGGGGACTATAATCGCTATATCCATTCTCTAAAATCTTCATCCATAATCGTATTGGCAATATCAACTTTATTACGTAAAGCTTTTACAATTCTTTCATCAATAGTATCTTCAGTCATTATATCAATATAAGTCATTTTTTTAGTTTGACCTATACGATCAATACGTGCTTCTGATTGTTGACGTTTCTCAAGGTCATAACCATTTGAGAAATAAACCATATTACTTCCA
>Ga0209666_1002866_pt1 | contig 12764 bp, 3 predicted proteins | sample SaaInlV_125m_DNA_FD_184679 | JGI IMG/M metagenome (GOLD analysis project Ga0209666, IMG submission 184679) | Marine microbial communities from expanding oxygen minimum zones in the Saanich Inlet - Saanich Inlet SI037_S3LV_10m_DNA (SPAdes)... | ecosystem: Environmental > Aquatic > Marine >...
ATCTGCCGCGCCATGTGCACGGGCCGCAGAAAAAGTAAGAACGGCTCAAAAAAAGCAGACAACTTTAGAATTCAAAACTGCTTTTTTTGACACTTTTAGTACTTTGGTGGTTTGTGCTCGCTTTTGGAGTCCGACACTGCGTGACGTCTACGTTAACAGCTCGCTTTTCTAAAAGTGTCTAAAAAAGCAGTTTTGAATTCTAAAGTTGTCTGCTTTTTTTGAGTCGTTCTTACTTTTTTTGTGGGTCGTGCGCAGCTTGCGGCAGATGGATCTCCGCACAATCACGCGAGATCACCCGGAGATCCATCTGCCGCGCCATGTGCACGGGCCGCAGAAAAAGTAAGAACGGCTCAAAAAAAGCAGACAACTTTAGAATTCAAAACTGCTTTTTTTGACACTTTTAGAAAAGCGAGCACCTTACTTCTTGAAGCTATACATTGCGTAGTTGGAGCCGTAGGCTGCCGTGCACGCCGCGTGGACCTCGGCGTACGCCTTGTCCAGACCGCCACCGGTCATTTGGCCCGTCCAGTCCTCGACACCCATATCATCCATGCACACCCGTGGGTCAAAGTCCTCCCCTTGCACGAGGATCTGGTAGCTGTACACATTGTGGTACTTTGTCGGATGCACAGCCGAAAGCGCCGTCTTGACTTGGGTGGCGCCACGAGGCGGGTTGCTCGTTCGATTCACGAGCATTCCAGAGCCATTGAGTTCGCCCATGCCGCGGCTCGTGATGATGTAAGCGCTGGCCAGCGTCTGGCTGCTGCCGTAGCAGCAGAGAACACCGCACGGGATGACGGCGCCGCCAAAGGCGGCCGACGGGCCGCAGCCGGTCGTGGCCACGACTGGCGCGTCGAGCGGCGGCGGCGGCGGCGCCTCGAGCGGCGGCGCCTCCGACGGGCGCAAGCTCATCGCGCTAGCCAGCCTGTTTGCCAAGGGGCTGCGCCGCCCTAGAATATTACGGGCGCGTAACCCACTCTTGGTAGGCGCGGCGCGGAATGGCGGCCGAGGACGAGGGCGTGCGCGCGCTCTATGAGCCGCGCGAGTCGACGAGCGTCTGGCGCGCGCATGCGGATCCGGAGACGGCCGTGGTAGCCACGCTCACGCAGATGGGCAACGTTGGCATTGCCACGCGCAATTACGACACCGACTCAGAGATTGTCGATCCTGTGCGGTACAGCGCGAGCGGCATGGTGCAGATCCAGATCGTCAAGCGCAACGGGAAGTTTGTGGCAGTGGTCGACGGCCTCGTTCCGCCAACGCAGACAGATGCCGACGGAAAGGTCGTGCACCTGATCAATCACCATCGAGGCATACACGAAGACCCAGAGACGCAAACTTGGGTCTTTTCGCCCTGCGCTGTGTCCGTGTGCGTGGAAGACGGCCAGTCTTTTCCGGAACGCTGCGTTGTGAGCGTCTGGCAGCACGTGTCCACTACGAATACGCGCCGTCTTTACGGTCCAGACCACGTCAAGATTGGTGACCGGTTGATCAAACCCTTTGCGATTTCGGACCACGTTGCTTCGGTTGTCTACGTACCGTTTCCCATGCGCTACTGTCGTCCACCGCGGGTCGTGATCCAAGACATGTCCGCGCTGCTTCGGTTTAAAGAGCGCGAGGCCACAAAGGCGTTGTGGTATCTCATGAGCTCATCGATGGATTACATTCAAAACTTGATCATGGCAAAAACCAAGGACGTGACCTGGGAACAATTGAAACAGATGGTCAGAGATGTTCTATGGGTGCCCGGATGGGTGGATGCGGCGGGGAGAACGCTCAAGGATGCGATACCATTTTCAAACTGGTGGGAGGAGGACCGACCGATTGAAGAGGTTGCGGGGGAGACGGTGTCCTTTATGGGGATTCCTTGGTGGATTGGCGGTGCTGCGTTTGAAAAGATTGCATCCGCGTATCCGTGGTCCAGGTCCGAGAAGGAAGCAAAGCCCGAGGCGCCCGTCGGGATTCCAACCGGAACGTCCTTGACCAAGGACCTGTTGGACTATTTGCCTTCAACGGCGGCCGCAATCGGATACGCGTGCATTCGGCTTGGAGTGCCTTCGTTTGCCGTGGTGTCCGCGCTCCTGGGCAAAGATCTGTATGAAGAAATCAAAAAGGGTGGCAGCGTCTTCCGCGACAACGCAGGCGCAAACTTTGCATCGTTTTCCAACATTTTCAATGCCAAACTAAACAACCGCGCGTCATTCTTCAAGTATTCGTTTGCGGCCATAGTCGCACACCTAGAACAGCCAGTGCAACCCGTGCCGATCAAGCGACACTTTACAATCGGCGAACTGGCCACGGTCGTTGAATCGCTTGCAGCAATCCTGCCCGCTCCAAAGGGTGAGTTGGAGCCCGCCACGGGCAAGAGCAAGTTTGTCTCGGAGGCAGTGGTGCTGCAATGGCTCATCGCGTCGGACTCGAATGCTCCGGCATTGCATTCCCTGTTCAAGAAAGTCGCTCCCAACGTTGCAGACGGAGCGGATTATTGGACGCCGGGGCTAGGCAACAAGATAGACATGTCCGAGTTTGACCAGCCGTCCAATGATGCTGTGGAGTTACAAGTGCACATTGACATTGAAGACCCATCAAGCCGGATGGAATGCAACGGGGAGAGTGTGCATTTTGAGTTTGCAAGCAATCGAGCAGACAAGCGCTACGCGGGATTTGCGGCAGCCGGTGTTGCACACGACCTTCGCCGCCTGCAAGCTGCGATACGCGAATTGGACAAGGTGCTTAAAGCAGAGAGTGAAAAGTTGCTGTGGACTGACCGCGCCGGGACGTTTGTGGACCGATGGATTTACGATTGGCTGTTCTCGCTTGTGATGCATTCGGTTAAGCACCAAAAGCGCAAAAACCCGACGCTAGAGTACCCGGGTTACGACGGAGAGGTGCTGCTTCTGCTGCAACGGTATCGCTCGTACACGTTTCGGTATCTTCGCAGGAACATCGACAGCAAGCTCAAGGCGCGCTTTGTGAACCCAAGCTCCGAGGGAGCACTCCTGCTCCGTAAGATTGACCAAGCAACCAAGCAGACATTCTTTAAAGCACTTGCGCCGCCCAAGTACCTTCGCGAACTACCACACAAGATTCAAGAGCCCACGTTTTTGTTTCCAAGGTGCAAGAATGCCGACTCCGACTACGTGGACGTCGAACTCGAGGGTGGAGCAATGCGCGAGTTTTCATCCCTCCACGACGCGGTACAAGTGGGAAGTCGCGCTGCACAGGCGGCGAGGACGGCCATCGTTACCATGCACCGCAAGTGGGAGACCGAAGGGCAACGCTGCCTCTTTGCGCATGCCGTCCAGGACATGGCCGACTCTCAGTGGCAGCTCAGTGCGCGTGCGTATGCGCTCGTGCCGCCACAGGAGGCCTATTCGCTCGTACTGCAGCTTCCAGGTGACATTCGCGCCGCCGAGGCAAGGGTACGGCTCGAGGAGGAGACAGAACGCCGCATCCGCACGCTCTGCCACAAGGGCGAGGCTGCTTCCGAGGCCAAAACGCTTATGGATCATCTGAAACTCCCCAATACGGAGGTCGCGCTCGTGGCCACGTCGCTGCTTGCCGAGCTCTGGACAGACGAGCTTTTGAGGCTGCACGCACGTTCTGAGCCCACGCGCGGTATAATAACCGCGGTGCAGACGGCGCAGGCGCGCGCGGCGAGTCGCTGTGTGGCCTGCGGCGAGCTCATACAGGCTACGACCACAAAAGACTGGGCAGGGTTTTTGCCAATGGATGGCGACGACCCAGCGCTCCTGGCCACGCAGGCCGGTCGCGACGCCGCGCGCCTGGCGCGGCGGCTACAGCTGGCCGCCCAGCCCGTGACATCACGCGGTGTGCTTAGTCGAGCGATGGTCATGCGCCTGCGCGCCATTTCCAAAGCCCTCGTCATGGCGGGCAACCGACTCGCCGACAAACCCGACTTGCAGGTGCTGCCATCGGAGCCGCTACAGGCGCTGTTCACTGCCCCGGTGCACGGGGTGCGTGCCTTTGCGCGCGCTGCAGCCTTTTCAACCCTTGACCACCGCGTGGTTGCCGCGATGGCGGGCGCCTACCCGTCGTCCCTGCTGCTGACCGATGCGCAAGCGGCCAACCCGGACGCCATCGAGCCGTTTGGGGAGCCACTCAAGCCTCCGCCCGTGCCCGAGTACGTTGCGCGCAAGGTGCGGGAGCGCATGGCGGCGCTGCGCTTTGACTACTCGGCCACTGTGCATTTGGACGCCTCGTACGAAGCGCTGCATGCCTCAAACGCGGATCTCACCGTCGCAATGAACAGGCTTACGCTCACAAATGGAATCAATGACGTCGCCTTCTACGTGCCCTATGGCCACGGACACGCCCCTCCTCGGCTCGTGTACCCACCCGTGCCGGCGCCCATGTTTGGATCGGTCCCAGTGTGGATCTCTGACGTACTGTCGTCGATCAAAGATCTACGCGACTCGTTACAAACCACCACGTCCGCGACGAGTGCACACATCTGGCCCACGTTTCCGTGCGACGAGTCGGTGCTCAATGCGGCCCATCCCGATCCCGGCAAGCTGCCCGCGCACCCGGCGATCATCAAGGTGGACGTTGCCGATCTTTCCACTACGTATTTGCGCTTCTGGGCCTCGGAGCCCGAGCTGGCGTACGCTACGGCGCAAGATGCCACCAAGTTTTCCAGTGCCAAACTTGCGGCCAGAGCCCATGTGCAAACCGAGGATGAGCGCCAGTTGTCGAGTCGTGTGTCCACGCTGGCCTGGAATGCCGAGCGCACGATGCAGTGTCTACTCGCGCTCTCGGGGCAAGCAAGTGTGAGTCTCATGCTCGGCAATGGCGACGCACGAGTCGCCGTGCGCCGCCCCAGCGAGTCGGCGAGCGCGCGCCAAGCGCGACTAGAGCGCGAGGTTGAGGAGGCCAGGTACGACGCAGAGAGTAGTGCAAATTTGCACTTTGCCGAGCTACGGCTCCTGATGTCACGCATCGAGGCATACATTGAAGACCCTAACCGGTTTGTGTTTCAGGCGGACGCCGCCGCCGCACCCGCCGCGGCGCCCGCCACCGCGACACCCCTGGAAGCCACGGACCTGGCCCATGTCGTCTTACCAGGCGACGAGTCTGGTCTCGAATCGCGCAACGAGCTCGATACGCAGGTTTCGTTGCCGTCGGCTTCACAAGTCGTGTCGTTTGGCGCTGCCGCATTGAAAATCAAGACGGCGCTGCAATTTGGATACTCCTTTTTGCTGTGGCTCGATCCCCAAGCCGCTGCTATGAATGCTGCGTTCTTTGGTGCACTGGCTGGATTGACGGCATCCACTACTTTCTTTAGTGCACTGGAAAAGCGAACGCTCACCGTCGAAAGAGCCCGAGCACTAAATGCCAGCAAATCCAAGTCTGGTCTGCGTGCCGCGAAGGCATCCAGGACCGACTGCGAGCTCCCGCTCGCGCGCAGCATCACCGATTACAACGGCAAGAACATTCCCAAAGCATACGTGCAGGAGCTTGCGCAGCTGCGCAATCCGGCCATTTCGACGGTGGCTGAATTGCGCCGGACGGATTGCCCGCCCGACGAGCCGGAGGCGTGGGAGCTGTGGCGAACAAACGCCGAACTCATTGAAAGGCGCGCCCTCCTCACATTTTTGAGCGACGACTTCTTGGCGCTAGATCTCAAGAGCAAGGCGGCCTTTTTCGACCCGGATACAGAGTTTGCCGAAAACCCATCGTCTAAGCGGCGCAAGGAGGTTTACCAGAAGATTGTGGAAGCCTATGCCATACTCGACAAGGCCTCCGAATACGACGGCCAACAGATAAACGCCAGTCTCGAGTATTACCGCAGTCTGACCGAGCTAAACGCCGAACGGTACGCTGAACGCAAGCGCGCACTAGCAGTCCACGAGCAACAGGTTGTTGAAGAGCAGGCGCGTCGCGCCGCGGCACAGAAGAGCGTGCGCATGCACACGGTGGCTGCCGCTGTCGTCGGTGCCGCGCTTGCGCGTGGCACACTTGGCAACGGCGCACCAAGCCTTGTCGGTGTGCTTGGGCCCTCGTCGACGGATGCGCTCGACGACGAAGAGCGCACAAAAGTTCAAATAACGCTGGATGCATTGAGCACCAAGCTTGCAAATACGGCCGTCGCGGCGACGTCCACACAGGTTGACCGACCTACGGTACTAAGGCTCAGCGAGCTCTGTGCAATAATACAGTCCGTGTTAGACTAAAGCTAGGAGCGTGCGCGTGTTGTGCGTTTGGGCACACGCTACTCCCTCGCTTGTGTAAAAAGTGTGTGTGGACATGAGCAAAGCCAGACCCTATGACGAAGACGATGATACGGAGCATGCGCATCTAATGTCCGATGAGCCGATGACGCCAGAATACAAACCGGGGGAAGCAAGTCAAAGCAGTCGGAGGGCAAGTCGCGAGTCGTCCATGGAGCGCGAACCGGTACCACCCGACAGTTACCGTACAACGCGAACAGCGGCGAAGCGCCAGAAAGGTGGCGAATTCGACCCGGCACCCTTTATGGAAGCGTTTGATGCGATTGGCATGGCGGGCTTGGAGGCCGCTCCGTCGGACTCAGCCGCGGTGCACCTTTTGATTGCCTTTAGGACCCACGTCGATGCGCTGAAAACCTTTGGCGTGTTTGACGATTATGACGATACGCATCTTGACGAACAACTTGCCTTGCTGGGCTTTGGTGTGGACACCAAGGGGTTTTACAAAGTTGTTAGTGGGTTCATCAACGAGCACATTGCGTACGAGCGCAAAAAGGAGACACCTGTGGACATGGACGAGTACATGAAACAAGCGGCCGCTCCCAAAGCGCGTCCGTATGCGCTGTTTGACGTCGAGACGATGATACCAGAATCAAAGCCCGAAGAAAAACAGCGACTCGCGGAGCTACTCAAGAAGCAGAACGAGCTGGAGTTGGAGGTGGTCATTGCGACTGGGTTTGCCGAAGTTAGTGTGCTAGACAAGGCCGTGGATGCGGCGGAAACGGAATCGGAGTTCTTGTCGGCGGTGCCGTCCACACTGAAAGCGCATTCGAAACTTCTTGCCCCCTTTCATGCGGCGTCACTGGAGAACATCCAAGAGCTTGCCAACACGGTGCTGCGTGCAAATCCGGTAAACGCCACGCCTGGCTCGTTTGATTTCAATACGGTGTACGACAGTCGGTACAATGCGCTCGTGGAGCGCAAGCGCACGACGCGGCGAAACCTTGCCAAGCTGCCCGCGTTTACTCTTGCGTCCACACCGTCGTCGGTTCCGGAGCTTGCACCCTCGAACAGGGAGGTTTCCTCAGCCGACACGTCCGATTGGCGATCGCTGTTTCCGTCGTGCACCACGGGAGCGCCGTCTTATCCAGACCGCCAGGACGAGTTTCAACGACTTCAGGAGCTGTACGGCGGAGTCGGACAAAACAATATACCCGTGTACAGACAGGCGCTCGACATCATGCCTGATGACATTCTGGCCGATGTGAACATCGACTCTGGGCAAGCATTCAAGCGGAGCCTCGTGTCCGTGGTAAAGTATGCCGCCGCGTGGGCCAACGGCCACAAACTACAGGCATTGGTCTACCTCGCGCCGTATCTGGCGCTTGCGTTGGGGTTTGGTGGTGCAGCGACCTTGGCGACTGTGGCGGTCGTCGACTTGTTTCGACTCGCAAAGCGCAAAGTGGACCAGGCCGGTGGTTGGCAAGAGGTCCAAAGGCTAAGGCAAGGATTTACAAGCTTGAGTCGTCCAGTGAGGAGTATCGCTGGACTCTTGGGCGGCGTTGGCTTTAGTGCGGCAATCACCTACGTGATCGATTCGCCTCTTGTGAGCGAGGTCTACAATGAGTGGACGATGCTTAACAATGCAGTGATGAGGGCTGCGAACATGGACCAGATTTCGTGGTTTACCACCATGGGTGAGGTGTGGAGCAGGGTGTCAGACACCAATGTGAACCCAGGCGCGATTGTCCAACAGGTCCAGCAGTGGCGAATGGCATTGGGGGTTAATTCCTACAGCGCTGCGGAGCTGGGTGCCGGCACTCTTAACAGAGGACCGGCCGAAGGAATGGAATCTTATGCGGTCGAATGGGGAAGAACGGGTCGGAACATCCGCAACGTGACCGACGTGGTTTGGAAATTTTTGCAGACGTATCCGACGCTGGGAGCGGTGCCCGTGCTCGCCACCAGGGAGATCATAAACCTCGTCTGTATCCACCAACTCGAAATTCGGCCCGATCGCGCGCGAGTCTACCTCTACGAGGCTGATCCAGAGAACCCCGACTACGCGAAGACACTCGACCAACTCAAAACCGCGCTGAGTGCCGCCAAGATTCAGTTTGAATACGACCGTGGCAACCAGCCATGTGCGGCAGACTGGGTGCCCCAAAACCCGCCTGCTGGTGCCAACCTTCCCGACTGGTACAAGACCGTGCATGCCCTGACAAACGCGCCGCCACCGGCCGCGCAAGTCGTGCCAACACTCAAGGACTGGGCCGAGCACACCAAGGCAATGTTCGACAAGGCGGAGAAAAAGTGGACAGTCGAGTACAACAGAAGTTGGACAGACGATAGCACAGAAAAGCTCGTCGAGACTGCGCAAACGGTCTATCACTGCCGTGCGGTGGTGCAGCTCATCGAAGGGTCGCCGTATGTGCGGGAAGAGCTGGTCGTCGCGCCCTCCAATGTCATTTCAGACAACCTCATACTCAGGCTGAAGACGTTGGTGGAACACGACGAAGAATGGAAGACGCTTTCCAATACATTCAATAACTTTGCGGGTCGCGAATTCAGACACCGCACCAACGCGGCTGCGGAAACAAGCGCCAAAGCAGGCTGGATGGCTATTGATGCCGGTGATGTGCCCGCAGGCAACAAGGTTTCGCAGTATTGGTGGATGCTCCAGCAACTGCTAGAGTATCAAATCGATCGCATCCACGGGAGCACCCTGCTCGACCCAGCATTGGCAGGGGTGGTTGTGCAGGCCAACACAGACGTGCTCGACGCAGCTGCCTTGGAGGAGCTGATCGGGTACATGGAGATCATCTTTGCGGGCGCAAAAGCGCAGTCTACCAAAGTAAGTCGTGCACAGAACGACCTGGGCTTTCTGCAAGTTCCGCTTGCGGCATTTCCCGTGGTCCAACCGCCTGCGCCGCCCGCGCCGGCTCAAGTCTATGCAGACCAAAGCCGGGCAACGCTCGAGGCACTTTTTGACTCATACTATCTGGGCACCATCGCGGTGGGGCGCCAGTTTGCCTTTCCGCCCGGCGCCGCGCTGCCGGCTGTGCCAGCGCTGCTTCCGCCTCCGCCACCGGGCGGGGCAGCGGGCGGCGCCGGTGTACCCATCAACGCATCCGTCGTCGACGAGGTCTTTGCGCGCCTGCACCGGCTGCGTCTGTCATAACCTTGTGTCGCCGTGTTAGTGGTTGAATACCGTCAGAGAGTGTGTGTTTTGTTACACGCGCGCGTGCTACGCGCACGCGCGTGCACATGACCACCACCACCGAACACCAAGAGTATGAAGCGTTTGTAGACAAGACGGTCAAGCAACTGAGGGCGGGCCTGAAGATCGATCACACGGCCAAGAAGAAGAAGGTCGCTGGTCTTTTGGAAACACACGTCATCGGCACGAATGAATCGGCCGCGGAGCGCGTCATACGCAGCCGCTTCCTGCTCGGTTCCGACGACGACGCCTATTTGCGCGCGGGCCTGTCGACGCTGTGGTCGACCGCGCCTGACGACGACTCGGGCCTCGAGCTGTCGCCGCCGGGGCTGTACACGCCCGACGCCGTCGACGGCATCCGCGCGGGGCTCATGAGCGCGCTCAAGCGCAAGAATCGCGCCATGGAGCACGACGCGCCTGCCAACCTGGCGGCGCTCGTGCCGGCACTCAAGCTTCTTGTGACGCTGCCAACCGTCGCGGATGCGCTCGCCCCAGACGATGCCCAAAAGGCACAGCTCAAGACGGTGTTGGGGCACAACTGGTCGGGCGCGGCGACCGAGGATCCCAAGGCGCTCGGTCCGCTGCGCACTCAGCTGCTTGGGTTTCTGGGCAAGCTGCACAAGTGGCTACTCAGCCTGCGCAAGGACGGTGGCACGGAGCCGGATATCGCGCATCTCGTCCTGAAGGCGGTGGAGGAACAGGCACAGGCGCTCAAGGCCGCGGAGGCCGCGCGAGCACAGGCGGAAGCGGACCAGCGGGCCAAGCAACTCGAATGGCTAGCAAAGGATGCAACCTGCAAAGATGCGCTCAGTCAGTTGCAGCAAGTGAAGCGCAAACTGAATGCGTACAAGACGAGCACCAGAGAGGACGAAACGAAACGCGAGGACCTGGAAAAGGCCGTGGCGGGGCTGAAACTGTCCATCGAAACGCAACGAAAGGCACAACAAGAGCGACAGAAGTTGGAGGCAGAGGCCAACACGCGCGAAAAGGAGTTCTTTCAGTCCATCCTGGACACCATGCTTGGGTCGGGCACTCCCAATTCGGGTGATGTCGCATACGCAGGCAAGCTTGCGACGCTGTTTGCGCGGGTCGCAGTCACGGGCATGGCGTTCGTGGCCACCAACTCGTACGAGATCTTTGAGTGCTGGTCGTCGACTGAGGCGGTTAGCCTCGCCGCGACCGCGCGTAGGGACGCCGAAGCGCTCGCTGCAGATCCTGACGTACTGGAACGGTGCACAGCCATGAGGAAGAAGGCCAAGCGCGGTGTCAACACGGAGGAGTACGAACTGCTCTGCATCAACCTCATGGCGTGGAGGCTCATGCAGACCAAGGGCAAAAATCAGCAACTCGCCATGCTCAAGGACGTCAACGACAATGAGCTAAAATACTTCATACCGCTCGTGAAGGGTGTCGCAGACAGGCTCGAGGCCATGCAAGCCATTGGCGGGGTCATGGATCGCGTGAGCAAGGTGCTTGCGGATTGGTACTCGCTCTCGGACACGGTCGCGTGGCAGATTGGCAGCCAAGGCGACCTGAAGTACCTGTACGCCACGCCCGCGGACGTCGAAGCCGAGCGGGCGCACCGCGACCTTTTCACCAAGGCGCTGCAGCTGGCCCTCGGCATCGGGGTGGCGGGCGCCGTACCTGGGAGCTCCGCGGCATCGGCGCTCGCGGGCAAGGCGCGAGCGTACTTTGGTGGCGATGCATGGGAGTCCATTCGGACGACGCCAGACACTCTCTACGATGCGTGCATGAGCCGCGAGCGCAGTGGGTATGACATGCTCATCCCCGGACTGCGCGCGATTGGTGGCACCGACACCATGAACGCCGCCTTGGCGTTGAAGTGCTACGAGCACAACACCGCGACAAATCCGGATGCGCGACGCGTGATGCTGAATGCTGTGGGGAAACACGCTTCGTCGCCAGTCACCAGCTACACCTTCAACTACGCGGCACTGCAGGCGCAAGCCTCCAAAGATGTCGACTTCATGGTGCTGCTCAACGGTGTCCTAAACATCGACGCCACCAATCCGCTCGTGAGATATGACAATCAGACTGGCCACTCGCACGCGCTGGCGCCGCACGACAGTGTTCTGAACGAAGTCAATCGCGAGATTATGCCGACGTTTGCAGCAAACGCGCTCGTACGCATTGCCGGCTGGGAAAGCGGGCTGGTGCAATCGATTGCCGAGCGAGTCAACAAGCCGCGCTTCTTGGACGCGATGAGCACTGTCACTGGGATCGACGACCCCAAAACGCTCATGCGCGCTGAGAGCAATGACCATTGCATCGTGGCACTTGTGGTCGGTGCATCGGTACGCCTCGACGTGTCTGACCGCATGGCCATCATCGCCAACGTGACCACCAAGCACGTGGAGGCGACGCAGATCGCCATGGAGCGGACGAGGGTGCGCTCGCGGTTTCTACACGTGGCGCGTGGACCCTTTGATGGCGCGCCAGTGTCGTTGCCGCAGACCTTTGACCGGGTGCTGGTCGGCTCCGATGTGATGATCCTGACGCGCGTGCGCATCGACTACATGGTCGTGTCGCTCGAGTCTCTCCTTGAGAAGACGCCTGGGTGGACCTTGGACGGCGGCACGCACTTGCGCGTCCAGAGCCTGCTGGCATCGCCTTCGTTTTTGCAGCTGTACGACGACCCCATTACCAGCACGCTGTCGGTGGAGAAGGTGATGAGCGCGCTGGGCCGTCCGCCAGTCGGCGGTGCCTTGGGCAGCACGCTCCTAAACGACTTGCCGGTGCAACTCTTGGGCGCGCCCCTCTTTCGAAACATCGCCGTGACAGTGGAGCAGTTCAACGATATGCGCGACGACGCTGTCAAGCAACTCGCAATTATCAACCCCAATGCCATGAAGGACACGCTTTACAAGCTGAAGACGCAATGTGAGCAAACCCGGCAGGGTGATCAGGTGTGCATGCAAAGCGGCCAGTACGGCGAGTGGATGCCGCGAGTGCCGTTGCGTACGCAGCTGGCGTCGCTCTCGGGACGGGCCGCGCGGTTTTTTGAGATGGCGCTGCCCATTGCCGGCCTCCTCACCGTCGCCGTCCAGAGTAACACGCTTTACCTTCCGCTTCCTGACCGGTTCTACATGCAATCCGCTGTCGACGACGACGACCTCTCTCGCTGGGTCGTCGCACGCGGACTCGTCGGCCAGCGCGGGCCCGTGTGCACCGCCGTCAAGGCGCCGGAAGGCACCGACAATGACATTAAGCCAATCGACCGCGAGGCCAACGCGGCCATCGCCATGGTCGACGCCCAGCTGGCATACGCGCTGCCATCGCCCGTGGCGCTGGGCAAGCTCATGCCACACCTCAAGTCGATGCTAGACGCCACGAGC
>Ga0209666_1002880_pt1 | contig 12734 bp, 11 predicted proteins | sample SaaInlV_125m_DNA_FD_184679 | JGI IMG/M metagenome (GOLD analysis project Ga0209666, IMG submission 184679) | Marine microbial communities from expanding oxygen minimum zones in the Saanich Inlet - Saanich Inlet SI037_S3LV_10m_DNA (SPAdes)... | ecosystem: Environmental > Aquatic > Marine >...
TATATACTTTAGTAAATACTGAATTGACTAATTTTGATTTATCTAGAATAGTGTTTTTCATATTATAATTATATGCCAGAATTACCAGAAGTTGAAGTTGTTAAAAGGTCTCTCGCCAGAAAAGTTCAAAATTTAATTATACAAAAAGTAAATATAAAGGATAGTAAGTTAAGATATCATATAGATAAAAATAAATTTAGAAAAATTACAGGATTGCGAATAAAAAAAATTGAGAGAAAATCAAAATTTTTACTATTTTTTCTAAATAAGAATTTCATAATGATGGTGCATCTTGGAATGACGGGAAAATTTTTTTTTGTAGATCGAAAAAATACTAAATTTAAGACAAGCTTTTATTACAATATTGATTATAAAAAAGAACAAAAATATGATCGTGTAGAGTTTATTTTGAATAATAATCAAAAATTAATTTATAATGATGTGAGAAAATTCGGGTTTATTAAACTTTTACGCAATAAAAAATATAAGAATAATTTTCATCTCAAGCATCTAGGACCGGAACCCTTAAAAAATACATTTAATTACACTTACTTTAAAAACTATATTAAAGGAAGAAGCAGAGTGATTAAGGATATTTTGATGGATCAAAAATTTGTATCTGGATTAGGCAACATATATGCAAATGAAATTTTGTTTTTAAGTAAGGTAAAACCTTCTCGTAAAGTTAAAAATCTTAAAGAATTTGAGTTAAAAAAAATTATAAACTTTACAAAAAAAGTTTTAAAAAACGCTATTGAACTTGGGGGATCGTCTATAAAGGATTTTTCTAGTTCTAATGGAAAAAAAGGATCATTTCAGCAACATTTCAACGTTTATGGAAAAAAAGATGCCAATTGCTCGAATACCACTTGTAAGAGCATAATTGTCAAATCATCAATTTCCAATCGATCGACTTTTTTTTGTAATAATTGTCAAAAATAATAAAGTTGACCCCCATAAATTGCACATATATATAATTTAAAAAATGCCAAATACTAAATCAGCTGTCAGACGTGTAAGAAGAGTAAAGAAGCAAACTCAGATAAATAGAATAAGAAAAAGCAAGTATAAAAATGCCGTTAAGCAGATGGAGTCACTACTTAAGTCAAAGGAAAAAGAAAAGGCAAAAAAATATTTTTCAAAGTTTCAATCAATTCTAATGCAGGTTGCTAAATCAGGTGCAATAAGCAAAAAAACTGTAGCAAGAAAAATTTCTAGAGTTTCAAAAAAAATTAAATAAAATTATCAATTTCAAGTTGATAAATAGTTTTAAACAAAACTACATTTAGTATCTTAAAACAAAATATAGATACTTAGTTTGTAATTTGTGTTCAAAATTTGTAATTCTATCTAAGCGTTAACTATGCAACCTAGTTTGATTTATTTTTGATTTTAAAAAAAAAATTCTTGCAAAAATTTTTAAAAGGGCGTTTATAGAAATTTCTAATAAGTAATCTACATGGAAAATAATAATATAAAAAAACAAAACGTATACATTTCTGAAGAAGAAAAAACGTTAAATTGGGAAGAAACACAAAACTCATTTAAAAAAACATTCGGAAATGAAGTCTATAACAGTTGGTTGCAAAAAATTTCTTTAGTTAAGGAATTTAACGATTACTTAGTTTTAGGTGTTCCTACACGTTTTTTTAGGGATTGGATTGTATCTAGATATTTAGATAAGATTTTAGAGCAAGTTAAGACCTTTAAAAAAAGTCTTAACAGAATTGAATTTAAAATAATCGAAGAAAACAAACAAAATCAAGAATTTATTAAAATAGATGAGTTAAATAAAGTCACAGAAATTAAAGACTCAATTTTAAATTATAATAGATTAAATCCAAATTTGAACTTTGATTGTTTTATTCAAGGAAAAAGCAATGATATAGCGTTATCTTATTCAAAAAAGGTATGTGAACATATTTCTAGATACAACCCGCTATATATTTGTGGAGGAGTAGGGCTTGGTAAAACCCATCTATTAAATGCTATTGGTTTAGAGCTTCAAAATGATAACAATGTTATGTTTATTTCAGCTGAGCGTTTTATGTATCATTTTATAAAATCTATTAAAAAAAATGATATGGTAAATTTTAAGGATTTTTTTAGGAAATCGTCAGTTTTTATAATTGATGACATTCAATTTATTAGTGGAAAAGAAAGTCTTCAAGAAGAGTTCTTTCATACCTTTAATAGTCTCATGGACAAAGGTTCTCAAATTATTATTTCCGCAGATAGAAATCCTATGAAGTTAGATAGAGTACAAGATAGGATTAAATCAAGACTAGCCGGCGGTTTAGTGGTCGATATTGACTCTCCAGATTTAGAGTTAAAAGTGAAAATTATTAAAAAGAAAATAGAAGATATACAAAGTCAGTTTAAAGAGAGTATAAATTTAAGTGATGAGGTAATTAGTTATATAGCAAGTGAGAGTAAAACTAATATTAGGGAACTTATTGGAGTGCTTAATAGAGTAATTGCTTTTAGCAGAGTACATAATAAAATTTTAACAACAAACGACTGTAAAAATATTTTAAAAGATGTTTTTAATCAGATTAGAGTGATAACAGTTGATAAAATACAAAGTGTTGTTTCCAATTATTTTAATATTGCATTAAGTGAAATGCTTTCACAAAGAAGGTCTCGACCTTTAGCAAGACCAAGACAAATAGCGATGTATCTAGCAAAAAAAATGACAACTAGATCTTTACCAGAGATTGGTAGAAGATTTTCTAATCGTGACCATACTACGGTTATCCATGCTGTCAAAACTATCACAAGGCTATCAGAGCAAGACGATGAAATGAAAAAAAATATTTCTCAGATTAAAAGTTTGCTATTAGAGCAATAAAGTAATGCAATTTGTAGTTAAACGAGACATCTTTTTAAAATCTTTAAATTTTGTGCAAGGTGTTGTCGAAAAAAAAAATACGTTACCAATTTTATCAAATGTCCTTTTACAATTAAGAGATAATAAATTATCGATCGTTGCTACAGATCTAGATATAATTTTTTATGACGAAATTAGCGATGTAAAAATAATTAAAGAAGGAAGCACAACAACTTCAGCGGCTATATTGTATGATATTTTAAGAAAGATTTCTTCCAATTCAGAATTACATTTTGATTTGAAATCTGAAAATAAATTAAGCCTTAAAAATGAAAATTCAGACTTTAACCTTTTATGCTTACCTACAAATAATTTTCCAACATTCACAGATGAATTTGAAGGATCAGAAATTATGCTAAATAATAAAAGGTTTTTACAACTTTTAAATAAAACAAGAATTGCAATTTCTAACGATGATACTAGACATTATTTAAATGGCATATATCTTCATTTAACAGAAGCTCATGGTAGAAATTTTTTAACTGGTGTAGCAACAGATAGTCACAGGCTATCTTCTTGTAGTTTAGAAATTGAAAATACTCATGATATTACCTCATTAATACTGCCAAGAAAAACTGTATATCAGCTCAGCTCCTTGTTGTCAGACTCCTCTGAACAACTTACAGTTCAAACAAGTGAAAATAAAATTAAATTTACATTAGGGAAGATGAAATTAATTTCTAAGGTTATAGATGGAAAATTTCCTGACTACAAAAAAGTTGTGCCAACAACAAATGATAAAACCTTAATTGTCTCATCAAACGATTTTATAAATGCTATCGAGAGAGTTGCCAGCGTATCATTAGATAGAAAAGAAGGTGTAAAATTAGTAATTAATAAAAACAATGTTCAGTTATCAGTAAATAGTGCTAATTCAGGTGAGGGTAATGAAAAAATTAAAGCAGAATTTAGCTCTGAAAATTTAAATATAAGTTTTAATTCTAAGTATTTATTAGATATAGCTTCAGAAATAGAGGATAAAAATTTAAAAATGAGTCTTAAAGACTCCTCCTCCCCAGTTTTGATTGAAGATGTTTCAGATAAAAACAGTTATTACGTCATAATGCCAATGAAAATCTAAAATTATCAAATTTCAAAAAATTTTTTATTTTTGGGCTTAGAACTGTTGATACTTAATAGTTCTAGACCATAAAGCCTCAAAGCAGTTTTATATTAGTAAAAAAAAATGATATAGTTTTCCAATTCATAAAAAAATGTCAAAAAATTCTGAACTAAAGAAACAGGCATCTTATGGTGCGGATTCAATTAAAGTCCTTAAAGGACTCGATGCTGTAAGAAAAAGACCAGGTATGTATATTGGAGACACGGACGATGGTTCGGGTCTACATCATATGGTATTTGAAGTTATTGACAATTCTATAGATGAAGCTTTAGCCGGTTATTGTAAAAATATAATCATAACCATTAATCCTGATAATACTGTTACCGTTGAGGACGATGGAAGAGGTATACCAGTCGACATGCATAAAGGAGAAAAAATGTCTGCAGCTGAAGTAATTATGACCCAATTACACGCAGGGGGGAAGTTCGATCACGACTCTTACAAAGTATCGGGTGGCTTACATGGAGTTGGAGTTTCAGTCGTAAATGCACTATCTGAAAAATTAGAACTAAATATTTTTAGAGATGGAAATGAATATGAAATTAAATTTAAAAATGGTAATTCGATAAAACCGCTTAAAAAAATCGGTACAACAAAGAAAAATGGAACACGGATTAATTTTTTACCTTCAAAGGAAATTTTTTCTTCTATCAAATTTAGCGTTTCTACTCTTGAAAAAAGAATCCGGGAACTGGCCTTCTTAAACAAAGGTATATCAATTCAATTATTTGATAAAACATCAAAAAAATTAAAGGAGTTTAGTCATAAATATGACGGCGGAATTATTGAATTTGTAAGATTCATTAACAATAAAAAGCCTATTTTAGTAAATAAAAATGAAAAAGAAGTATTTAAAAAGCCTATTTACGTCACCTCTACTAAAAATAATATCGTAGTTGAGTGCTCCTTTGAATGGAATGCTGGGTACTCAGAAGATGTTTTGCCATTTACAAACAATATTCCGCAAAGAGATGGAGGAACACATTTATTAGGTTTTAGAAGTGCACTAACAAGAGTAATTAATAAATATACAGCTGATAGAAATAGTAAAAAAAATAAGATTTCATTATCAGGTGAAGACATTAAAGAAGGTCTTACAGCAGTTCTTTCGATAAAAATGCCTGACCCAAAATTTTCATCTCAAACCAAAGATAAACTTGTCTCATCAGAGGTAAGAAATATTGTTGAGCACATTATTAGTGAAAAAGTTTCAATGTGGTTTGATCAAAATCCTTCAGTTGCTAAAACTGTAATAGAAAAAATAAGTCAAGCCGCAATGGCTAGAGATGTGGCTAGAAAAGCTAGGGACAGTGTAAGACGTAAAGGTACTTTTGAACTGTCAGGACTGCCTGGTAAACTAGCCGACTGCCAGATACAAAAAAGAGAAGGAACCGAGTTGTATATAGTTGAGGGAGACTCAGCAGGAGGTTCAGCTAAACAAGGTAGAGTTAGAGAATATCAAGCCGTATTACCTTTAAGAGGAAAAATTTTAAATACTTTCGTAAATGGAAAAATTAATGGAGAAGATCATGCAACAAAAGCTTTATCTAAAATGATGTCTTCTAATGAGATAGTTACTTTAATAAATGCATTAGGAACAGGCTCAAAAGATTTTAACATTGAAAATTTAAGATACGATAAGATTGTAATTATGACAGATGCTGATGTAGATGGATCGCATATCAGAACTTTGCTGCTTACTTTTTTTAATAACCATCCATTTAATCAGTTGATTGAAAATGGACATGTTTATTTAGCTCAACCCCCTTTATTTAAAGTTACTAAAGCAAACAAAAGTATTTATATCAAAGATGAAAAGGATTTAGAAGATTATATTTTAAAGTCTGGTAAGGTAGATAAAAAAATAAAAAAAGGAACGGTTGCATACAATGAATTTATGCAAGAACAAAGAGAAAAATTATCTATTCAGAGATTTAAAGGATTAGGAGAGATGAACCCTGAAGAACTCTGGGAAACAACATTAAATCCTGACAATAGAACAATGTTAAGAGTCCAATACTCAAAAGGTACTAAAGATAAATCTAAAGAAGATCAAAAAATGATAAAAATTTTAATGGGAGATGAAGTCGCTCCAAGAAAAGAATTTATAACTAACAATGCCCTAGATGTTGCGAATTTAGACATTTGAACCCAAATGGACTTTTCTACTCTCTTTCGAACAAAAGAGAATTTAAATCTCGACAAAAATACCCTTACAATACTTAGATATATTGCTATTTTTGGTCAGTTTGTTGCAATTAACATAGTTTTTTATCATCTCAAACTAAAGTTTCCTATTAATGCAAGCTATGTAATAATTTTTGTTGGTTTGCTTACTAATTTATTTTTACAATTTAAAGTGAAAGTAAATCAGTTGAAGGACACCTACGCATCATTTTTTCTTTTATATGATTTGATACAATTAAGTCTTCTTCTCTATTTAACTGGTGGAATTCTCAATCCATTTTCATTATTGTTAATTATACCAGCAATCGTTTCTTCGACATTTTTAAGTATGGGCACAACAATAATACTAAGTGTGATTACTTCATTTATGTTATTTCTTCTAACTCATTATCATTTGCCTTTACCTGGGATGAATGCAAATACATTTTACGTTCCAAATTTTTATAAATTTGGCGTCTTTGTTTCAATTCTAATTGGTTTAATATTTTTGAGTTACTTTGGAATAAGGTTCTCAGGAGAAACAAAAAAAAGATCAGAAGCTCTAAATAAATTACAAGAAGTTATAGCGAAAGAATATGAACTAGAGTCACTTGGAGGACAAGCTGCTGCTGCGGCTCATTCTTTAGGAACACCTTTGTCAACAATTAGCGTGGTAGCTAAAGAACTAAAAAAAGAAATAGGAAATGATAAAGAAATTTCAAAAGATATAGATCTACTTATCAGCCAAACAAAAAGATGTAGTGAAATTTTAAAACAAATTTCTAAAAAACAAATAAAAGAAGATTATTTTTTAAGCTCAATAAAACTAGAGGACTTACTTGAAGAAATTATAAACTCATTCAAAGAAACCTCATCAAAAAAAATAGAATTATTTTCTAGAAATGATTTTAATAAGATTCATATTCACAGGACACCTGAAATAATTTATGGACTTAGAAATTTTATTGGTAATGCCGTTAAATTTTCAAAAAGTAAAGTTAATATAAATTTAAATAGTAATGATAAAATAATTAAAATTCAAATAAATGATGACGGACCAGGAATTCCGGAAGATATTATAAATAAGATTGGTGAGCCCTACATTAAATCAAAATCAAAAGAACTAAGTGCTAATTCTGGACTAGGTTTAGGAACATTTCTAGGAAAAACTTTATTGGAAAGACAAGGTGCAAATTTATCATTTAGTAGAAATAAAAAATTAGGTGGCGCGTTTATAGTTATAAGCTGGAGTCCAGATTTTTTTATTAATTCTTAAACTTAAAAATATAAGAAAGAATTTTATAAGCAAGTTTTGCAACTAAAAAATTATACGTGTCAAAACCCTTAATAGGTGATAATTCATTTATATCAGCACCTACAATTTCTGAGTTTTTTGCTGCAATTTTTATGATATTTAAAGTTTCATCCCATAGTAATCCTCCGGGTTCAGGTGTTCCAGTTGCAGGCATAATACTTAAGTCTAATCCATCAACATCAAATGTTAAATAAACAATTTTGTTTTTAATCATCTTTTTGAATTTTTTTAAATCCCACTTTAATTTATCTTTTGCCCAAAAAATGTTAATTCTTTTTTTATTCTTTTTTAAAAAGGGTATTTCACTCTTAGAAATATTTCTTATACCAAAGGAAATAACGGATACATTTTTGTGATCTAAGCATCTTCTTATAGCTGAAGCATGTGAAAATTTTTCTCCATTATAACTATCTCTTAAATCTGCATGTGCATCAAAGTGTAAAAGGCAAATATGTTTATGTTTTCTAACAAATGGAGCAATACATCCAGGTGTAATAGAATGCTCACCACCAAAGGTTATTGGAAATAGATTTTTATTTAAGATTTCCTTATTTATTCTAGTCATTTTATCTAGAGCTTTTTTAATATTATTATTTATTTTAAATGGCTTTAATGTTTTAATTCCTATTTTTTTATAAGGCTCGTATTGTAATTCTTCATCATATAACTCAACTTGATGTGAGGCTTTAATTATTTCTTTGGGACCATTACGTGTTCCACCACCATAACTGACTGTTTTTTCTAAACCAAAAGGAACTACAACAACTTTTTCTTTAAAATTGAAATTATTATCAATTCCAAGAAACCCTTTTTTATTTGAAAGATATTTCACTTTTTATTTAAATATTTTAGAGAAGTTCTTTTTATCTCTATTTTTCCAATTTCCTCGATGATAAGCATCACTAGCAATTAAAGGAAGCACGCTTGTTGCTTCAGCGAATACCATCTGTTCTTTTGTTACATCTACTTTTCCCCATGAACTTGCTTCTTTTAGAGTTGAACTACTGCAAGCTCCATCACGAGTGTCAGCAACAGTGATTTGAATAGCATATTTGTGCATGTCTACTTTTTTACCTAATAGTTCAGCACATACAACGGTGTCCTGAACAAAATTTTTTGGAACACCACCACCAATCATTAGTAAACCTGACTGCTTAGACTGTAACTTTATTTCAGTTAGTTCCCTAAATTCTCGAATTGAGTCTATAGTGATATGCTTTTTTGGATTCTGTTCCTGGTGTATTACCAGACCAAACCCTGCTGAGCTGTCAGTAAAAGCTGGACAAAATATTGGTATATTGTTGTCATAAGCTGCTTCAATTAGCGAGCCCTTTTTTTTTCCATTAGTTTTTAAATATTTTCCAAGCTCTTTAATAAATTCTCTTGATGTATAAGATCGAGGTTCTAAAGTATTTGCTATGTCGCATATTGCCTTGTCACATGCTTGGAGTTCTTCTTCATCAATGTATGTATCATAAATTCTATCAATGTAATTCTTTCTCAACTCTGTATCATCCTGAAATTGTGAGCCCTGATAGTGTTTAAAACCTAATGCTTCAAAAAAATCCATGTCGATAATAGATGCACCTGTAGCAACTATTGCATCAACCATATTGTTTTTTACTAAATCTGTATATAAATCCATGCAACCACCAGCAGAAGTTGACCCCGCCAATGTCAAAAAAATTGAACAATTTTTATCTGTAAGCATTTCATTATAAATTGCAGCTGCTCTAGCTGTATCTCGGGAAGTGAAAGACATTTTACTCATACCATCGATTATTTCTCTTGCGTCAAAAGATTTTATATCAATGTGCTCAACGGGGTTTGTGAGAAGTGTTTTTTTATTATGTCCTAGTTTGATGCTATTTTTTTTGTCCATTAAGCAACTAAAGAATCAACTTTTTCATTTGATTCTTCGAATAAAGACATAATCGGCTTATCGTTTACTTCAAATATTTCATTTGAGTAGAAGCCATTAAAATTTGTTCTAAAAGTTAAACCATAAGCACCAAGTTGTCCTAATTCTATATAATCACCCTCTTTGATATTATTTGGTAGTAAAAACGGACCTTTCATATAATCCAAGCTATCGCATGTTGGACCGAAAAAACTAAAAGATGTTAATTTTTTTGATTGTATTCTTCCACCTGTAATCATTTTTGACGGAAATATAAAATTAGGTACTCCAGCATCAAATAATGAACCATATGTGCCGTCATTAATATATAAATTTTGTTTTTTTCTTAAAATTACTTTTACTATTGACGATCCACTCTCAGCCACAATAGCTCTTCCTGGTTCACACATTATTTCTGGAAGTTTATTTAATTTTAAATTTTTTATTCCTTTTTTTATTTCTTCCATATAATTTGCAAGTGGTTCTGGTTTTAAGTCTGGATAAATTGAAGGAAAGCCACCACCAATATTAATTATATCTGGAATAATTTTTGTTTTTTTTATTATATTTCCAACTTCACGAATACCTTTTGAGTAGGAAATTTTTTCCATACATTGTGAACCAACGTGAAAACTTATTCCTAGTTTTTTAGAATGCTCTTTACATAATCTAACTAGCCCTAAAGCCTCTGAAGGTAAGGCACCAAATTTTCTTGATAAATCAATTTCAGCATGTTCATTTGAAATTGCTAATCTTACAAATAATTTTAAATCTTTTGCTTGATTAGTTGCCTCAAGAATTTTTCTTAATTCATCCTTATTATCAAGAGAGAAACTTCTTACACCATAATCAAAATAAGCAGATGAAATACTTTCTTTACTTTTAATAGTGTGCATAAAGTGTAAATTAACTTCAGGATCAATTTTTTTAATTAATTTAATTTCACTTAAAGAGGCCACATCAAAGTCTTTAATGCCACTGAGTAAAATTTGTTTTATAATCTTTTCGTGAGGGTTGGTTTTTACAGCATATAAAATCTTACCAGGAAAGCTTTCTTTAAAGAATGTAACTGATTTTTTTATCTGGTTTGTCCGTATACAATATACGGGATAGTCAGGTTTTAACGTGTTAACTAGTTCGTTAACTGATTTAAATTTTCGCATTTCATGTGTCCCCCGTTATTTTACACAAAGATTTTTTAAAAAATTTAATAAAAAAAATCTTATATAATTTGCGTTTAAGGTTTTTTTGACTTTATGTAAAGGAAAAAAAGTCATACTGACCTGTTGAATTTGTATCCACAATACCTATATGTAGATTATATGAGAGTTTTGAAAAATGTGCCTGATCAACTAAAATTATCAGACTTTGAAGACAAAACCCTTCTAATTTTAGATGATGATGATCCTTTAAGGGGTAGGCTTGCGAGAGCTATGGAAAAGAAAGGATTTCAAGTAAAAGAGGCAAAAACAGTAGCTGAAGGACTAAATATCGCGAAAACTACACCTCCAGGTTTTGCTTGCGTAGATCTAAGACTGGAGGATGGGAGCGGTCTAGATGTTATTAAAGAGCTAACTAAGAATAAAAAAGATATTAGAATAGTAATGCTAACCGGATACGGGAATCTACCTACAGCTGTAGCAGCTGTAAAAGCGGGAGCAATAGATTATATTGCAAAACCAGTTGATGCTGATGATGTGGAATCAGCTTTACTTGCTTCCCCTGAGTCTAAAGCTAAACCACCAGAAAATCCTATGTCAGCCGATAGAGTAAAATGGGAACATATTCATCGGGTATTTGAACTTTGTAACAGGAATGTTTCTGAAACTGCGAGACGATTAAAAATGCACAGAAGAACCTTGCAAAGAATTCTCTCTAAAAGATCACCAAGGTAAACCTAGATTAATCTTCTAATTTTTTTAACTTGATCAATTGTTAAAGTTACAATTAAAATTTTAAATAGCTCAGCAAATAAAAAAGGTTGTACACCCAATTGGTAAATTGGCTTATCCCAACCAATGAGGCTGCCAAGCCATATTATGCCAAATATGTAGATTAAACTTGATGCAAAAAATAACTTTAAGAAAGTTTTTACTACATTACTGTCATAAATAAATTTTCCTGAAAAATACGTGGCACAAAGAAAACCTAAAAGGTAACCCATTGTAGGTCCTGTAAAATAAGCTAGCCCAACACCTTTTTCAGGTGATCCAGAAAAAACGGGTAATCCAATTATTCCTTCAAATAAATACAACGCAATAGTTGCAACCCCAAGTTTCCAACCGAAACCTACACCTATCATTAAAACCACTAAAGTTTGCATTGTCATTGGAACCGGATAAAAAGGAATCTTTATTTTTGATGAAATAGCTAAGATTACACTTCCAATAAGGGCAATAAATAAATATTTAATTATTTTTGTTTGATTAATATTTTTAACAAATTCCATAATCTTAATTTAACTTTTTTTTTAATAAAATCTAGTGTTTTGTTAATTGTATAAAAACATCTTCTAAATCACCATCTTCTGTTGATATATCCTCTATTTTAATATGATTTTTGTTTAAATAATTAATTATCTCTTCAAAATTTAATGAATTTTTTTCATAACTGGCTGATATGATATTTTTAGAATTAATTTTAAATTCAATACCTTTCATTGATAGAGATTTATTTAAGTCCACATGCTTAACAATAAAATTTATCTTTTTAGTTTGTATTCTTTCAAGTAATTTTTTTGTGGTATCTAAAGCAACTAAGTTTCCATTATCAATTATAGCTATTCTGTCACACATTTCCTGCGCTTCTAAAAGGTAGTGGGTTGTTAAAATAATTGTAACTCCTTCTTTATTGAGTTCTTTAACATTGTCCCAAAGGTTATTTCTTAATTCAACGTCTACACCTGCAGTTGGCTCGTCTAATATTAATATTGGCGGTTGATGAACCATTGCTTTTGCAATTAAAAGTCTTCTTTTCATACCGCCAGAAAGACTTCTAGAGTAAGCATTAGCTTTATCCTCTAAGGCAACCATTTTAAGAATTAAGTCAGTTATCCTATCTTTTTTTTTTATTCCATAGAGTCCAGCTTGCAACTCAAGTAGTTTGTGTGGGCTAAAAAACGCATCTAAGTTTACTTCTTGAGGTACTATTCCTATTGATGCTTTTACCTGGCGTGGGTTTTGATCTAAATTAAAACCCCACACATTAACACTGCCACTTGTTTTAGTTACTGTTCCACCTAAGATACTTAGAAAAGTGGTCTTACCTGCACCATTGGGACCAAGTAATCCGAACACTTCTCCTTGCTTTACGTTAAAATTCAAATTTGAGAGCGCTTTGT
>Ga0209666_1002881_pt1 | contig 12726 bp, 7 predicted proteins | sample SaaInlV_125m_DNA_FD_184679 | JGI IMG/M metagenome (GOLD analysis project Ga0209666, IMG submission 184679) | Marine microbial communities from expanding oxygen minimum zones in the Saanich Inlet - Saanich Inlet SI037_S3LV_10m_DNA (SPAdes)... | ecosystem: Environmental > Aquatic > Marine >...
GAGCGCGGTGTCTCGCACACGAACCGACCCCGCGACAGCACCGATCGAGGTGAACGATCCGCCCTTAACGAGTCTAAGTTTCGGCGTTCGCGAAAAAGACAAGTCGCCCCCGATGATCTTCACTTTTACGAACGACGCGTCGATCGTTTCGAGCGACGCGCACGCCTCTATTATCAACGCGCCGTTTTTGACGCTCTCCAGGCTTTCAAACGAACCGGCGATCGAAATCAACGACGGTTCGTTCGCGACGCGCAGAGACTCGTCGTTTATTAGTGAATCGACCTTCGTGAGCGTGGGAAACGCGCCGAGTATAGTTAACAGCGCGCCGTTGTTCTGGACGACGACCCCGACGCCGTTCCCGACCACCTCGCTCAACTTTGGGAACGGCGGAACGTCGATGAGGCGTCTTTTTTTTTCGCTGACGGTGACTCGCGCGGACAGGGACGCGCGCTCGCTCCGTCTCGCCGGCCTCGGCGCGATGCTCGTCAGCGCCGCGTTGCGTTCGACGCGGACGCCGCCGACGGAACGTAACGCCTCGAACCCCTCGAGGCGTTCGAGAAAGGGGTTGCTCTCGATGTGAAGCGCGCCGACGACGGTGGCGAGGGACGGAAACGCGGAAAACGTCTCGTCGCCCAGCCGTAACAGCCTCTCGTTATCGCCGACGCGCACGTCGCCGCCCACGAACGTTAGGCTCGGGAACACCGCGAGGATCACCAAGTTGGTGTTTTCCAAAATCACGGACCCGCCGACGTGCGTCAGCTCGGGGAACGCGCCGCGCAGGGACGTCTCCGCGGCGCCGGGCGCGACGACGACGTCGCCCTCGACTCGAAGAAGCGCGTTAGGAGCGGTGTTTCGTTTTTCGTCCGCGGACGCGTCCGACGACGCGCCGAGCGACGCGAGGCGGTCGTCGAAGTCGTCCAGAGCCGCCGCGTCGGTGAACGCCGGGTGCAGGTGGCCCGTCACCACGAGCGAGCCGCCGATGGTCGAGCACCGCGCCGCCTCGGGGGTGGTGCTGGCGTCCACGTCGCCCGAGCAGAGCCCCTCCGGCGAGCGCTCGTCCGTCTGCGCCGCGGGTTCGTTCGCGGCGACGCCGACGAACGCGTACAAAAGCCACGCGAGGCGAAGCCGCGCGCGGAGAGCCAGAGGCGAACGCGAGTCTCGGTTTCCGCGCATGTCCGGCGACGCGTCCGTCGCGCGGAGGCGAGAGCGACGCCGTCCGTCGCCTCGACGAGAAAAGAAGGCACGACACCTTCTGACACGACTCGCGCGTGGTATCGAAAGCCAACCGTCGGTTTTCTGGGCACAGTCAGTCATCACGACGAGTTTGACTTCGTCGCCTCGCCTCCGGCGCGGCCCTCCATACCTCGGCACCCGAAACTTCCGCCGGCCGAGATGGCGCAGCGTCAAGGCGGCATGCAGCTCGAGTCGCTCTCGCCCCAGCAGTTGCAGGTGCGCGCGCGGTCCGCCCGCGATCTCGCCGATCGTTTGAAAAGGCGACGGAGAGGCGCATCTCTTCGCGCGCCCCTCGATCGGCGCTCCCGGTCGCGCCCGCGGGGTAGACACGCCGCGCGCGTCGAACCGAGCCGTCGCGCGCGCGGTCGCGTGACCCGCCGACCTCCACCGAAAGTTCCGTGTTGTTCCCATGTCTGACGCGTCTGTCTGTCCCCGTCCGCTCGTCTCGCGCGTCGCGTCGTCCATCGCGCAGGGCCTCTCCGAGCAACTCGAGTCGGACGTGAACCAGCTGACCGAGTCGCTGGCGAACCTGCAGAAGGCTGTCGCGCGGTATCACACCTCCGGCCGCGCTTTGGAGGCGATGGAGGAGGAGACGGAGGGTAAGGACATGCTTGTGCCTTTGACGAGCTCTCTGTACGTGCCCGGCAAGCTCGGCAGCGTGGACAAGGTTCTGCTGGACGTGGGCACGGGGTATTTCGTGGAGAAGTCGCCCGCGGATGGCGTGGACTACTGCAAGCGCAAGGTGGGCTTGGTGCGCGACAACATGGAGAAGCTCATCGAGGTGATCTCCACCAAGCGCAAGCAGGCCACGCAGGTGCAGCAGGTGTTCGCCATGAAGATGCAAGCCATGGAGGCGGCGCAGGCGAAGCAGAACGAAGTGGGCGCGTGAGGGTGTGATATATCTGTTGCGTGTGACACAGCTTAAAGTAACACGGTACGCAGAGTCACGCCATCATCGCGACGTCGGCATTCACGAAGGGCTCGGCTTCTCCGGCGGCGGGGGCACGTGCGTTTCATCCCTCGTGAAGTACGCCAGGAACTCCGTGTTCCCCTCCTTCGCGCCCTTGATCGGGGAGACGGTGTGCGACTGGTACACGAACCCGAGCGCTTTCGCGCCTTCCACGACGTTCGCGATGACCTCCTCGTGCACCGCGGGGTCTCGCACGACTCCTTTCGCGCCGATCTGCGAGCGCCGAGCCTCGAACTGGGGCTTGATGAGCACGATGAGTTTCCCGCTTCCGTCGTTACGCATGGTCGCGGCGACCGCCGGCAGCACTTTCAAGACGCTGATGAAGCTCAGGTCCAACGCCGCGACGTCGATCGGGTCTGGTAAAGGCTGCAGGTATCGCAGATTCGTGCGTTCCATCACCACCGCTTTCGGATGGACCCTGATCTTTTCCGCGACTTGGCCGTACCCGACGTCGACGCCGTACACTTTCGCCGCGCCCCTTTGTAACATGCAGTCCGTGAATCCCCCGGTGGATAAACCCGAATCCAGGCACACCAAGCCTTCGACGTCTATTTCGAAGTGGTCCAGTGCCTTCTCGAGCTTCAAACCGCCGCGGCACACGAACTTGGGTTGCTCGGCGATGATGTCCACGACCACGGTGGACTTCACCTTGGTGCCCGCTTTCGTCACCGGTTGCCCGTCCACTAACACCTTGCCCTGCGCGATCCACGACTGCACCACCGTGCGGCTGAATTCGGGGTACCGCGCGATCGTCAGCTCGTCCAGGCGCTGCTTGCCCGCCTTCGGGGGGGTCGAGGGGCGGGGAGGGGGAGGCGCGTCGGCGGTCGCGACCCAGCGCGCGTGCGCGGCGGCGGGCGGCGAGAAGAGCCGCGCGGTGAGGCGCTCGCGGCGGCACGCCGCGCGCGCGAACGACCCCAGCTGGATTCTCGTTAGCCTCGCGAGAGGGGCCGCGGCGGCGAGCATGTTCATAAGCGACCCTCGAGCGGTGCGGCTGGGTGCCCAGCCGTGTGATTGTCGGCGACAGTTTTGACCCACTTTCGGCTCGAGATCCGGGTCGAGCGCGATTTAACCCCTCGTTCTTGAGTCCGCAAGTGCGGAAAAGCGTTCAGCGGAAAAGCGTATGTCTATCCCTAATACGAATGGGCCTCTCCCCGCGCGCGTCTCGGGCGCCGCCACTTTCGCCGCGCGCGCCTCGACACCATGTCGGTCGTCGCCGCCTCGCGCGCCGTCTGCGTCCGCGCGGACGGCGCGTCCGCCCGAGCGACGTCTTCCGCGTCGCGCGCCAGCGCTCGCGCGAACCCGGGTTTCGCGGCGGTGCGACCCAGCCGCCGCCGCTTTGGCGACGTGGATTTCGGCCGCGCCCGCCGCGCGCGCGACCTCGTGGTTCGCCGCGTCGCCGAGCGCAAGGCCGCGGCCGGCGAGATCGACGATGAGGAGGCTCGATACCGCGAGATGATGCAGATCACGAAGGATTGGATGGCGTACGATCCCGACGAAGTGCCGGAGTCCCACCCCGCGCCGTGGGAAACGCACGTTCAGAACTTGATGGAGAATGGCCCTTGGCCGTGCTGGAACGCGGATCTCCCCGAGGAGCAGCAGGAGCCGGAGTTCGTGCCGTTCAACGAGGCGCCCAGGGTGTACAGCGCCTTCGACGACAAGGCTAAGATGTTCAAAAAGCAGGTCACGGAGGAACGCGCGGCGGCGACGGCGCTTCGCCAAGCCGAGATCCGCTCGCGAAGCTGGATGTCCATGGATCACGACGTGCGTCTGGCGGACATCCCGAGTTGCGACGAGCGCGGGTGGAGCCACGAGAAGATCTTAGAGCTCATCTCGTACCCGGAGGAGGTGGCGTCCGCGATGGAGTCGTACTCCGTGCACATCTACGACCCGCGGTTCCCGATCGACAACACGTGGATCCCGCCCCCGGAACCGGACACCTGGGAGTTCATCCGGAAGATCGGGCACGCCGGCGTGGAGGGCGAGGACGAGCAGGATGTCGGCGACCGCCTGGCGATCAAAAACGGCATCGCGCAGCGCTTCGACACCGAGGCGGATGGCAACGAGTTCCTGAACCAGACCTCCGAGGCCAAGCTGGCGCGCGCCATCGACATCGGTGAGGAAGACGACGACGACGACGACGACGAGCGCGCGGACAAGCGACGCAGGAACGACGACGACGACGACGACGACGACGAGTGACGCGCCGAGTCTTTTGTAAAATATACCTTCGGTACTTTCAAAAAAGTTCTCAACGTAACCAACCTTCTTGAAAGTACGACGCGACAAGCTTGTACGTCGGCGATTCGCGAGAAAAGCGCATCGTTCGCGCGTGTCGGGCGATGCTTTCAAAAAGCGGCTTTCTCGATAGCACACCCACCACGCTACACACTACCGCTTCTTACTTTTAAGCGCCTCTCGCCGCGCGTCCGCGAACGCCTTGTACCCGACGCCGTCGGGGTCGAAGAACACGGCGTCCACCACGGAAGACCCGTTCTTTCGACGAAGCTCCACCGTCCACCCGTCTTGGATGTCATCCAGCGGCGCGAATCGCTCGCGGCGCGACGCGTACGACTCAGGCAAGTCTTTGATCTTCCCCCTAACGTACAGCACTTCGACACCAGCGCCTGCCTCGACGGCCACCCCGCGCTCGGAGCGGGGCGCGCCGCCGGACGCGATCCGGGAAGACACGCGCGACGCGCGCCGCCCGTCGGCGTCGCCGCCGCCGCCGCCGCCGGCGGCGTCCAGATCCAAAACGCGCACGTCTCGCGCGACTTCCCGGATCGCGTCCGACGACACACCGAGCGCTTCGTTTATCTCGTCGCCCTTGTCGCTCTTCGCGACAAGAACACCGCCGCTCACGCCGCTCGAGCTCTCAAACGCGCCGCTGGAGACGCCGCCTTCGGTGACGGCGACGGTGACCACCTCCAGTCTTCCGGTTTTGCCGGTCTCGTCGCGCGCGAACGCGTCGCAGAGACGGTACGCGGACGGGTCCGCGACGCACACGATCTCGGACTCGGAGTCGTTCGTGTTTTTGGTTGTGCGTTCGACGACGGCGTCGAGCACCGCGCCTGACTCGATCCACTGAATCGTCTTGTCGAACCACTCGTTACCGACGACGAACTTGAACCGCATGGCGGCGCGTTTGATCGGGAAGATCGCGCGGAGTTTCGGGATCGCGGCCAACGCCTGTTGCTTCGCGGACCGCATCGGGTCCACGGAGAAGTGGATCTCCCGAAGCGCGCGCTCGATCATACCGGGAGGGTACGGGCGGTTCGTGCTCGGGTTGACGCACTTCTCCACGAGAACGGTGACGGCGTCTCGGAAGATGGTGTCGAAGACGTTTTTACGCTCCTTCTCCGAGACCTGCAACTCGCCATCCGTGAGGATGAGAAGGCTCACCTTCTCCTCGTCCTTCGTGCCGAACGCCTTCAACAAATCCTCCTCCTTCGCGAACACGCCTTTGCTCACGTTGTTGTACACCTTGGTCGTCTGCAGAACGTTGTCGAGGTCCTTCTCGAACCCGTCGCGCCACGCCACGACCGTGTTCTTGTAGCACGCGATCTCGAACCGCACGCCCGCTTTTTTCAGGCGCACCACCGCGATGTTGGTCAGCTTCTTGATGCCGGTGGGCAGAGCGAGCTGGGTCACCGACGCGCGGCCGCTCATGGCGACGGACGGACGACGGGCGCGAGGGTCCGCGAAGCCGCCGAAGAGAAGCCGCCGGCCGCGTGCCGGTGCGTGCCACTCCCGTGCGCCGCCGGAACTGAGGACGAGGAGCGCTTCTTCCGAGAAAACGCGCTGAGAAAAGCGGCGGCGGTGGACCACGAGAAATGAAAAAGTACCGGTCTAAGCGCTTGCCCACTCGGAGGCGCGCCCGAGTCGCGCTCGCGGGGCGCGATGGACGCGCCTCCGCTCTGGAACGGCGCATGCGAGGACGCGTCGACGTCCGGCCGCGACCGATACGCCTGGGTTCCCTACCCCGTGGGCCACCGCAAACGCGACGGTTTCATCGCGAACTACGAGACGACCGTCGCGGAACGAGACACGTTCTACTCGAGGACCACCTGGACCCCGGCGGTGGCGAAGGCTCTGGCGTCGGAGGCGTTCCGACCGGACAGGGACCGAGCGATGACGCTGCGGTACGACCAGTCCGAGTACCCTCTGCTGGACGCGTTCTGCGACTTGGTCGGCGAGCGCCACCTGAGCACCGTGCACGAAAGGTGGTCTTCGCACGATCGATCGAAATCGCACCTCGAAGAGAAACGCGCGCTTCTCGCGCCGCTCGCGGTTCCGTCCGAGAAGCGGGACGCGTTCGAGGACGTGTACGACCGACTCGTGCGCGAGGTGGTTTTACCCGCGATCGCGAAGCGACAGGGTTCACAATTCGCGCGAAGCGTGCGACGCGCGTGTCGGACAAACAACGACGTCGACGCGTCGCGCGCGGGCGCCGCCGCCGACGCGACGGACGACGTCGCCGCCCACTCGGGCGTCCGTTACCTCTACGCGGCGTTTCCGTGCGCGCGCGTGCAGCAGCCCTCTTCGCTGCACACCATTCGGTGCCACGTGGACTCGATGTACGGCCACGGGCCGTGCTCGGTGAACTGCTGGCTGCCGCTCACGAAGCTGGACGCGCGGGGAACCAACTCCCTGCACGTCGAGTCCGCGCCCGGCAAGGAAGATTTTCAGCCGATACGCGTCGACGTCGGCGAGATTCGCGTCTTCGACGGGTCGGCGTGCGCCCACTACACGGTGGCGAACGCATGCGACGAGACCAGAGTCAGCCTGGACTTCCGGGTCGTCTCGGAGGCGCTGTTCGTGTACGACGACGCCGAGAGGACGACAGCGTCGTTAAAAGAAAAAAACGTAAAAGTCGGTAGTAAAACGAGGTACCGCTTAGGAGGCTACTTTTCAGCCGCCCAAGCCGACGCGTTTGGCGCGTTTCGGCGCGTCGCGCGCGGCGCGCCGTGCGTCAAGCACGGCTTCCCGCATTCCGACGAAGAGAAAGGCGCGTGACGGAAGTTTCTTTCCTTTCGGCTTTCGGGAACGCGGTGATAAAAAAACGTGAATTGTGTAATACGCTACTTGTAATAGCTCACTCCGTGAGCAGCATCGCCCTGAACTCGGGGTACTCGAGCTCGCCCGATCCGTCGACGTCCACGCGGTTGAACTCGGCGTCCAGATCCCCGAGCTCAAGCGCGTTGCTCGCCCACTCGTGCAGCGTCTGCATGTACGAGTCCGAGGAGGGACACACCTCGGCGGACGCGAAGGCTTTGAGTTCGGCGAGCGAAACCGTCCCGCTCTTGTCGGCGTCGTACCGACCGATCCACGCGCGCCACAAGTTTTGCAACGTGCGTTCCATCTCGGCGTTTTCGGATTCGTCGCGTTCCATCGCGGCGTTTTTGCGTCGAGCCGTCACTTCGAGGTTCCAACGGCACGTCGGGTGGTACCCCATGTACTCCCGCCCCAGCGCGCTGGCTAAGCCGTCAACCGCGGAGAACTCGTCTAATTCGCCGTCGCTCGCGTCCGAGTCGGTGAAGATCGATCCCGCGCCGATGCTGGACGTCCGCGATATCGAGGCTTCGGCGTCGTTCTCTGACGCGCTGGAAGTCGTGCGCCCGCCTGCGCGAAACCCCCCGAACGACGAGCCGATCGAGGAGAACGCGCTGATGGTGCGGCGCGACGTGTTCAGACTCGGCGACGGAGTCGCGTTTCCGTTCACCTTTTCGCCCCTCGGAGGTCTCGTCGTCGCCAACCCCGCGGCTTCCAGCCTCTCCGTCAACAGTCTCAGCACCTCCCCCGCGTACGTGCGCGGCGCGAAGACGCCGTCCGTCTCCAGGTCCGGGAACGGGTCGTCGTCCGTGCCCTCGCCCGCGCCGCGCGTGTTCACCGCGCGCTTCGTGCCCGAGCCGCCCCGAAGCTCGCCAACCTTCCGGTGCCCGTTGGGCGCGCGCGAAAAGTCAAAGCCGAAAAACGGACCCACCGGCGCGACGCCCCCGCGCGTCATGAGCGACGCCGGCACGGGTCCCAGACCCAGGCTGGCGGTGCCCGGCGGCCTTGTGGACCAGTCCACGCGCGCGTGGTCCGCGTGCACGACGCCTCGCAGGCACTCGGGTATGTCGTCCCAGTCGCCTTTCGGCGCCAAAAGAGCCCAACAGAAACGGAGCGTCTCGTGGTTCGCGTCGAGCGCGTCGACGTCGACGTCCTCGGCGCGATACACCAGTTTCCCGTCGCGGCCTCTCGGCGCCCCCTCGGGCTTCGAAGCGTACTTGCGCTTCCACCTCTCCAGCGGGTCTCGGATCTCCGGAAACCCGCACGCCGTCGCGACCACGGACAAAGAGCACACGTACGCGTCCGTCGGCTCGTGGAACGCGTCGCTGGCGTACGCGCACACCACGTGCCACGCGAGCGCGGCGTCTTTACTCAGCGCCGCGCGGTTCGCCGCGGGTTCGTCCGAGAGCTGACGCGCGGAGAGGTTGTACATGAGCTCCTTCAGCTGCAGCTCGCACTCGTCGTCCGTGTCCTCCCCCGACGCGTCCGTCGCGATCGGGCCCATCGATCGCGTCGGCGACGGCGAGACGGGCGAATCGCGACCGCCGACGCTCCTCCTCCTCGCGTCCATCTCCTTGACTCTGTGCCACCACTCCAGCGCGGCGATGGCGACGTCCGGGTCGGAGGCTTCGTCGGACGCCGCCGCGCGCGGGCGGCGGCCGATGAGCCGCGCCAACAATCGCGGGCCGCGCAATTCGGCGTCGGACCCGTCCCAGATCTTCCCCTCCGTCTGCGCGGCGTGCTCGCGGACGCACATCTCGAAGAACAGGTCGAGCGCGTCCCGGTCGACTCTGCCGAACGCGAGCTCGCGGTTCATCCACGCTCTGCCGAACGCGGCGTGGCACGTGTCCGGGTCTTTACTCAGCCACGCCTGCGGAAGCACGGTGACGTTGAGGCACAACCACGCGCTGAGCTGCGTCGCGTCGCGCTTCGCCTCGACGTCGTCCAGGTGGTGCAGCGCGTCGATCCACAAGTGCGTCCACCCAGACTTGATCTGGGGAGTCTCCAGGAACGCCAGCGGGACGAACGCGTGCGCGGCGCCGGAGACGACGCGCGCGGGGTCGCGCACGGCGCAGTCGAAGCGCGTCACGCGGTCGGCGCGGTAGCTCAACATTCGCGCCTTGGGCTGGTGCACGAACTCGTCGTACGTCATCGCGGACAGGTAGCAGTCCGCCATCGGCGACGCGTCCACCGCGTCGGACCATCGCGCGTCCGCGAAGACGTCCCGCAGCGGCACGCTCTTCCTCGAGTCGCGACGGGGTTGTGTCGTCACCACGCGCACGGTCGCGTCGGATTCGAACGCCGACAATGGCTCCGAGGTGGATGCCGCGCCGCTGCCGCGGCGCAGGGAGTCGGACATGACGCCGTCCGAACGCGTCGCGCGATCCGCACGCGACCGATCCGGTCACCACCGGTCTCGGACCGCCTCTCGGCGCTCGGCGCCGCCCCGCGCTCCTCCGCGCCCGAGCGCGACTGGAGATGGTGATGGCGAGGGCTTTCTCGGGAACCACCTTGACGGTGCGAAATTTTTTTCATTCCATTCATATCTCTCTCGCCTTCTGAGCTCCTCCTCGTCGCGCGTCTTCGTCTCTCTCTCGTCGGCGTCCGCCTCGGCTTTTTTTTTCCGGAAGAAGGAACAAAAGAAGACCTCTTCTCCGGGACGTTGAACCAGTGGTTCGCCGCCCACTTCTCCCCGCCCGTCACCTCGCACGCCGCGTGGATCGCGAATGGATCGAAGTCTTTACGCAGGCGTGCTTGGCGCCGCCGTCGCCGCGGCGTTGGCGAAGGCTTCCTGAACCTCCTCGTACGATCCCGCCCTCTCGGCGACCTCGAACGCCTGGGACATGCCCGCGGTACGCATGCCCGGTATCTCATCCTTAGAGCCGTACGCCTCGATCATGTTTTCGATGACTTGCGGCGTGATGCAGGCAAGGTGCTACAAAGTACGTATAAAGATGAAGGAAATGAGAAATGAGTGTCAAAGGCTATGTACGTAGGTTTTTTCCTTTCCCGCGCGACGAGGCGGCCCGGAAACGATGCACCTGAGGCTTTCGAGTGGAGAGCAGCGATGCGTACCCTGTAGAATTTCCTCCCGGGATGGGCGGTGGTCATGCTGCAGTAGCGAAGGTCACCTGTCGACGGAGGAGGTGTCGGGGTCAGACGTTGAAGGAGTGGAGACAGAAACGAAAAAAGAGAAGCCGCCAAAACGCGCGGACCTCGAAGGAGCCGCTCGCGGCGCGTCCCGTCCGCGTCGACTGGGCACTTCTTGCCGCTCTTGCACATGCAGGCGCGCGAAGTGGTCTGGACGCCGAGATGGTAGGAGTTCTGGTTGGAGCTCATCTTGATGCGCTTGTGTGTGTGGTCGAGAGCTCGGCGCGGCCCGAAGACCAAGTCAAGAAAGCAAGGTTCTCGGACCGCGTGAGGGTCGACGAAGCACTTTTTTTCAAAACACACACAACGCGGTACGCTTTTTCTTCTCGCTACCTCAACCACTTGCCTCCGCGCAAGCTCTCCACCGCACGACGCCGTACATCACATCGAACACGCGCGCGCGCGTGAACGACGTACCTGCTGAGAACACCATCACCATGGTGAGTCACCTTTGTCGCCATCGCGTGCGAGCAGCGCGCGCGTTGCCGGCGGACGCGACCCGTTTTCCGGGAAAAAAAGGAACCCGCGTAGTCGTCCCCGGACGGACGTCCTCCCCGGGAAGAACCGCTCGATTGCCGCGCCGCGGTGCGCATTGTGCGCATCCACTGACCCGCTCGCCTCCTCCATCCCACAGGCTGCTGAGACAACATCAATCAGGCGCTCGAAGCGCGTCGCCGCCTCGAAGGACCGGCCCGCGGAGGCGGGGGAACGAAGAAAAGCCGCGAACAAGCAAGACCCTTCTAAAACGCGACGTTCGAAACCGCGAGTCCGCAACGACGAGAACGACGAGAACGCGTCGCCGAACGCCCCGGCGCTGGCGCGCCGGGGCACATCCACTGACTCCCCCGCCTCCTCCATCGCACAGGTTTCCGAGACAACATCGACCAGGCGGTCGCCGCGCGTCGCCGCCGCGAACAACCGGGGGGGCCCTGCGGAAAAAAAAACGACGCTTGCTTCGCGACGCGTCGACTCGAACCCGACGCGGTTTCCCGAAATTTTTCCGCCGCGCGACGCGCCGGAAAAACGCGCGCGTCCGAACCGCGCGACCCTGGCGGAGACGCGCGCGCGCGTCGCGCCCGCGGCGCCGCGCGCGCGCGTCGCGGAAGGGCATGCGGGGCAGGACCCCGAGTTCGTCCTGACGCATGGCCCCGCGCGCAAGAAGGTGAAAGAGTACGAGCCGTTCATGCAGGATGCGCTGAAGAACATGCTGAAGGAGAAGATCGAGCACGGAAACAAAACGTACGTCGCCGTCGCGAAGAAGGACGAGAACGGCAAGCTGACCGTGAACGAGAAGTGGCTCGGCGTGCCGCTGGAGCGCAACTGCGAACTGCCGTCGGACACGGGCTCGGGGCCCGTCGGCGTGGCGTTGTGCACGTACAACGCCGGGACGACGAACGGCGCGCGCGGGACGCTCGGGAAGACTCCGTTCGCGCTTCAGAAGGCTGGATATCCCGCCAACCTCTCCATGCGGTTCCTGATGCGCACGATCCCCAGGCTGGGGTGGTACACGAACAAGCGCGCGCTCCTCCCCCGCTTCCGCGGGTGGCGCAAATTCGCCGACGCGTACGGGAAGCGGTTCGGTATGTTTGACCTCGTGTCCATCGCGTTGCCCAAGGTTGGCGGCGTCACGATCGAGCTGATGAAGTTCATGAAGGGCAAAGACATCAACAAGTTCAACGGCTGGGTGTTGGCTACCGCCGATTACTTCGAGACTTTTCTGGGGTTTTGCGGCGGCGCGTCGAACGCGCGGGGCATCATCAACTCCGCCGGGATGACTCCATCTTCGAACCCGTGGATCTTCTTCCTCTGCGAGCTCAGGGCGTTCGCGCCGAAACACGCGGTCGTCGCTTATCTCCAGCGCACTGTTGACGGAAACTTCATCATGCCGCACGCGAGCGCGATCGTCGACGGCAGGATCAAGGTCGGCGTCGAGAAACTGCGCCGCGGCGACGAGGCGCTGACGAAGATGCTCACGGCGCTCTTCGTCGACGAGAAGAACGGTCTGTCGTTGCGGGTGCATGCGTGCTACGATTTGAAGCTGGACCGCGAGAACGCGCGCGAGGCGGTGGACTCGTACGACAGGAAGGAGAAGGAACTTGCGCGAAAGGCGGAGGCTGAGGCGGAGAAGGCGGAGAAGGCGGAGAAGGCGGCGCGCGCGAAGGCGGTCAAGGCGGCGCGGAAGGCGGCGCGGAAGGCGGAGAAGGCGGCGAGCGCGAAGGAGCGCAAGGCGGCGTCCGACGCGAAGCGCAACGCGAAGCCGGAGGTCAAAAAGGCGAAGGCGGTGTACAGCAAGGCGGACGACGCGAAGCGCAACGCGAAGCCGG
>Ga0209666_1002882_pt1 | contig 12726 bp, 7 predicted proteins | sample SaaInlV_125m_DNA_FD_184679 | JGI IMG/M metagenome (GOLD analysis project Ga0209666, IMG submission 184679) | Marine microbial communities from expanding oxygen minimum zones in the Saanich Inlet - Saanich Inlet SI037_S3LV_10m_DNA (SPAdes)... | ecosystem: Environmental > Aquatic > Marine >...
ACTCCGGGGACCTGTACCGCACTCTCGACAAACTGTCCGTCGGCCAGGAGATCATGATGCAGGTGATGAGGGGCGAGAACAAGGTCGACCTGAAGATGACCCTCGACGACCTCAAGGATCAGCCTCAGATGGCCGCTCCCGGCATGTACCAAATCGTCCCGGGCCAGGAGCTGCCACCGGGCATCCTTCCTCCGGGCCAGGAGCTGCCGCCGGGTATCCTTCCTCCCGGCTTCATGCCGGAGCCCGAAGAAGGCGACGGGGGCGAGGACGTGTTCCCGTGAGCAAACCCAGGTGTCCCCGCATCCCCGTCGCACTCGCTGCCGCTGTATTCTACGCAAACTATGTTGTACCTTTTAGCACCCTGATGAGTTGCGCATTCTATGACCGTCGAGAGAGTTTAGTTGAATAGTAACCAACGCTTTTTATAGACAAATTTCGATAAGCTGAACGTTTGTTCACGGAAAGGTCTGTTCCATGGGCACGTACTTGTGCGACTGCACGTTAGAGAGGGTCTCGAGCTTCTTCTGCAGGAACGCGGCGCAGACGAGGAAGATCGAGCACATCGCGAACATGGCGGACAGCGGGAACAACGCCACGTTGTAGAGGATGAGGCAGACGAAGAGGTTGAGGGGGATGCGGAAGAAGTTCATCACCGTGCTTCGAACCTCCTCCGGCACGTACTGCGACCTCATCTTCATCATGGATGGCCAGAAGATACCGACCATCGCCTCGAAGACGAGGAACGCGAGCATCTGAATCTTACCCCCGAACGACATGGACCCGCCGCGCTCACCCTCGCTCATGCCCATGTTGCCCACGAGCACGGGCACGGCGAGAGACGCCGCGGACGCGAGGAACACGAGCTGCATGTACCGCTCAACCTTCATGTCCGACCTGGACATTATCCTGGACGCGACGGAGGAACCGACCATGCACGCCACCATCATCGTGGCGAAGATCATGCCGTGCGGGATGTCCTCGCCGTTGGGTCCCAGCGCCGGGGTCCAGAGGAAGACGAACGAGTACATGGACGCCTCGAAGAGGCTCTGCATGGCGCCGAGGTAGAACACCTTCTTGTCGTTCTTGATGGCCTCGTACGCCTGCTTCATTCCCTGCTGCACGGAGGTGTTGTCGCTGTTGTCGCCCTTGTTCTCAGTCCAGCTGAACATGATGACGACGCCGCCGATGGCGAGGAACACCGCCGCGGCGTCGAAGGGAGCCACGGGGCCGAGGCTCATGTCCGTCACCATGTAGTTGGCGAGAAGGCCGCTGACGATGGACACGAGGCCGTTGCCCAGGAAGATGGCCTTGGCGAAGGTCTTGTCGAGCCACTCCGCCTCGTAGCCGCGCTTGAAGTGCTCGGCGACGAGCCATGACTCGAATGCGGTGAAGAGGAGCGAGGTCGCGATGCCTCCGAAGAAGCGGCCGAGCATGAGGACGCCGTAGTCGGACCAGTGCTTCGTGATGCAGGAGGCGATGTAGGTCACGACGTAGGTCAGCGCGGCGTTCTTGCGGCCGTACTTGTCCGCCATGGAACCCACGACGGTACCGAAGATCATGGAGCTGCCGAAACCCGCGATGAAGAGCTTACCGATGTCTCCGGTGCTGTACCCGTAGTGCTGGTACAGGGCGTAGACGTACGGGCCCTGCAGCCAGTCGCCAGCCATCATGAGCGAGTACACGAAGAGGTACGAGTTGCGGAACGCCATGAAGTTCTGGGGCATCGACACCTTCTCCTTGTTGCCCATCTTCTGCATCTCCATCATGGCGCACACGATGGCGATGAGCCCGAACTGGATCCAGTAGTAGCCCTGGAGGAGGATAGGGAGGGGGTGAAGGGAAAAGGATCGATGTCAGGCTCGATTTTATCTTGGACGGGCAGACGACTCCGGCGGGTCGCCGTGATGGGTCTGAACGACGCGGTTTGGTATCGGACTCACCTCCATGGTTGATATAGACTTTTGAGTGCTCGAGTCAGGCGCGCGTCGTCGCGTGACGCCGAGTGCGTGAGCCGATCGCGAAGAGACCAAACAACGCGTTTGAAGTTGAACCCTTCGCTGAAATATTTTGGACGAGTGGCCGAAATTTCGGCACCCACTTCTCACTTTTGGCGGCGGATCGCGCCCCCAATCAGGGGTGGAGCCACTTTGGGAGTCACTTCGGGGCTCGATAGGGGTCAGCGGTATGGCGGATAACGGCAAGACTGCCTTCGGCTTCGCCAAAAAGGCGGCGAAGAAGAAGGATGTCGGCGTGAACGAGCGAACCGACGATGGGACGAAGAAGGAATTTCTCACCGGCGTCACGGGATCGGGCCTGGAGCTCAAGGACAAGGTGGAGGTGGTGGCCAAGTCGATCCCGGTCCAGGATAACACCTTCGAGGTTGGTTCCGGTCGGCGGAGAAAGGCGCCGAGCTTCCTCCCCGACGAGTCCGCCATCGACGCGGACAACAAGGAACGTTTCGATGTCGCGGAACGGATCGGCGGCAAGGGGGAGACGGCCCAAGGGGGAGACGTGGTGTACGGCCTGACGAAGATGGGTCCCAAGGATGGTGACGAACCCAAGGCTGAGCCCGAGGACAAACCCGCGCAGGAGAGTTTCATCGGTAAGAGCCTCGCGGAGAAGGAGCTCCAGGCGTTCAAGGAGGACGTCGAGGACCTGCCGGATCAGGCCACTTTGGACGATTACGAGTCCATGCCCATCGAGGACTTCGGCGCGGCGATGCTCCGGGGGATGGGATGGGAGGAGGGTAAACCCGTGGGGAGGAACAACAACGGGATGGTCGCCGCCGTGGAGTTCGTGCCCCGGTCGGGGAGGCTCGGGCTGGGCGCGGACCCGGCGCCAAACAAGAAGGAGAACAACAAGAAGTACATCAAACCCGGGGAGAGCCGAGAGGCGCCCGCGACGATGGTGCTCGCGAAGGGTCCCGAGGGCCAGTCGAGGAACGTCAAGACCCTGGACGAGAAGCTGCTCAAGCTGGAGGAGCCCGGCGCGAGGGAAGGGAAGAGGATGTGCGTCGTCGAGGGAAGGCACCGCGGGTTGACCGGCCGCGTGCTCAAGGTTGTGAAGCAGGAGGGTCGGTCAGACAGGGCGCAGCTCGAGCTCGACTCCAGCGGCGAGACGGTGACGATCAGGACGAGTGAGCTCGCGGATCTTGGGACGCGCGACGCTGACAAGGCGATGGGCAAGAAGGACGATAGGGAGGGTGGTAAGAAGCGGGAGCGAGGAGACCGCGACGACGCCGGCGGGAAGCAAAAGAGGGAGAAGAGGGAGGAACCCGCGTGGCTGTTCGCCAGCACGCGCGTCAGAATCGTGAGCAAGTCATTCCAGGGCGGCAAGTACTACCTCAAGAAGGCCAGCGTGATTGACGTGCTCACACCGCGAACGTGCGTGCTACAGCTGGAGGGTGGCGAGGTGCTGACGGACGTGCCGCAGCGGGCTCTGGAAACTGCGCTTCCGAAGAGGGGCGGCGCGGTCACCGTTCTGGCGGGCGAGCACAGGGGTCAGCGGGGCACGATGCTGGACAAGAAGGGGGAGACCGCGGCGGTGCAACTGTCGGAGGACCTCTCGGTGCACAAGATATCCCTGGACCACATAGCAGAGTACACGGGTGGTGCGCACGAGGATTGAGGCAGAAAATTTCAGTGCTGATAATTCACTTGATTCTGCAGACTGTTTGCCCTATGTTGGTCAATTCGAATTAGCTCCCATCCGTTGGTTTTTCCCGATTCCATGTCCTTTCGTATGTGGCTTTTACGCGCCATTTCCTCGCTGAGCTGGCGCGCTCTCAACGTAACATTTGGATATTATCTTGGGTCCATCTTGTGGACCGACGGGCACCGACGCGGGGTGGCCAATAGCTGACGCGCGTCTCGGCCCACGGGGCGTGCGAAACACGCGGGTTGAGCTCCGAGGGGTCTCCGGTGCTCAACTTACACGTCGGCGTCGCGCGGGGTCTCTGCCAACTCCTCGAGGCGGCGTAACCGAAGCCCGCTCGGGACGCGTCACGGGGTAACGGGAAGCCGGCGGCCGTATTTTCAAGATGACGAGCCTCCGGAGTCAGGCGATGGTGCCGCCGGTGGCTTCGCGGACGGTGTCATGGGGAAGAATCATGCGTCGCCACGGTAAGGCGATGCCGCACGTTCAGGCGACAAAGCCGAGGAAGCAGAGGTGCGTACGACCGAACCCACAGTCATCCTGCACCGCAAGCATGTCCCCCTCAGAGGAAATATGGCGCGCCCCGAACGACGCGATGACCGCCGCTGACCTCCCAACCTCGTACCCCTCTTCACCGCAGGCGATGCTTATCGATAAAGGCAATCGATGGGCGTAAGCCGGACGCGGGCTGGAAGCTGTCAGACAGGTGAGCGCCGCACCCCGCCGGGCGACAGCCTGCCCAAAGCCGCCCCGAAAGATGATATCCCAACGATACGCCCCCAGAGATATTTTGCTCACGACCCTAACCTCCCCACGTCGCAGGGACTATCCCGAGGGAGAGGTCATCCTCGGAATGGAGATTCGAATGCACAGCGCGAAGGCTGCTTTGGTGGACACCGCGAATGCGGAGTTCCACAGGCCGGGCGTCACCACCTACCTCGATGACCTGTCGGTGCAGAGCGTGCAGGAGGCTATGAAGAAAATTACCAAACATTACCACTGGAATGGACCGGTGGGAGTGAGTGTCACGCGCGCAGTCACACGCGTTCTGGGCAACCAGGCTGCGGGGAAACAGCTCGAAGCGATGATGCCAGACTCCAAGGGGAAGGTGGCCACGATGATCCACACCGAGGCGGCGGCCTATGCGGAGATGTACTTTGGCCCCGGCCGCGAGTGCGAGGGGGTCGTGCTCGTCGTCACCGTCGGCACTGGGATGGGAACTGTGACGTACAACCTCGGTCAGAAGGTGAGAAACTCCGACTTGAAACACCTGACGTGGACGTATGAGAGGGAACTGGCCAAGATGAAGGAGAAATGGGGCTGGAACGGCGTCGCGCCCGAGCTTCCAGAGGATTGCAACGATGATGGATGCGACATCATCCAGCAGATCATCAAGTCTCCGCCGTCCAAGTATTCCAAGGATGGGTCAGTCGGCCTGATGGACTGCCCCGAGTACGAGAAAATCGAGGGAATGAAACCCGTGATTGCCTGGGCATATCTTGTGGACAGGTACCTGCAGAAGGTGGCCGAGGCGGTCAAGCCCGACAAGCTGATACTGCTCACCACGGGTGCGGCGGCGAAGCTCCCGGAGGAGCTTCTCGTGCCCCTGTTCACGCCGGCCATCACGGGCGCCGGGCTGAAACCCGACGTCCTCGTCTTGGGCGACTTTCCCGAGCGAGCGCTCGTTAAGGGTGCCGCCTTGGGCGCACACATCGAGCTGGGTAGGCGCGCCGCTGGGGAGGTTTTCCGTGCGGCGCTGACGCAGACCATCACGGGAAGTCCCCACCCGCGGGAGATTTACAAGCAGGACCTGCTCTGGGCGTTCAAGAGGCTGGACCGAGATAAAGACGGCGTTATCGGCCGCAACGATCTCCTCGAGGGCGCACATTTCATCGGTACGACACTATCAGACGCCGAGGCGACGGGCCTTTTACGCGACTTCACGGGCGGCATGATGGAGTCTGCCACCCCTGACCAGTTTTTGGCGTGGTACGAGCGCATCCTCGAGATCGCCATGGCGAGGGTCGTCGAGGTGCACAACGTGGATGAATTCGAGCACTACGTCGAGGAAGCGTTGGAAAAACCCGCATCGAGTGGCTTAATCCAGGATGAGGGCGCATTGGTGGTGCTGGAGTGCGGTTACACCCACTGCAGACCCTGCATGAAGTTTGAGAAGACGTACGAGATTGTCGCAAAGAAATACGTCGACACAGTTTTCCTCAGGGTTCTCGGCGATGAGTCTCCGGGCGCGGCGCACCTGTGCAGGGACGTGCTCGACGTGCAGGGGACGCCCGAGTTCAGATTCTTTCGAGGGAAGAAGCTGGTCCACGTCATGCGCGGCGCTGACAAGGGCAAGTTGGAGAAGAGCCTGCAGTCGCTGCTTGTTGAGGGAGAGGTTGGGTTTGCGCTGCAAACCGTTTGATGAACGAAACTTGTTGTTTGCTAAAGTTGGAAAGTGTACGAATAAGATCTATTGTTAAGTCCTCGCCTGCACCGGCCATACGCCATCCTCCCAGCTCGACATGCCGTCCAGGATCTTCTCAATCTGAGAGCAAAGCACGGGGTGAGGGATGCTGCCGTCGCCGGATCCGATGATTTGAAACTTTGTTCGCATCGGGTGCCAGACGAGCACGCTGCCAGCCGCCGCTCCGCTGCTCTCCGCAAACTCGGACCAACCCGAAGCCTTTCGGAGATTCACGACGCCGAAAGAAAGGATCGGTTCCCGCCAGAATGCGTTTCGAAGCTTCTTGAAGGTTTCCTGATCGTTTTCAGAGCTTTCGATGAACATCATAACCACCAAGCTTTTCATCTGCTGTTCCTTCAGGCACTCGAGCGCGTCGTCGTCGAGCTCGATGACGGCGTCCTGGTCCATCTCGCTCCGTTTCCTCACGGGCTTCTTCCGCCGCTTCGGTCGCTGAAAGAGCATAGGTATCATGACGACGGTCAGAATCATTCCCATCGGCACCGCGGGACCCGACTCGATGCTCATGTAAACCAGCTCCGCCCCAAAGTACTGAGCCCACGACAACGTGCTTCCCTGGAAATGGAGAGCCCGCTCGTAGAAACCCAAAGAATCAGCTGCGAGCTCGGGGAATTCTACACCTGAAACCATCCCCGCGTCGTCTCCTTCAAATACGTTGGACATCCACGCGGTGAAATCCGCGCGATTCATGGCTCCGTCGTACGTGCTGAGGTCCACCTTGTCCTCTCCGCCGTGGAACCGCGTGGCCACGATCTTCGGCATACCCCCATCCCCGGCGAACAGAGCCTCGCGAACACCCTTCTGTCGCTTGGCATCTACCCACACCATCGCCAGCTCCTTTTGCTCCAGTGCCGCGGAAAGAGTCGAGCTCGGTGACGAGGGAGACTGAAGGGCCATCTTCACCGCACGGAGCATGTCGCGGGAGGTTGTGAGGTCAAATCCTTCGACACCGACTGCGGCTACGCACACCCGCGCCAAACCTCCAGGCCTGCATCCGGTGGATTTGAGGCTGGATGATCTCAGCTCGGGCAGAGTCTGGAGCTTATGCTCGATGAGCAGCGCCTTCAGCTTATCCTTCCCCGTCACGTCCTGCTCCACGATCTTCTCGCCAGCCTCCTTGACCACCAGCACGGCGGGCGGCGTGTGCATGCCGTGCTTCCGAATCCAGTACGCCGCCTCGCTCTGTTTGTAGTGAACCTGCGCGACGGATACGTCGTTCCTGTACTCGGTCGCCGCGCGCCTGAGTAAAGGGGACGCGGGCCCCGCGCGTGAGCTGAAGTAGACGAACTTCACCTTCTTCGGTTCCCCCTCGAGGAACGCGGCGAGGGACTCTCGCGTCAGCGCCGGGACTTCCTCGTACCCGGCGAGTCGATCCATGGCAAAGGTGCTCAGCGCGCTCTCCTTCATCATACCGCGGTACTTACGCCTGCACCAGTACGCACCGCAGGTCCTCGGAAATCCGATAACCACCGGCAGGTCCCTCGGGTTGATGTGAGACGATGAGAACGGATGGAGCGGCGCGACCTTTGCGGCGAGCTCGGGGTAGTGCGCTATGTTGACCCTTCCCAGCCGTGTGACCCCGTCCATCGCGCGCGCGGTCTGTTCCCACACGGGCGCCACGCGCTGGCACAGCTCGCTCCCGTCGTGGTATACCTGCACGAGCCACGGTTTGTTGCTCTTCAGCACCGTCTTGGCGAAGTTCTGTGGGGTCAGCGTGGTCGTCTCCGAGTTGATTGGATCGGGCTGGGAAGATCCGAACCCCCCGAACTTCCCCCCGGTGTCCCAACCTCCCCTTCCCGCCGCTCCGGGCGCCGCGCCGCGTCGTCGACCACCCGAATCCCCACCCGGCTTGGTGTACGCATCCTTTGGATCGGCGTACCCCGTCATGTCGTAGTTTCGCCTCTTATCCGCATCGGACAGCACCTCGTACGCCTTTTGGATCTTCACGAATCTGTCCTGCGCCCTCTCCACGTCCTCCGCGCTTTTACCCTGCTGCTTGTCGGGGTGGTACCTCAGCGACAGCTTCCTGTACGCCCTCTTGATCTCGCCGTCGTTCGCTCTTGGCGACACGTCGAGTATTTTGTACGGGTTCACATCGCGCGCGCAAACCGCGGCCGCCCACAGCAAGAGGACGAACGCAAGGAAGCGGAACCTCATCGCGCCGTCCAAAGTGCCGAGTCCACAGAGAGGAGCCAAAAGTCCAAAAGACTGCGCGAGATTCCAAAATCGAAAATGTGCGAAATCAAACGCCAGGACGCCAGCCACAAATGGCAGCACCCCGCCAATACCTTCAAACTAAAAGCCCTGTGTTCGAATTTGTTATTGCGATTAAGCGATTGCATTTTTTCGACACATGAGAACCAGTCACAAAAGAGGCGCGTCCCTTCGAAGATGGGAAGTCCGTTGGATGTGACGATCGATTTGTTGACCTCCACAGCAAGGCGCGGGCTGGCACGCCTGTCGCGAGCTGTGGGAAGGACGGGATGAATCGGTACGCACCATAACCCGTCAGATACTACCGCACCGCGCTTCACCCTCGTTCGCCCCCGAGATCCCTCTAATCGCGCGCTACTCCCCCGTTTGTCGTTCAGGTACAAGGTGATAAAGCAACTCGGAGATGGGACCTACGGGAGCGTGTGGAAGGCGACTAACAGGCAGAGCAACGAGGTCGTCGCCATCAAGAAGATGAAACGCAAGTTCTACTCGTGGGAGGAGTGCATGGCGCTGCGGGAGGTCAAATCGCTGAGGAAGCTGAACCACCCGAACGTGGTGAAGCTCAAGGAGGTGCGTGCCGTCTCGGTGCCTTTTCTTTTTTCCCATCCGCGCCCCTTCGCTGACGCGCTCCCCGCTCGACTTCTCTCAGGTGATTCGGGAAAACGACGAGCTGTACTTCGTGTTTGAGTACATGACGCAAAACCTGTACCAGCAGATAAAGGATAGGGACAAGTACTTCCCCGAGAGCCGCGTGCGGAGTTGGATATATCAGATTCTGCAGTCCATCGCGTATCTGCACAAACACGGGTACTTCCACCGAGACCTCAAGCCGGAGAACCTCCTCATCACCAACGACATCGTCAAGTTGGCGGATTTCGGACTGGCGAGGGAGATCCGGTCCAAGCCCCCGTACACGGATTACGTATCCACGAGGTGGTACCGAGCGCCCGAGGTGTTGCTCAGGTCGCCGTACTACAACGCTCCGATCGATATCTTTGCAATCGGCGTCATCGCAGCCGAGCTGTTCACGCTGCGGCCGCTGTTCCCCGGCAGCAGCGAGCAGGATGAGATTTATAAGATCTGCGCCGTGAATGGAACCCCCGATAGTGAATCGTGGGCGGAGGGGATGAAGCTGGCGAACGGGATGGGGTTCAGGTTTCCGCAGTATCAGGCGACGCCGCTGGAGAAGCTGATTCCAAACGCCAGTCCAGAGGCTTTGGATTTCATCCGCTCGTGCATACACTGGGACCCGACGAAGCGCCCGACGGCGCAGCAATGCATTGATATGCCCTTCTTCAATGGCATGGAACCGCTCCCGCACAACGTGACTCCCCCGAAGAAGGCAGATCCGGAACGCAGGTCCACCTCTCGGGAGGAGAAGGAGAGCGAGCGGGAGAAGCCGAGGGTGGATCTCGCAAAGAAGGCGGAGCCGGCGCCGTTGCGTCCAAAGTCGGCTCGCGCGCCGAGGAAAGCGGACCCGGTGCCCTCGTACCAGGAGACGGCCGATAAGGAACGGCGGCAGAAGGCGAGGGATGAGCAGGAGCAGCAGCACAACGCGGGAGCGGCGATGAGGGATCCTCTGCTCAGCAAGCCTCTCGCGTCGACGTCGAGTTTCATCAAATCGGTGAAGCCTCCCTCCTTGGTGCAGCCGACCATCTCGGCTCCGAGCCAGGGATTCTCTGGCTCAAGCGCCAGCTTGGGGGTGAAGAAGAAGTACGACGACTTCGGGAGCAGCAGCAGAGCCACGGGATCCCTCGGTGCTGTGAGCTCCCGGTCGCCCGGGCACTCGTACGCTCGGGAGCCGGAAGGAACGGGAAGGGGACTGTACGGGGTTCGGTCGCACGCGACGCAGGACTCGCTCAGCAGCCCCACCAGGCAGAACGGTTACGGGGGCGGTGTGCAGGGCATGGGTCTGACCGGGTCTCGCATGTATGGCAATGGGTCTCGGGATCCCGTTGGGTCGCGCATGAACGGTGCAGCCTCCCACCTCAGTGGAGGGAACAACTTGAGTGCACCGCTGAGCAAAATGGGCATTTCAGGAAATGCGGGCGGAGTTTCGACGGGCGGGTACTCAGGGCACCGGGATTCGAATTACCGCGATTCCTCGAGTTATCGGGATTCCGGTTACCGCGATTCTTCCGGTTACTCGAATTCCAGCCACAGGAGCTCAGGATACGGAAATAATTACCCCGGCGGTAAAGACAATTACGCGGGGTACATGCCTTCCCATCCACAACCTTCATACAGATATGGGGCGGGGCAATCGCAATCGAGCTATTCTCGAGATCCGATGGCTCCAACCAGGGACCCACCAAATGCCCGATCATCTGGGAGTTACGCACGAAACGCCCGGTACCTTTCTTCGATTGGCGGTAATTCTTCCGAACTGAAGCTGCCTACGATTGAGAAAAGAAATCCTGTTGCCGGTCTCGGTGTGACGGGCGTAGGAAGCTACCGGAATCCCGCGAATTCAAATCAATATGGAAGCGGATACGGTGGCGGATCTGCGGGGTATAATAGTTCTGGTGTGCGGAGGGGAAATGCGGGCTATCGCAACGATAGTAAGGGTGGATACTAGTCATTTCCGGCGTCCGAAACATACTCAAAATAGCTCAGCGGATTTAAACATCGGCGAAAGTTTAGCTAATATCTCGGTCGCCGCGTTACTATTCGAGCGTAAATCCTGAAGTCGCAACAATCTTCATCAAGGCAACGCGCCCCTGAAAGAAGAAAGTCAAATGCGCGGTCAAGCATAAAGAACGCAATCTTTTAAGTTAAAGTCTTGGAGTATCCCTCAGTTATTCATCATTTTAATGACGACGAGCACAAGTTTCGAACGCGTTTCGTTCGACAAGCTATATTGACGAAGGCAACGTAGCCGAGCATCTGCGGAATCGCATACTGCACACGCGCAGCATCGATTCGCCGCTAGTTCTTTCGCCGTTCACCAGCACTGACGCAGTCTCAAAGCTTCGCTGTAAGGTTTGAATGCTTTTTGTCTTCTCCGAGTAAGAAGCGCAGTCGGCCAACACATTTACGATCGGCCTTGATGTCGAAGCTCTATACACGAGATGTTCGATTAGGCGCGTACGAGATGTTCGATTAGGCGCGTATCAGTTAGGCGTCATCGGCGTCGGCGACGCATTGTTGTAGCTAATCTACGATCAAAGTCTTGCTAAGCGGGCTCGACTAAAACTATTGTTCTGCTAAAGCCTTTACCTTGATGTTCTCGTCGTTTTCGACCGGATCTTCACAAGGACGCTTGAGATTTGAGACGCGTTTACGCCCGATGATGTTCGCTTGGATGTTGAAAACGCCTGCGACATCTGCGAGGCTCTTTGTCTTGTTAAGCGCCCAGCCTTCCTCATTTTCTAATCCGGTCGACTTGATCAGAATCTCTCTTGTGAGGTACTTTGTGTTCTTCAAGGAATGATTCCACTCGAAGCACTTCTCGAGCAGGGAGTTTAGATTATCGCGTGCTGGTATCACGCCTTCTTTTCGGAAAATCGACTGATTCCACATCGCGCCGCGTCCACACATCGCCGCTGCGGCTCCTGTTTCAGCTCTGAGCTTGTCAAAGTCTGTGTACTCAAAAACATCACCATTAGCAATAACAGGACAAGAGACGGACTCTACGACTTGTTTGATCTGATCCCAATGCGCAGGATCTCTCGGTCGCTGTCCAACATAACGTCCGTGCACTCCAAACGCGGAAACTCCGCATTTTTCAATGACGCGCGCTAACTCGACGGTTTTTTCCATCGTTTCCAAAAGCCTGATTTTGCACGTCACGTGCGTCTCGGCCGGTAGATTTCTTCGTAGAGTAGTCAGAATGTCGTGCACCGTCTCCGGTTTTTTCAGCAATGCCGAACCTGCCCCACTCGCAGTCGAAAATTTTAGCGGGCATCCCATGTTTATATCGATTGCAGCCACGTCCTTGGCTGCGACCATCGCACTTTGCAGTGCTCGCGTAGCATCTCCAGTTCCCAACTGCAAAACCACCCGATTTTTTTCCTGAAATCCGGTTGGGGGAAAAAGTCTCAGTTTTTTTGCTGGCGTCTCAGAGGCAAAGTTTCCTGTGTGGCCTGCGGACGGAAACGCGGGATTTTTTTCTTGGCTTTTTCTGGGCTCGACTCACCTCGGGAATAGTTTGGAAAACCACAGCCGAGTCATCGTTGTTGGCATCCGGGTCGATGAAGTCCACCGTACCCCATGCCGTGTTCTCCACTCGTTTGACCTTCATCATCCTGAGAGGAAAGAGGAATGGTGGGAGGGTCAGAAGGGGCAGCAGGACACACACGTCAATGGGTTCGAGCTTAGTCGTCTCCCTCCGCGTGCAAATCTACTGTGGTTTTCTTGGGCACCTACTTGCGGTC
>Ga0209666_1002885_pt1 | contig 12721 bp, 6 predicted proteins | sample SaaInlV_125m_DNA_FD_184679 | JGI IMG/M metagenome (GOLD analysis project Ga0209666, IMG submission 184679) | Marine microbial communities from expanding oxygen minimum zones in the Saanich Inlet - Saanich Inlet SI037_S3LV_10m_DNA (SPAdes)... | ecosystem: Environmental > Aquatic > Marine >...
CGAGGCGCGAAACATGAGCCTCGCGGAGTTTATACACGCGGGCCATGATCCTACGTCCGTGGCGGTGGTGGCGGAGGACGCCGCCGCGGTCGCGGGCTGCGGCGTCGCCGCCGCGGCGCTGTTCGCCGCGCACGTCACCGGCGACGCCGCGTACGACGCCTTCGGGTCCATCGCGGTGGGCGGTTTGTTAGGGCTCACGGCGACGTACTTAATAAACTCGAACCGTCTGTTACTGCTCGGCCGCTCGCTGGGCGACGAGAAGATGCGCCGCGTGACGGATGCGATTCGAAGCGACCCGGTGGTCACGGAGGTGTACCGCGCGAAGAGCGAAGAACTGGGCCCGGGGTCGTACAGGTTCGTCGCGGAGATTGAGTTTTCAGGCGCGAAGGTGGTGGAGCGGTACCTGCAATCCGGCGAGGGCGCGAAACGGAGGCAGCTGCACGCCATGTTCCGCGACGCCGCGAAAGAGATGGAACGGGTAAAAGTGAATTCTTCGGGAAAACACGCGTCTGGGGAATATTCCGCGCTCATGTATGCCGACCCTAAAGCCTGCGCGAGCATGGACGCGGCGCTGCGTCTGTACGGCGAGGAGGTGGTCACCGCGGTGGGGGATGAGGTGGACCGGATGGAGAAGACCATCGTGGGCGTCGAGCCGACCATACACTACGTCGACCTAGAGACAAATTAAAACTGACGAGACAAAAGAGCGTTTTTTTTTTGTCGTCTCCGCGCGAGAAAAAAGAAGACGACCCACCCCGTTTCAGAGTCGACCACGACGCGAACGCCGCCTTCGACGGACCTCTCGCTTCTCCGCTCCTCTCGTTTCTGTCGATGGTGGTGTCCGTGGCGACCGCGGTGCGCTGGATCCGGCTCGGGGTCGGGCCCCTGGCGTTCTGGCGGAGCGTCCGCGCGCGTCGCGAGGGCCACCTCGAGGCGCACGTCGAAAACCTCGTCAACCTCGAGAACCCGGTTCGACGAACGCCTCGAGGGGGGGTCCTCGTCTCGCGATCTGAAACGCTGCGAGACGCGCACGACATCACGCAGAGCGTGCCCGCCTCCGCGTTCGCCGCCGCCGCGGTCGCCGTGGGCGCCGCCGCCGCGATCGCGACGTCCCCGGCGAAGCGGCTGGAGGGCGAAGTCGCCGAGAAGCGGGAGAGCTGACGAGGCGAAAGAGCCTTTTTGCGAAGCGCGAGGCGCGACGAGTCGAGCAAAACGCACACGCACAGACCACCACCTTCGGTACAGTAGATAGACACCTAAGCAACTCGTGTCGATTACAGAACCTTCGCGGAATCGCGTATGTACTGCCGCGCGTGGGAGAGCGCGCCCTCTAAGACGCGTGCTCTCCTCTCCGATCGCGCGCTTCGCTTTCTTCCCGACGTGTTCCCCCTCACTGCCCACCCTCGGGCGCCGCCGGCGCCGGCGCCCCCGCCTGCGGCGCGAACCTCCGCATCGCCTCCAGGTACTGCTCCATCCCGGCGGCGCCGTTGGCAGCCGCCGCGCCGGACCAGGCCTGCTGCGCCTGCTGCTGCGCCTGCTGCTGCGCCGCCATCGCGGCGTAGTACGCCTGCGCCTGCGCCGCCATCGGGTTTTGAACCTGCGACTGCGCGGAAGCCGCCGCCATCGCCATCGCCATCGCCTGCTGCTGCGCCTGAGCGCCGGCGCCATCTCCGGCGACCGCGCCCGGCGCGGGAGGGATGCCCCCGCTGGCCATGCGCTGCAGAAGCTCCATGGGGCTCGCGCCGGCGGACCCCGCGTTGCCGGCGGCGCTCATCATCATCGCCGCCAACGCCGCCTGCTGCTGCGCCTGCGCCTGCGCCGCCGCGTCCGGCGCCGGCGAGGCTATGCCCGCCGCCGCCATCGCCGCCATCAGCGCGGGCGACATCGCGGGCGGCGCGAACGCGGGCGGCGCCGACGCGGGCGGCGCGGGCGCCCCCCAGGGCATGGCGCTCGCGGCGGCCGTCGCCGGTAACCCGTCCGGGCCCAGCGGCACCGGCCGGCGGGGCGCGGGCGCGGCGAGGACACCGGATCCGGCGCCGCCCGCCGCGGCGAGCGCGGCGCCGAGGACATCCAGCCTCGACCCCTCCGAGCCTCCTAGACCCAGCGCCGAGCGCGGTCGCTTGATGGGGTCGTCGGTGGCGCCGTCGCTGCGCGAGGGCGAGCCGCGCTCGGACCCGACGCCCGAGCCGCGCTTCGCCTTGCCCAGCGCCGAGCCCGGTCTCTCAAACGAGGGCTGCGAGAGCAGCGGCGTCGGGGTCATGGCTCTGCCGAGCGAGTTGGGCATGAACCAGCGCGGGTTGAACGCGGGCGTCGTCGCCGTCGCGCCGCTCTGCGCGCCCACGCCGGAGGGCAAAGAGCCGAGCGACGCGCCGTTCGCGCCCGGTCCGTTCGCGGCTGCGGCAGCGGCGGCGGCGAGATCCTTCTCGACGCCCAACCATCGAAACGCGGGCTTGCGCGAATCCACCAGGTGCGTCTTCTCGATGAGCCGCAGGGAAGACAGGATGTTGGCGATGTCGTACAGGCGGCGCACCTTGGTCTTGAGCTTCGCGGAGTCCGCGCACGAACCGAGCAGAGTGCGCGCCGCCGCCTCGAGGGACACCACGCGCGCGCGCGACACCAGGAAGAGCTGCACGAACTTCTGCGACAGCAAACCGAGCGATTTCTCGCGTCGGCAGTCGCCACCCTCCTTCCCGTCCTTCTCTTTTTCTTTGTCCTCTTCTTTAGGGTCCTTGGAAACCTCCGCCGTCTCCTTGGAAACCTCGTCGTCCTGCTTCGACCCACCCGAAGACTTGGGCTCGGCGCTTCCGCCGCTCTCCTCTGTCTCGGTGTTTACGGGCGGCTTGGGTTTAGCGTCGGGACCCGCGGCGCCGGCGAGATTTTCCGCCTCCGCCTCCTCTTTCTTCACCTCGGAAGGCTTTTCCGCCGCGGTCTTCGCGTTTTTCACGCTCTCCTTCTCCTCCTCGTCGTCGCGCCCGTCCAAAATGAGGTCCTCCCCGAACTCCTCCGCGCCCTCCTTCCACAGCCGCTGCAGCGCGGCGGGCATGCGCGAGATGCCGTGCCAGGTGTACTTGTTCTTCGCCTTCCGCACCACAACCTCCACCGACTCGAGCACGTTGACGATGTCGTAGATGCGCCGGCGCTCGACGCCCAGCTTAGCGGCAGCCTCGTCCAGCGAAATAAGCTCCTCCTGGCCGGCGCCGTACAGGTGCAGGAAGTTCTCGCAGAGCAAGCCGAGGCTGCGGTGATGTTTGGGAGTTTTTTTTTTTTCGTGTCAGCCAGTCGGTTACAAAGCGCGCGTCTCCGATGCACACTGTTTCGGCGAACGTCAAAGCGGTTCAAAAGCGGTGTCGAGCGCGCGTGAAAAAGACCCTAAAAACCCCGCGAGATGGACGCGCGAACTCGTTTTCCTTGGTGCGATCGATCGCCATGCGGAATCTCTACGCGGGTCGGGGTGGCGCGTCCGGCGCGTTCTCGTGACGGCTCGGGAGCGCAGACGCGTGGGATGAGAGGAAGACGAACGAGCGTTTTTCGTCGCGCGCGTACCTCTTGTCTTTCCTGTTGTACGTCACGGCGCCGTCCGCGGCGACGCCCGGCGTGGCCCCGCGCGGGGGCTGGTCGCTCGGATCGACGTGTTGCGGCATCATCGGCGCGCCCTGCCGCGCGTCCGGGGGCGCGCCGAACGCGCCGGGGGGCACGCCGAACCCGCCCGCGGCCATGCCTTGTTGCATGAACCCGAAGAACTGCCTGGCGGCGTGCATCGCCGCCGCGGCGGCGGGATCCTGCGTCCCAGGAGGCACGCCGAGCGCGGCCCCCGGCGCGACGCCTCCCGCCACCGCAGGGCGCGCTGGCGTGGGCTTCGCGACGTCCGCGGGGGGCGCGAACGCGCTCGGCGCCGCGGGCGCGGAGGGCGTCGCGGCGGTTCCGGGCGCGGGCGCGGAGAACGCCCCGCCGGGCCCGCCCACGGAGGGAGGATTCATGGCTGCGCGCACGAGCGCCGCGCCGGACGCTCGTCCCTTTTTCCCCGAGCACGCGCGCACGTGCCAAGGAGCGAAGAGATTCCTCTCCTCAGGCCCTAAAGTCGCTCAGACGTCGAGGGCTCTCGACGCGCGCGCTTCTCGCCTCGCGCACCCCGCGCGTTGCTCCTTCCCCGAGACTTCCGTCCCTGTCGTGCGTTCCGCGCGCCGTGCGCGGCGAGCCGGCAGAGTGGCGCGCGCGCGCGGGCGGCGCGCATGGACCCGCGTTCGCCAGCGATTCGCTGCTCACGCACGAAAACGAGCGGGCCTCCTGAACCCACGAATAAACCGTCGGACGTTCACAGAGCGAGGCGAGTTTCGCGCCGACCGGGCGCGCGATCGAGGCGGATGGGTCGACTTGTACTTTTGGCCAAACGAAAAATCGCGCGCGTGACTGAAAACACATACGACTACCTCTCTCGATTGCCAAAAAAACGTTGCCGAAACGCGAAACGCGACGCGCTGACTCCCGCCGTCCCGCGCCGTCACTCCCGCGGAAACTTGGATTTCTGCGACGCGTGCGATCCGGCGTTCGCGAGTCTAACGACCCGCGCGAGTCTCGACGCGAGGCATTTTTCTCGGTTTCGCGCGAAGCTCCGAAACGACGAAAAAGCCGCGAGCGCCGACACGACCGCCGACGGCGTGATTCCTCCATCCTCTCCCGCGCGGCGCGCGTGTTGGCCAGGAGCTTAAAGGGTCTCCACCCTTCGCGCGCTCCGAAAGAGCGGCTCAGTGCTTCTGCCGCGTCCCACACGACCCGGTCGCGATGTCCGGCGCCGGCATCCGCGTCGCCGGCGGCGTGGCGAAGCGCGCCAAGAAAGGCGCGGAGAAGGCGGCGTACCAAGGCATTCAGTTCCTCAAGAGCTACGGGCAGCACATCCTGAAGAACCCCATGATCGTCAACGCCATAGTGGAGAAGGGCGGCGTCAAGAGCACGGACGTGGTGCTCGAGATCGGGCCGGGCACGGGCAACCTCACCATGCGCCTGCTGGAGACCGCTAAGAAGGTGATCGCGGTCGAGTTCGACCCGCGCATGGTGCTGGAGCTTCAGCGACGCGTGCAGGGCACGCCGCACGCCGCCAACTTGTCCATCATCAGCGGGGACTTCCTGAAAGTCGACCTGCCGTACTTCGACGTGTGCATCGCGAACGTGCCGTACCAGATCTCCAGCCCTTTGGTGTTCAAGCTGCTCGCGCACAGGCCGGTCTTCCGCGCCGCGACGCTCATGTTCCAAAGAGAGTTCGCCATGCGTCTATGCGTCCCCCCCGGGGATCCGCTGTACTGCCGGCTGTCCGTGAACACGCAGCTGCTCGCGCGCACGACGCACATCCTGAAGGTGGGCAAGAACAACTTCCGCCCCCCCCCGAAGGTGGACTCCTCCGTGGTTAGAATCGAACCCAAACCCGTTAATACCATCCCGGTCAACTTCAAGGAATGGGACGGCTTAGTGCGGCTGTGTTTCGGGCGCAAAAACAAAACCCTCGGCGGAATCTTCCGCACGAAAACCGTCTTGGAGCTCATCGAGGCCAACTACAAAACCTACCGCGCGCTGCAGCTGAACAACGGCCGGGGCGTTGCGGGCGGCGAGGGGGGCATGCTCGGCGCGGCGGCGATGGGCAAACGGAAAAAAACCAAGGGCGGGACCCGCTTCGGGTTGGGCGACGCAAATTTAGACGCGATGGACACCGGTGACGACGACGCGCTTGTGAACGACGAAAAAAACGCGCCCGAAGCGACCAAGGAGGGTGTGCGAAAAATCGTGGAGGAAGTGTTGGCGACCAACGCGTTCGAGACGATGCGCTCGTCGAAGATGTCCCAGGACGATTTCCTGCTTCTGCTCGCCACCTTCAACGAGAAGGGCGTGCACTTTGCGTGAGTAGTACGAGCCGGTATGTGTAGTATGGTCGGCGCCCGCGCGCGATTGCTTTTCGTCGCTTTTGTATGATAGCTCGCGATACCGGTGTTAATAAATAGAGCTACCGTACCGTGATAAAACGAACGACGTCGTCCTATCCGGATGATCGCGCGTCGACGAGCGCATCAGTCGAGCCTCCTGAGCAGGTACTCCACCTGCACGTCCTTGGTCATGGGCATGATCCACTCGCGGTACAGCTCGCCGATTGTTTCGGGCGCGACTTTGTACTCCAGGTTTTCGCCCTCCGATAAGCCCCGCACCTGCTCCGGCAGGTCCTCCGAGATGTCCTGGCCGTACGTCGTGGCTTTGTTCGTGACTCTGCGAACGACCCGGTCCTCCACCGCCTGGAACGTTAACAGAGCCATCAAACCCTCGGCGTCCTGTTTTTTTATGAGCTCGGAGAATTCCTCCGGCCGCGCCTGGAACTTGCTCTCGGCGACGAACTTGCCGTAGTGGATTCGCTTGGAGATGGTCTGCAGGTTCGCGACGTCCGCCAAACCCGTGCTCCCGTAGTTGTTGTCGTCGCCCGCCTCGCACAGCGCCGGTAACAAGTTCTCGATGTACATCTTCATGATCCGGTCGTTGATGTTGATGGACTCCGCGGCGGCGTGCAACGGGCACGGGTACTCCATCGACCCTATGACCAACATCGGGAGCGACTCTGGGTAAAACGCGTGTTCGTCCGGAGACGTGTACCGCCTGATCTTCCCGCCCAGCTGCTCGCTCTCGCGCAACATGAACTCTAACATCGACGCGCGTTTGCCGTCGGGGTGGTAACAGGGCACGTCCACCGCGCCCGGCTCGTACACCGCGTCGTTGCGTTTATACTGCGCGCGCTCGATGAGCCCGAAGATGATGCTGTCCTCCTGCCGGATGAGGCTCGCGCGGACGTTGTCCAGGCTCAGGCGATCGGACCCGTCGCGGGTGACGGAGACGTCCGCGGCGGAGGTGGCGCGCGCGGCGCTCCGCCGCGAGCGGCGAGCCGCGCGGCGCGCGTCGAAGAGACCGAGGCGGGCGCGCGATCGCGTCTGCGTCTCGCCGCGCGCGACGGGGGCGGCGCGCCACGAGGCGGACACCGAGGCGGACATCGAGACGAGGCTCGACCAAGAGCTCGGAGAAAGAGGCGCGCGCGCGGACGCGAGGCGAAACGTCCGGCGAGGCGCGTCACGCGGAGTGGCGCGGAGCCGCGCCGCCGACGCCCACCAACGCATCCACTCGAGGAAAAGCCGAAAAGCAACCACCCGGTTCGTCAGTGGATAAACGCGGATCAGTCGCGCCGTCTGGTGCATCACGGAGCATTTTTTCACTTTTTATTAGCACCACGCAACTGCTCAAGTCGCGCTTTCCTCGATCGACGCCTCTCTCATCATCATTCATTCATTCCCCCTCACCTCTTGTCGACTCTTCCCCTGGCCCTCCCCGCCCCCCCCTCGCGCCTCCCGGCCTCGCCCTCGCGCCCTCCAACCCGCGCGCCGCCAGTCTGGTTTTTCCGCGGCGCCCTCCGTTCTCGGTCGCCGCCGCGAGCTTCGCGCCTGTGCGCCTCCGCGCCTCGCTCGTCGGCGCCCGATTTATTAGTACCGTCGCCTCGGTCCCTCCGCGCGGGGGGCTTCTCGCGCTTCTCCTCGACGCCCACCGCCGCGCCGAGCACGAGCACTTCTTTTGTCGCCGCGAAACGCAAAGCCTGGTCGAAACCCTTCTTGTCGACGAACTCGATGAACGCGTGCTTCTCGATCGTCGTCTCCGACTTTTGCGTTTTTGAAGCGCGGAGCGTCACGCCGTCTTCGGCGATCGCGCCGAAGGATTCAAACACTAAACGAAGATCGCTCTCCGTCGTCGCGGGCGGGAAGTGCCGCACGAAGATGGCGTGACTCCGAGTCTCGCGGGTCGAGACCTCTTTATCAAGACCACTCGGCAAACCGAGGGACCCGGAGACGGACCCGCCGGACCCGCCGGACCCGACGGGCGGTCCGCGCAGTTTCGCGAAACCGTCGACGCCCGAGTTCGCGGCGGCGGCGGCGGCGCGAGCCTTGAGCAACGCCGTCGCGTACGAGGGCGGACCGGTTCGCGGTTCGTCTTTCGGCTCGGTCGGTTCCTTCCCCGGATTGGGATTTTTTTTTATCTTCGTCTCTTTTTCTTTTTCTTCGCGTGTTTCGCTGTCTTCGCGCGTCGCTTCCTCTCCGTCGCTCGCGTTCGTCGCGCGCGCCGCCGCCGCGAGCTTCGCCTCGATCGCCTCCAACGACTGACTCTCGCCCGCGGGCGGCGCGGAAACCGCGGCGGCGCCGGGGTTTTTGTTCGTCGCGGGTTCCCGAGGGGAGGGGGCGTTTTCGTTCGCCACGTTCGTTCGCGTCGGCGGCGTTAAAGAAGGCACGTTCGTGGGAAACGACCCCGGTTCGTGCGGTTCCGCGAGAAACCGCACGAGGTCGTTTTTGACGTAGAACCCGCCGCGCTGCGGCGCCAACACGAAGGTTTGCGTGAACCGATGGCTTTTCACGGGCCCAGTGGGCCCCTCGGCGCGCCCCGTGACCACCACCACCACCGCGCCGTGCGCGCTGTGCAGGGCGTCGACGGAGGTCACCGTCACGCGCGCGCGCCTCGCCGCGAGCCGCCGAAGCGCGTCGTCGATGGCGTGGAGGCCGGTCGCGGCGACCGGGGACGGCGCGGGACCGGAGGGTCCCGCCACGAACAACGACGAGTCCTCGGCGTAGAAGCGGTGAAGCTGGTCCAGGCGCGCGTGCATGGCGGCGTAGTACTGCGCCACGAACTCCGAGCCGATGGCCTCCGCGGCGGGGAGGGCGGGGGCCGCCTGGGGGACCGCCGCGGGGATCGCCGCGGGGACGGGGCCGAGGCCGGGGCCGGGGACGGGGCCGGGACCTCCCGATCCCGCACCCGATCCGGCGCTGGGGGCGATCTGGTTCGGGGCGGCGCGGGCCACCCGCGCGGCGGACGCCATCGCGACAGACGCGGAGTGACTGCCGGGCACCAAAGCTCGAACCGCGCGGCGGGAAGGATCCGGCTGTGCGGGGGCGCACTGCGGCGCGACGCGCGTTCGCCGCGGGGAGGGTTGCGAAACACGCGAAAAAGGTTATTCTCTTTTTCGCGTCAGCCGACAGACGGAGCCGGCGAAGTGTGACGCGAGGCGTACAATTTGCGGTACAGGGTACCTGGTACACTGGGCGTCTCAGCGCGCGCGCTCGAAACGCGACGGAAAACGAACCGTCTACCATCACGTACGTCGTCCCGCTTTAAAACGCCTTTAAAACGCCCGTAGACTATTACAATACACCGAGGCGCTCGATAGAAACCCGGCGGTGCGCTCGATCATCACGCCACGATCGGGTTCAGACTCGAGTTCTCTCTCCCGGACACGCGTTCGCGTCGCGGCGCGTCACCCTTGACTTTTGGAAGGTCTACGAAAACGCCGTTTTTGTTTTTTTCGTCCCCCGTCTTCGTCTCGTCGCCCTCCTCCGAACTCCTTTTCAGCCTTAAAGTTTCCAACACGCGCGCCTCCATCTGCATCGCCGCGTTCGCCACCGCCGCGCGCACGTTTCCCGCGTCGCCGCGCTCGGGGTGGCCGCTCGGCAAAAAACGAGACTGGTGCGCCATACGCAGCGCGTGCGAAACGGACCCGGCGGAGAGGAAAAAGAGCCGCGCGACGGAATGCGCGCGGTTCGCGGTCGCGAAGCGGGGACACCCCGCGGGTACGAAAAACGTCTCGCCCGGGTGTTGCTCTATGTTCCGCCACGCGGGCGTCACGCCCACGTCCCTCCGCAGGTGCTCCAGGTCGACGTCGTCCAGAACGAACGCGTCCCGCCGACGGAGCGCGGAAGCCGCCAGGCGAGGTGAGACGCCCGCGACGGCGTCGAAGGCGTCAAACGCCGCGCGCTCGGCGGCTTGCTTGGCGTCCGCCGCCGCCGCCTCCGCCTCCGCCGCGTCGGAGGTCGCGCTCTTGTCGACGTCCGCGAGCGCGCGCGCGGCTCGCGCGGCTGCGGCGAGCGCGGCCGCGGTCTCGCGCGCCTCCCTCTGCGCCTCGAACGCGAGGCACGGCTCGTCCAGCGCGGAGCCGCGCAGCGCGAGCCACCGCGCGAGCACGGGCGCGTCCTCGCGTTTGAAAACCGTCCAGAAACGCGCGGCGGAGTCTTCGTCCTCATCCGGCGGCGCCGCGAAGAAGCAGGCGTCCAGCGCGCTCACCCCGAGACTCACCGCGACGTCGTCGCGGTGCAAACACGTCTCCACTACGACGTTCTCCAGCGCGCGCGTCGCGGGACGCGCGTCGGCGAAACCGAGAAACGGCGCCGCCTCGAGTTCAGACTCGGAGACGACGGCGTCGAAAAACAAACCGTCGTTTTTTTGTTTGTCCTTCTCTGTCGGATTCGCTCGTTTCGTTTCCTTCGCGTCACACAAACGCTCGCGCGACTCGCGCGAGTACGCCATGACGTTCAGCGCGCCGAGCGGGTGGACCAGCGCAGCGAACGGCGTGGTCGCCAGAGCGGAGACGATCGTCATAGGCATAGGGTTCTCCCATGGGTTCATAGGGTTTAAGGCAGAGAAGGTCTCGTCCGAGTCTCGGCCGAACACGAACCGTCGCCTACTCGCGAGTCCGAAGCCGGGCTCGGCGTCGGACGCGTCGGACGCGCGCGTAGGCGGTTTTCTTTTCGCGCTCTTCGCGTCGTTCGTCTCGCGCTTTTTGTTTTCGTCATCGTCATCGACGACCGTCGTCGTCGCCATGAGCGGTCGCCCGTCGCGCATCGCGCAGAAAAGCGACGACGAGTCGTACGAGTCGTCCTCGGCGAGGCGACCGCTCATGTCGCCGTCCCGCGTCTGGAAAAGAAGACGCGCCTCCCGCGCCGCCGCGCCCGCGTCGGCGGCGTCGGCGGCGAGCTCCCCCGCGCCCGCGCGAACGGCGAGCCGCGAGGCGGCGGCCGATATCGAGGGAAACGAATCCTCGAACGTCGGAGTCGAGTCGTCATCGTCGTCATCGTCGTCCTCGTCGTCGTCGTCGTCGTCGTCCTCGTTCTCCTGGTTCGAGTCGCGCTCGCCGACGCCCGCCTCCGCCTTCCCCGTCCGCCGCCGTTTCCGCGATTGACTTTTTTTCTCGGCGCCGCTTTCGCTTTTCCGGCGCGCGAAGGTCGCGTTCCTTTCGAGTCGCTCCATGAACGCCTTTGGGACACAAGAGTCCAGCACGAACACCAGCACGGGCACCGCCGCGTCTCCCGCGGCGGTGCCGTCCGAGCCCCAGCGCGCCTCGGCGCGGAACCGAGCGTACGCGTCCCCAGTCTTAACGCACGCCGGCGCGATGCTCAACGCGTCATCCGCGTTTGCGAGCGTGTTCAGACGCACGTTAGCCACCGGGCTGGTCGCGCGCGTTCCAACGGGACTCACCAGCACGCCGGCGACGCTGCGGAACCCGCCGGCGGCGCGGAGAGACGATACCGTGAAATAGTCCGCCGACGTTTTCGAAAAATCATTTTCCGAATGGGCGTCAAGAGCGAAACGCGTCGCCGAAAAAGTCGGCGCGGGACGGAGGCCCGCGCGCCGCGCCGCCGCCGTCGCCGACGCCAGACACGTCGGGGTGGCGACGCACAGGAAGACGTAGTCCGCCGCGTCCGTCCCCGGGGATCCCGATTTTCGTTCGGGATCCCGATCGTCCCCGCGCGCGAGCTCGGCGGCGAGCGCGTCGCGCCGCTCGCGCAGGCAATCCGCGCACGCCGCCTCGCCGCACAGCGCGCACGCGCGGAACCCGAAACTCAACGCCAGACGCGAGTCGCACCCCGCGCAACGCTCGCGATCCGTAAACGTAAACTTTTCGCCTGACGGGGGGAAGCGCTTCTCGCGCATCGCCGCCGCGCACAGCGCGAGCGACGCCGGCATGAGCACGGCCGCGGCGTCCTCCAGCGCCCGCGCGCGGACGTCGACGCGCATCGAATGGAGATCGAGCGCGGGCGCGTTTAGGGTGAAACGCGCCGCGTGGTTTCCGTCGTTTCCCACGAAACGCGATCCATCCATATTTCGCGCATCATCCGCCGCGCCGTCGTCGTCGACGTCGGCGGCGGCGGCGCCGACCGCGCGCGCCGCAGCCTCCAGCGCCTCCAAATCAACGGTATCCCCGGTATCCCCGGGATCGTCCCCATCGGCGCCGCGGATCGTCGGATTCGGATTCGGTGCCGGCGCGCCGCCGAATTCCTCCAGGATGCCGTCCCAGGGCGACCGCTCCGCTCCATTGTTGGGCGGCGCTTTTTCGTTCCGGCGGCTTTTTTCTTCTTCGAGACCTCCGCGCGCGTTCAAAACCTCTCGCGCGTTCCGGTCGTCCTGGTTCGGCAATGGCGAGTGGCTCGCGGGACGCGGGGTTAAAAACGCGCCGTGCCGCTGCTCCGCGGTCTGCGCGGCGAGCAGCGACTGCGCGAGGAGCGACCCGAAACTCCCCCCCGATCGGTTCATATGCGACGGGTGCGGAACGTACGCGCCGCGGGATCCTGGGGTCGCGCCGAACCCGGAATGTTGATTGGCAGGTACCGAAGCGTGTTCGGGACCTTGAGAGGGAAGAGGAGCGGCGAAAGAAAATCCCGGGAGACGGGACAGAGACGCGCGCGACGGGCCGAACAACGGGATCCCGGGGAACCCCGCGGGGTTGGCGGCTTCGGCGTCGACGACGCCGCCGCCGCGCGCGGCGGCGTGACTGTTCGACCACGGGCTCCGTTCCGGGTTGGCGCCGAACGCCGGGTGCCTCTCGCCCGCCACCTCCCTCCTGACCACCGGCGTGAGCCACGTGAAGCGCCGCGAGACGCGCGTGCGCAGC